>Ga0105049_10006698_pt1 | contig 13396 bp, 8 predicted proteins | sample MAT06_FD_78087 | JGI IMG/M metagenome (GOLD analysis project Ga0105049, IMG submission 78087) | Freshwater microbial communities from Lake Fryxell liftoff mats and glacier meltwater in Antarctica - MAT-06 | ecosystem: Environmental > Aquatic > Freshwater > Ice > Liftoff microbial mat | place...
CTATCCGGTCTACAATGTCACCCTGGCGCTGGAGTACAAGGGCGAGATGATCGCCGGCGTCGTTTACGACCCCACCCGCGACGAGATGTTCACGGCGGAGAAGGGTAGCGGCGCCTATTTGAACCACCGGAGGATCCACGTGTCGCCGGCGCCGTCGGTGGAAGTGGCGCTCTTGTCGACGGGCTTCCCGACGCGGCGGCGGCACTTGGATGTCAACATTCACTTTTTCTATCAATTGGCGATGGTGACGCACGGGATTCGGCGCAGCGGCTCGGCGGCGATCGACATGGCCCACGTCGCTTGCGGGCGATTGGATGGCTTCTGGGAGTTTCGCTTGAGCCCCTGGGACATGGCGGCGGGCAAGCTGCTAATTGAAGAGGCCGGCGGCCAGGTAACCGACATGCGTGGCCGGGCACATCGGTTGGATTCGGTCCACATTCTGGCGTCGAACGGGAAGATTCATCCCGGCGCGCTGCATATTTTTGACGAAACTTTCGCGGGGCGCTTCGCTTATGCGCTACCGGAGATCACGACGGTCGATGACGCGTGAGGAACCTTTGCCGGCTGAAGGTTTAACAACCGGAAGCCGATAGCTAATCAGATTTGCCAGGAAATGTAATATCTTAGAGGAGAATCCCGGCGACTTCCCGCGTTCCGCCGTTCGGAGTAAAAACCATGAAATCTATTTTATTGATGCGATCTTTGACGTTGATTGCCTTGGGCACTAGTGCGCTTGCGCAGCCCACGGTGGTGATGAACGCGGCACCCACGCGGGTGCTGGGACAGGCGAGGGCCAGCATTTTGACCGGGGGCGTAAACCTCGTCGAGGGTCGTGAATTGTACGCCCCTCAGGGTATCTGGGTGGACGGGTCAAGTTCCACCTCTATTCTTTACGTGGCGGATACCAGGAATAACCGCGTCTTGGCCTGGAGGAATGCCACAGCGGCAAATGCCGGGGTGCCCGCGGATCTGGTGATCGGGCAGCGCGACCTGCAGTCCACCTCTGCCCAGGGGCCTGACCCCAGCAACAGCCGGCTCGCCAGCGGCTTGAACTCGCCCACCGCGGTGATCACCGATGGCGTCGGCAACCTCTACGTGGGCGACTCGGGAAATAACCGGATCCTGCGATTCCCCAGGCCCTTCTCCCAAAACACCGAAGTCCTCCAACCCGATCTGGTGATCGGACAACGCAGCATTAACGAAAACCTCTTTAATCAAGGCGGCGGGATCCTGGGCATGTCCGATACTTCCCTATTTTTCTTTCAACCCTTCAATGCCTTGCAGCGAACCAGCATGGCTTTTGACTCTCAGCGCAATCTTTGGGTAACCGATCCTCAGAACCACCGCGTGCTTCGCTACCCGGTAGCCGCCTTGGACCGCGGCGGTTTTGGGCCCGCGGCGGATCTGGTTCTGGGCAGTACCGATTTCACCAGTTCCTTCGGCCGGACCACGCCTCCGTTTTTCCAGGAGGGCGCTTTGCGGAAGGATTACCTCTTCTTACCCACGGGCATCGGCTTCGATAGCCGGGGCCGTTTGTTCGTGCGCGATTGGGTACCGGGTGCCTCCCGAGTGCTGGTTTGGGATGTGGGCACACCATTCTTCAACGGCAAGGCCGCCAATCGGGTTGTGGGAGTTCCGAGTGCACCCGCCTCCGGTCAGTTGCCGCCGATTAACGAGTTTGTCGCCGGGGGGTTTCAGCCCGGCTCAGCGGAGAACGTGCGGCCGAGTCTTTTTCTCTTTGGCGCTAACCTCTATCTGCCCGATGTGTCAAGCAACCGGATCTTGGTTTTTGACGGCTTCGAAAATTGGCCCGCCGAAACGACGAGGATCTCCCCCGCCGCGCGCGCGGTGATCGGCCAGGAATCTTTCAACGTTGGTCGCGCCAATCGAAACGGCTTGCCCGTTGGCCCCAATGGATTTTCCTATCCCACCGCCCTGTGGGTCGGCGGTTCGGAGATGTATCTCGCCGACACCGCAAACAATCGCGTCCTGGTGCTGCCGGGTCGCGACTTTGCTTTCAACCCAGCTAACCGCGTGGTGGGTCAGGTTCGTTTTGATCAGAGTGGCCCCAATCTTGTGGAAGGCCGCGAGTTTTACTTATTGGACGGTTTCGCTGGAGACCGCACCGCCGTGGGCTCGGGCGGCCTGGGCGGCACCTGCATCGCGATTGACGGAGACAGAATGTACGTCGCCGATTCTCAGAATAATCGCGTTCTGGGCTTCAACGATATTCGGCGGGTGAAGGCACTCGACCTTGCCAATTTGGTCATCGGCCAGCCGGACCTCACCGGCACTAGCCCCAATGCCCCGGGCAACGACGCTGGCTCAACCAGTGAGCGTGGCTTAAACGGCCCCACCTGCGTGGCCGTCGACAAGGAGGGCAACCTCTGGGTGGCCGATTCCGGCAACGGCCGTGTGCTGCGCTTCCCCAAGCCCTTCGACACCCCCGTCACCGGATTACGCCAGCCGAATCTCGTTTTGGGACAGAGTGCCTTCACCACGCGCACCACCGACCCCACCTCGCGCACCATGCGCACCCCGGCCGGCCTGGCGTTTCTCAGCGACGGCAGCGTCCTGGTTTCCGATTACCTCCACAACCGGGTTCTGCGCTTCAAAAAGCCCACTGGCGGAGACTTTCAGAATGGCCAGGCGGCGGATGGCGTCTTTGGTCAAGCGAACTTTACCGATAGCGGTCGCGGCAATACACTCAATCGTCTCTCCTCGCCAAAGGGAATCGCCACCGACAGTGACGATCGGCTGTACGTGGCTGAAGTCCTGGGCAATCGGATCACGATCTTTAGCGAGGCCGGCACCTCCGTATCGAACGCCACGGCCCGCCAGGATTTCAGTGGATTAGCGGGTCCGCAGGCCGTTTATGTTAATCCCCAAACCGGCGACATCTGGATAGCCGATACGCACAACGGGCGCATCGTGCGCCTATTGCCCTTCAACCAATTGCCCGTCTTCACCACGATCAATTCCGAGCAAAGCATTGGGTCGCCCTTTCCGCTGGCCCTGGCGCTCGATCGCTTCGGCAATTTGATCACCGCGGATCTCATCAATCGCGTGGCGTTTTTCTACCCCGTCATCCGCGTGCTCAATGCCGCCTCCGCCGCCCGGAATCAGGTGGCACCTTCCACCTATTCCTCGATCTTCGGCGCAGCCAACGCTTTTGGTGACGTCACCAGGTCCTTTACCGAAGAGCCGAATCCCATCCCCATGCCCTCCGTCGTCGCCGACACGCGCGTGACAGTAGGTGACAGAGCCGCACCGATTCAATTCGTCTCCCCCAGCCAAATCAACTTTATTGTCCCCAAGGACACCCCGACCTCTGGTTCCGTCGATGTCATTGTGGAACGTCCGAGCACGGGGCAAGTTCTCGCGGCTGGGTTCGCCGAGATGGACATCGCGGCGCCGGCTCTCTTTGCCGCGGCCGGTGGACGTGGTCAAGTCGCTGCCCTTAACCAAGACGGGTCGATCAATTCGCCTTCGAATCCCGCGCCCCGCGGCTCCACCATCACCATCTTTGGCACCGGAACGGGCAATCTGTCCGGTTCCCCCGCCGACGGCGTTCCGGCGCCAGGCGTCGTGGGCACCGCGGGTAACTTGATCGTCATCATCGGCACTGCCCAAATACCTGCCGCCAACATCCTGTATTCGGGCTTGGCTCCGGGCCTAATCAGCGTTTGGCAGATTAATGTCACCATTCCGACGACCGTGCCGCCCGGCAATGCCACGCCGTTCGGCCTTAGATTCCGGGATGTGGCGGCCCAGCCAGGCTTGACGATCTCCGTCCGGCAGTAAGGAAACCTCCGGAAGCGAGCCGCCGCGCAGGATGCCCCATCGGCATTTTGGGCGGCAGTTTCGCGTTTAGACTCGTTACACTAGACAATAACCACCGCATGCCAGAGATGAATCGCTAATGGAGTTGGGCCGCATTCTGCTCGGACCAGTGCGCTCTGGCAAGTCCACCCGCCTGCTCGAATTGTTTCGTCATGCGCCCTCGCGGATCGTGGTCCCGACGGCGACCATGGAGGAGCACCTCACCCATCGGTTGGCCCGCGAAGGCCGCTTGGTTCGCAGCCCTCAAGTAATTACGCTCGCCACCTTGGTGAACTCGTTGGCCACCGGTGCGCCCCAGATTACAGCCGCGGAGATTCCTGTCCTTGTCCGGCGCAGCTTGGCCAAGTTCCGCAGCCGCCGCTGGCAAGCCCTCCTCGGTGCCCCTGGTTTTGTAGCTACCCTGGCCTCCATCGCCAGCGAGGTCGACACCGCCGGCTACAGCAGCCAGGACCTCTCCGCCACCGCTGACCTCCTCCGCCGCTTACACCCCGACGCCGAGGAGTTTGTCAGTTTCTACGCGCTCTTTGAAGCCGAAGTACGCTCCGCCGGCCGAGCCTTGCGCGGCTGGCGCTTGGCTGCCGCCACCACGCGGCTTTACCGGGAAGGTGCGGGGCCGGAAGCGTGGCTGTGCGACGGCTTCTACACCCTCACCGAAGGCGAAATCGCTTTGCTTGACGCAGCCCGGCGACATGTTCCGGTTACTGTCACCTTACCCGAAGGCCCCCTCGCCGCCCGCGCCTGCCGTCTGCTCGAGCAGCGCGGATTTGAGGTGAGCCGCTGCAGCTTTTCGGGGCCTCACGTCAGCGCCACCCTCACCACGGCCCACTCCTTTGAAAGCGAAGTGACGCAGATCGCCGCTGGCATTCTGGCTGCGCGCGCCGCCGGCCGACATTATCGCGAGATGGGCGTGATTGTCCGGTCGGCTGACCCGTATGTGCCCGCCCTGCGCACCGCCTGCGAACGCTTCGGCATCCCCGCCCGCTTTTACTTTTCCCGGCCGTTCGCCAACACCTCCGCCTTTCAATATGCCGATGCCCTGGCCCAGGCGGCGATTAGCAACTGGGACCAAAGGCTCTTACTTACCTGCGTCCGGCGGCGCGATGCCGACTTAGCCGGCCGCCGCGACGAAGTGGATTTCGAGTTACGCCGCCGCATTCCCGCCAGTGGCATTCCCAACTTAGCCGACTTACTCATGTTCACGCCGTTTCTGGCAACGCTTGAGCGTCTCGATGTGGTTCGCGAGCGGGCACTGCGTCCGTCCGCATGGGAGAAATTACTCGGCGCGGAGGCCCCCGGCGTGGCGGAGTTACTCGCCTCGGCGACGGCCATTCTGCCGGAGCGGTCGATACCCCTGGCCATTTACTGGACCGACGTGCGGGCGATGGCCGCGGAAACCCCGGTCCGCGAAGAGGACCGTCGCCGCGACGTGGTCCACGTGATGGATGCGCACGAGGCGCGCCAATGGCAGTTACCCGTCGTCTTCTGTGCCGGCTTGCTCGAGGGCGTCTTTCCCCAGCACCCTACCGAAGATGCGCTCTTTCCGGACTCGGTGCGACGGCAATTGAATGAGCTCGGCCTGGCTCTGCGCACCATGGCCGATCGGCAAGCTGAGGAGCGTTTTCTCTTCACCGTCGCCACTACCCGCGCCACCAGCGAGTTGTACCTGAGTTACCCGCGGTTCGACCGCCAAGGCGAACGCAGCCTGCCCGCCTTCGCCCTCGCAGGCATCCCGGTGAACGATGGCGACAGCCAGGCGATCCTACCCTATGTCGACCATCAGTATCCCGCCGCACGAGCCACTCGCATTACCGACGATCGGTTAAGAAAAGAGTTAGCCCGGCGGCATGCCTCGGCCAGCCCCTCGGGTATCGAAACTTTCTTACATTGCCCGTTTCAGTTCTTCGGGCGATATACGCTGCGGCTTCAGAATGCGCCGCTGGAGCCCGGCGAGCGGCTCGACGCGCTAGCGCAAGGGACCATCGTGCACGAGGTGTTATTCCAAATCGCCGAACGCGGCCATCGGCCACTCGAAGAGTTGTTCGACACGATCTACGACCGTCTCTGCCGCGAACGCAATATCCCTCCCGGCTATCTGGCCGAGGTGGAACGCTTGAAGATGCTCCGCGACCTCCGCACCTTTGAGCGCGACTTCAAACCGGCTCCCGGCGGCAAACCCCATCTGGAACAGCGCCTCGAATTCGCCTGCTCGGCTGACTTACAAATCCGCGCCCGCATCGACCGCTACGATGTCTTCCCCGAGGGTACTGTCGCCGCCTATGACTACAAATACTCGAAGGCGGCCAACGTTACGAAGCGCCAGGATAGTGAGCAGTATGTGCAAGGCGGCTTGTACTTACTCGGCTTACAGAAATCCTTAGGCCTCGCTCCGCGCAGCTTTCACTATGTCGCCTTGCGCGACTCGGCCAAAATCTCTGGCTGGCAGGACCCGGAATCACTGCGCGAGATGATGCAGCGAGCCGAATCGCTCACCCAGGAAGTGAGCGCCCGCGTGCGCGATGGCGAGATCGACGTTCGCCCGGCCGATCGCGAGAAGTGCCAGTATTGTGACTTTGAATCCGCCTGCCGGATCCGTACCCAGCAGACACAACTCGTGCAGGTGGCCGGATGAAACTCACTCCCGAACAATTAGGCGCCGTCGAGCGCTGGGGGCAGGATGTCTGCGTCGTGGCCGGCCCGGGGTCGGGCAAGACTCGGGTGCTAGTGGAGCGCTATGCGTGGCTGATCAATGAGCGCGGCTTTCGGCCGAGTCAAGTGCTCGCGATTACTTTTACGGAGAAGGCCGCTAACGAAATCAAACAACGCCTGACGGCGCGTTTTCGCGACGCGGTGGGGATCCAGCAAGAGATTGAGCGCGCGCCGGTAGCCACCATCCACGGCTTCGGGGCGCGCTTACTCCGCCGCTATGCCATTCCCGCCGGGCTCGATCCCCGCTTCCGGATTCTGGATGAGCCCGAAATGCGTGCCGAGTTACAATCGACTATTAAGGCTACGCTCGACCAGCTGGCGGCCGAGCGGCGCGCGGATCTGCGCTTGCTGCTATCCGCCTGGAATACCGATGCTCCCGTGGAACATCTGGGGGAGCTCTATGAAGCCTGGCGCTCCAGCGGGGGCACACTTGAGCATCTGCAATCTACCCAACCTACTCACTTAGACCACAGTAAGTTGCTCCAAGCCGCTGGCGATTTAATCGGTACTAAGCCCGGCTGGCGCGAATGGCGCGACTCGGTAGCCCACAGGCCCGAGGATGTCGACTTTGCTTTACTCGATCGCGGCGAACGGCTTATCAAAGGGGCCCGCGGCGCGGCAGCCAAGCACTTTCGCGTCTGCCTCGCAGAGTATCGCATGTTGTCCCTGATGCACCATTTTGCCCCGGCGCGCGATTTGCTCGTTTCGCTCTTCAGTCAGTTAGTAAAAGATGTCGAACGCCGTAAGTTTGAGCGCGGCGTGCTCGATTTCGGCGATCTCGAATCCCGCACCATCGCTCTACTGGAAGGCCATCCAGAGATCCGCGCCCGGGTGCAAGCCGAATACGAAGCCATCCTCATGGACGAGTTACAAGATACGAATCCTCTCCAGTGGCGGCTGATGAATCTGGTTCGCCGCGAAGGCAGGTTCTTCGGCGTCGGAGACTTAAACCAGAGTATCTTCGGCTTTCGCCATGCCACGCCAGACAGCTTCCGGCAATACCGCCAAAGCCTGCTCGATTCGCTGCAGATTGTCGACGAGTTACGCGGCAATTACCGTAGCCGCCCCGAGATCTTGCAGGCCGCGATGGACATTGTGGCCGGCGCACCCGGCCTCGAACCGCCCTTGCTCGAAGCCCGCCAACCTTTCCCGCCCGCCACCGGACCCATCATTGAAGTGCTGGCGGCGGAGGGCGAAACTCCCCTTGAACGCGAGCAACTCGAAGCCGAACACGTCGCCCGCCGGATCCGCGAGTTACACGCCGAAGGCGTCAGTTACTCGTCCTTCGCTTTACTCTTCCGCCAAACCACCGGGCTGCCCGTATTCGAGCAAGCCTTGCGCGCCTTCGAGGTGCCCTTCGTTATGACCTTAGGCCGTGGCTTCTTCGGAGCTCCCGAAGTCCTGGACTTAGTCAACTGGTTGCGCATGGTGGCCAATCCGCGGCACGAGATCGCGCTCGTGGCCGTGCTCCGCTCGCCCCTCGCCGGCTTCAGTGACGAAGAGATTTATGCTCTGCGCCTAAGCGGTGGCGCACTGGTGGATGCCTTGCCCGAAGAGTTCGCCACGCGGTTGCTGACGCACCGGACGATGGCCGAAGAGATATCGCCGGACCGTTTGCTCGCCTGCGCCATCGACGAATCCGGCTATGCCTTAGGGCTCGACGCTGCCGCGCGCGCCAACGTCGACAAGTTACTCACCATGGTGCGTGAGTGGTGGCATGCCGATCCGCGGCCCTTGGCCGAGCTAGTCCGGCGGCTGGACGAACGAGCGCTCGAACGCGAAGGTAACGCGCCCACGGGCGACAATGGCGAGGCCGTGAATGTACTCACCATGCACGCCGCTAAGGGCCTTGAGTTTCCTGTCGTCTTTTTGTGCGGGCTACAGCGCGCTGGCGGCGGCGGCAGGTCCGCTCCGTTGAGCTTTCATCCGCGCCGCGGCTTGGGAGTTACCTGGCGAGATCCGGTTACTGACAGCGCGGTGCATGACCGGGTTCATCAACTGAACTTAGAAGCCGAAGCCGAGCGCGAGTTAGCCGAAGCCAACCGGCTCTTCTACGTCGGCATGACTCGCGCCGAACAACGCCTTATCTTCAGTTGGGCCGAAGGCAAGCAGATGCGTTCCAAGTGGCCCGATATGGTGCGGCGCAATTTCGCGGCGCGGATTGTGGCCGTACCGCCGCCTCGTTTCGACTTACTCGAAACAACCGCCCCGGCCGCTCGCTTAGCGCGGTTACTGCGACCCATTCCCAGCGCCGAGCCCTGGGAAACGGCGGTTACCGTTACCGCACTCACTCGCTTCGCCGAGTGTCCACGCCGTTACTGGCTCGATCGTTCGGGACCTTTGCCCACCGTCAGCGGCACCGGCGCCCGGGAACTCGGCCGCGAAGTTCATGCGTTGCTAGCGGGAGAGCCGGGAGAGCCTTCCGCGGAAGCCCAGTTTCTCGCTGAGCGGTTCCGCCAGAACGAACTAGGCCAGCGCGTTACGCGTGCCTCGCAGGTAGAACGCGAGTGGGATTTTACCATCGAAATCGCAGGCGTCATTGTGCGCGGAGCCATCGACTTGTGGTTCATCGAGAGCGACGACTTAGTCGTCGTAGATTACAAAACCGACGAGGCTGTAACTCAAGAAGCCGCCTGGCAGGTGCGCATCTACGCGGCTGTGCTGGAGGCCCATCTCGCCCGCCAGGCACGGGCTATCCTCTATTTCGCCCGGCACGACGAGGCACTCGAGGTCGATGTCCGCGATCCGGCGCCCCTGGTACGCAATTGGAAGCAAGCCTATGTGGCCGACAGCTTCCCCCTGCAAATGGGCCAACGCTGCGAGCGCTGCGAACATTATGGCCGCCGCTGTCCCTCGAACTTCGTGTCAGGCCCCTCAAACTTCGTGTCATGATGGAGCCGATGAAAGCCGCCCTGTTCGCCGCCGCCCTTTTATTGACTGCTTGCTCTTCCGCGCCCAAGCCGGAAGTGAATACCCCACCCATGAAGAGTATTGTGAAAACATCCTTTGGACAAACCCCGGACGGCGCCGCCGTCGACCTTTATACGATAACTAACCCCAACGGCGCCAGTGTCGCCATCAGCACTTACGGCGGCACCGTCGTCTCGCTCAACGTGAAGGACAAAGCCGGTAAGTTAGGCGACGTGGTGATCGGTTTCAATACCCTCGCCGGCTACCTCGGCGAGCACCCTTACTTCGGCGCGCTGATTGGCCGCTATGGCAATCGCATCGCCAAAGGTAAGTTTAGTTTGAATGGCACCTCATATAACTTAGCCATCAACAATAGCCCGAATGCTCTCCACGGCGGGCTGAAGGGTTTCAGTCGCCAGGTCTGGCAGGCCAAAGAAGTGGGTGAGAATGGACTGGAGCTGACTTACGTGAGCAGAGACGGGGAAGAAGGCTACCCGGGTAAGTTGACGGTGACCGTAGGCTATACTTTCACTCCCGCGAACGAGCTCCGCATTGAATATACCGCCACTACTGACGCCGACACGGTCGCCAACCTCACCAACCACAGTTACTTCAACTTAGGCGGCCTTGAGAATAACTTGACGCACCAACTTGAGATCTACGCCGATCGCTTCACCCCCGTCGACGCCGGCCTTATCCCCACCGGCGAGTTACGCCCCGTAAAGGGCACGCCCTTCGACTTCACCACTCCCCACGCCATCGGCGAGCGCATCGATGCCGATGAGGAACAGATGAAACTCGGCAGCGGTTACGACCATAATTTTGTCTTCACCAAGCACGACGGCCAATTAAACTTAGTCGCCAAGGTGAGCGAACCCACGTCGGGGCGCGTGATGGAAGTGCTTACCACCGAACCCGGTGTCCAGTTCTACACCGGCAATTTCCTCGACGGCACGCTGAAGGGCAAAGCCGGCCGCCCCATCCAACGGCGCGCCGCCCTGTGCCTGGAAACCCAGCACTTCCCGGACTCACCGAACCAACCCAAATTCCCCACCACGGTCATCGAGGCTGGGGCAGTACGGAAATCGACGACCGTTTATCGGTTTGGGGTGATGTAAGACGCGGCAGGCTAGAAGCTGGGACGGTGCTTCGTAAAGGTCTGCCGCTGGAATACCGGCCCAAAGCCGCAGCGCACGTAGTTGCGCTCGGAACCGCTGCCCGGCGCGGTCTCGGCGACACAGTATCGGCCCCCGGCTTGCCCGGTGAGCCACAGCCGGTGCTGGATCAGCATCTGCTGCAAGCCCTGGCCGCGATGGGCGGGCAAGGTGGAGTCGGCAAAGCAGTAGCCTACTTCGCCCACGACGGCAAAGGCGGCCGAGCCGGCCAGTTCACCATCGCGCACAATACCCAGCGCGGTTTGGCTGGCCAGGATGCGGCCCAATAGATAGCCGGAGGGCGAAGGCTCCATGCCGAAGCCGAGTTGAACGGCTTGAGCCCACTCTTCGAGGCGATCGGCACAGTCGATGACTTCGGGCCGCGGCGGATGATCCGCCCGCAGTTCAGCCACCAGCACCTGCTCGCTGCCGGCCAGTTCATAGCCGAGGCTCACCAGCCAAGGCTCGAGCTGCCAGACATCGGCGACCTCGAGGATGGCGTCGGCGCCGCGGGTGAAGAAGAAAGCTTCGAGCGAGGCCAGATGCTCATTGGTCAATTGGCCATCGGCCCCGGCGACGTGGGTGAGCGGCGATCCGACGCCGAGAAACGTGGCCCAACCCTGGCCGGCGGACTGTTTGGCGGCCCCGGCGCCGAGACTCGCCCCGGCATCCACGAACCGGGCCGCCAGGGCGGCGAAGGCCCGTTCAACACGTTGAACCATCTGGCCAGCTTAGCAAGTTGGGATGAAGTAGAATCGCAGGGTGCATCGCCGTACTTTCCTTCAAACCGCCGCGCTTCCCCTTCTGGCTGCTGACCCGCCGGTGCCGATCATCGACACGCATATCCACTTGTTTGACCCGACGCGCCCGGCCGGGGTCCCCTGGCCTCCGAAGGACAACAAGGTGCTCTATCAGCCCGCCCTGCCCAAGCGTTTGCGCCAAGTGATCGGGAGCTTCCAGGTGGTGGGCGCGATCGAGGTGGAGGCGAGCCCGTGGTTTACCGATAACCAATGGGTGCTGGACGTCTCGGCCAAGGACACCATCATGGTGGGCTTCGTCGGCAACCTTGAACCGGGTAAGCCCGAGTTCGCCGGTCAGCTCGAGAATCTGGCTAAGAATCCACTATTTCGCGGCATTCGGTATGGCTACCTGTGGGACCGCGATCTGCGCGCCGGTTTAGCGAAGCCCGAGTTTCTGGCCGATTTGGGCCGGATGGCGAAGGCCGGCCTGTCGCTCGATACGGCCAACCAGTCAATCCGCTTGCTGGAAGACACGCTGCGCATTACTGACCGGCATCCGGCTTTGCGGGTCATCATCGACCATCTGCCGAACATCCGGCTCAAGCCCGCCGAGAAGCCGGCTTACGAGAAGCTGCTGAAGGAACTGGGCGCGCGTAAGCAGGTTTATGTGAAGCTGTCCGAGATCCTGCACCGCCAGAAAGAGGCTGACAAGCCGTCGACGGCGAATCTGCTTGACCCCCTCTGCGCCACCTTCGGCGAGGACCGTGTCCTCTACGGCAGCGATTGGCCCAATAGCGACACTGCGGGCACTTACGCGCAGGGGTTATTGGCGGTGCAGGCTTATTTCGCGAACAAAAGCCGTGTGGTGCAGGAGAAGTTCTTCTGGCGCAATTCGCGGGCCGCCTATCGCTGGCAGAAGCGCGCGGCGAATCAGCCGGGTTGAGCTACTTGCCGAGCAGCATGGCGATGAGGTAGTTGCCGGCCATGGGGTCTTCCCGGATGAGGTCCCACTCGCGGAAAGCCTGACGAGTCAGGTCGAGGATTTCGTTCGCATCGGTGGCGCTCGTCTTGCAGGGTGGCGAAGGATTTGGCGACCCGTTGCAAAGGCAGCGGTACCGATTGGCGGTTGCCGCGTCGGTCCTTCCAGCCCGTCGGGCCGAACTCCAGCGATACGCCCCGCATGATTCCATGCTTGAAGCCGCGTTCGAAAGAGGTGCGGGCCTCGGCGGTGCCTGGCCAGCGCCCGGCGGCGTCCTCGGTTAGGCGGTGAAAGAGCGCATAGTAGGCCGTGGAGACGGCGCGCCGGAGGCTGGCTTGGGAGGACTTCGTCCCTTCGTAAATGATCAGATGCTCCGCTTGGCGAAGCAGGTCTTCCGCTAATCCCAAAGCGGCTCTTTCAACTCGCGTTGTTCGGTTTCACTCCGAAAACGCGGGTACGCGAGGAAGTTTCGGCTCCCCAGGCCAAGTTCCTGGTCGATCTTCTGGCGCACCTCGTTCGCGATTTGATGAAGACGGGGAACCCGGCTGGCCTCGTCAGAAAGAATGACGTAAAAATAGAGGGCGTCATGGTCAGACCAGTCGAGCCCCTCACGCATGCGGATTCGGACCACATCGGGGGCCAGAGAACCGGCGATCTGGTCAACCTGCTCTTGCTTGGGGAGATTCAAGATCATGTCTTTAGGATAACCTGACCACAGATAATACACCTTTCAGTCAAGTGGAGGAAACTTATCCGCCGATATGAACATCGAGTTCTATGAAGGGCCTGTAAACTGGCCGGCCTCTGGCGGGATATCATAGACACAAGGCGTCCTTCGTCCACAACCTCCCTTTACCCATGTCGCAGACTACTACCGAAGAACTTGGAATCAATAGCTGGCTGGAAGAAGAACTCTACCAGCAGTACCTCAGCAATCAGCAGAACGTTGACTCGAGCTGGAAGACCGTTTTTGATACGAATGGTCATCTGGAGCCGCTCGCGCCTACTCTGGCTCCCGTTGCTCCTCCACCGGCACCGGCAATCCCGGCTTCGGCAATCCCGGC
>Ga0105049_10006700_pt1 | contig 13391 bp, 13 predicted proteins | sample MAT06_FD_78087 | JGI IMG/M metagenome (GOLD analysis project Ga0105049, IMG submission 78087) | Freshwater microbial communities from Lake Fryxell liftoff mats and glacier meltwater in Antarctica - MAT-06 | ecosystem: Environmental > Aquatic > Freshwater > Ice > Liftoff microbial mat | place...
AAGGTCGAGTCCGCGTCACCCAGGCCGGCGTGAATCATCGCGAAATCCACCGGCGTGACGTATTGTTCCTGAGCCAGCTGCGTAACTCGCCCGAGCATTGCAAGAGCCTTCTGTTTTTCACCCGCGCGACCGTGGACAAATCCAAGCAGGGCGGGAAACAGCGAGCCGCGGCTCATTCCGACGGCTTTGGTCAGGGACGCGACGGACTGTGGAAAATCGCGTTTGCCCGCATAGGCCATCCCTTGCCACCACAGTGCGGTGACAAAGCTCGGGTCAAGCTCGAGCGCCTGTTGACTGGCTCGGATCGATTCATCGTAACGGCGGGCGCGATAGAAAACCATGGCGCGGACGTTGACGCTGGCGGCGGACACTGGATCGAGTTCCACGGCTCGCGCCGATTCCGCGATGGCTTCCTCAAATTTTCCGCGCCGGGTGAGACACTCGGCGCGCCACGAACGCGCCCGCAGGTGGCTGGGGTTCAATTGCAATGCCCGCTGAAACTCAGCTTCCGCGCCCGCAAAATCCCAGTCATATCCTTGTTTCACATCGGCCAAAGCGTTGTGGGCGCTAGCGTTCGACGAGTCCAGTTCCAAAGCTCTTTGAGCGTGAAGCCGTGCCTCCGGGTACGTTTCACCGGACGGACGGAGCCCGAAAATTCCTGAAAAACACAGCGCTTCAGCCAGACCCGCATGGCATTCGGCCGAAGCGGGATCCATTTCCAGGGCCTGCTTGAAATACGCAACGCTCTTGCCCATACCCGAAATTCCTTTTTGGAGAAAGAAATTACCTTTCAGGTACGCATTATGAGCTTCCGGATGAACTTGCCGGGTCCGCGAAAGGCTGGCTTGCTCCGGCGGCGTCAGTTTGATCTTAATTTGGGCCGCGACCGCCCGCGCGACTTCCGCCTGCAGCACCAGCACGTCTGATAGATCTCGCTCATACTTCTCCGACCACAAGTGCCGGTCGTCCTGCGCACGGATCAATTGCGCAGTGATCCGCACCTTTTGACCCGCCTGGAGAACTGTGCCTTCGAGAATCGCGTCCACATTCAACTGCCGCGCGATTTCAGGGAGCGACTTGCGGGTGCCGCCTTTGTATTGCATCACGGAAGTGCGCGAGATGACTCGCAAAGAACCGATGCGGGCAATCTCGCCAATCAGCTCATCCGTCAAGCCGTCCGAAAAGTAATCCTGCGCCGGATCGCCTGAAAGGTTCTCCAGCGGCAAGACGGCGATCGACTCGATCGGTCTCGACCGGGACTTCTGGAAGGAGTACACCGCCGCCGTGATAGCCGCCAATCCTGCACCAGCCAGCAAAGTGCGCCGGGCAGTTGTTGGCTTAGTTGGGAGGGGGACGGTGGGCGAAACCGGCCGCTCGATTCTTCCGGCATCCACGTTTAGAAGGAAACGGTATCCGCGTTGGGGCAGGGTCTCAATGAAGGTGGGATTATCGGCGTCGTCGCCTAACGCCTCGCGTACTCGCGCGATGGCTTTGTTGAGGCCTCGATCAAAATCTCCGGCCGAATCCCCCGGCCAGAGCCGCTTCTGCAGTTCCTCCCGCGTCACAACTTCACCCGGACGTGCGATCAGTACGAGCAGGGCCTGGAAGGGTTGTTCCTGTAATTTGATCCGGACGCCTTGCTTACGCAACTCTCCCGACGCTAAATCGACTTCGAAAACTCCGAACCGGATGGGTGTTTGCACGTAGAAGCCTATGAATACCCGCCCCAATCATACCTCGGGTCTAGATTTGTCGCGCCGCAACGGCATCGAATGATTTGATTCTAAGGATGTTATTCGGGAACACGGTCGCCGCCTGGAAAGAATGCGCCCGCCATTGAATACCCAGCGCATCAGGATCTATCGTGCCATGTGACCAAAGGAGGTCTCTTAAATGAAACGATCCATTTCTCTGATCCTGGCGACGATTTGCACTTGCGCGACGCTCCCGGCCCAGGGCATTCTTAATTCGATCAGCGCTCCCGACAAAGCCGTAGCGGTGGTCAACCAGACCCTGGCAGGCACTTGGCTGATGGAACTGCGACGCGCGGGCGCTCCGGCCACGCAACCTCCGACGCTCAACCTCATCACTTTCCAGCCGGATGGTACAGCCGTCGCAACCAACGCAGATGGCACACAGGCATCGAACCATGGCGTTTGGGCCCGGGTTGGTGATCGGCGGTTCTTGCAAACCATGTACCTCTTCAATTTCGATACAGCCCGGGCGTTGACTACGGTCGGCAAGATCCGAATCAATGTACTGATAAGTGCGGACGGCCAGACGGTGAAGGGCACCACGGAAGTAGTCATCATGGACCCGACGGGCCGAGTACTGAACACGATTCCAGGAGGCACCTACACAGGTGTTCGGCTCAGCCCGGAGATTCCGGCGGACTTTTACGACTTCCAGAAGGTGCAGTAGAAGCACCAGTGGAACTGCCGGGGCCGGAACGAGTGGTCGAAGCGTTCCGGCACAACCCGTCAACCCTGACGCTTACTTTTGTCATCATCAATCGCGCAGGGTTGGTGCCCGCAGGGGACTGGTGCCCGCAGGGGACTGGTGCGCGCAGGGGACGGTGCGCGCAGGGGACAGTCTGGCATGACCCGCCATCACCCGCAAAGTGGCGGCTAAATGCCGCGCAGGCGCGGTAATGTGCAGGAAGTGCGTGTCCCAAAATCCTCCAATTCGATGGGGAAAGCGTTGGCAAGATTGACACCAAGTAAGGTTTTTTCCCTCATTTCCCGCGCTGGGAGCAATCGGCTCACACCAGAGTGTCCCCAAATTCACGAGTGTCCCCAGTTCCTCGCCTCAGGGGATCGTGAAGGGGGACAGGAACCGTTATCGTAGTTTCAGCCCACTCGAATGCGGCACGGTAGGGACAATGGCCAACGAAACGGGAGCCCTCCGCCCCAGGGTGCGGACAAGTCGGAACATCGCCGGGAATCGCCGAAAATGCGGTGGGGTCGAGGCCCACCCACATGGTACTCTCGGTAAGTGAATCATTCTGCTGGAGTTAAGGATAAGTCAGGGATGCCGGGGGGTGCCCCGATTTGCCCCGATTTGCCCTTGTGGGTGCTTTCCACGTGTGGGCCTATCCCAGAGCGTGTAGGATCGTGATGGAGGCTCCGTTATGGCAAGTCTGGATTGGTCCCAATGTACCGCTGTGGAAAGCGTCCCTGGCAAGATGAGCGGTGCCTGGGTACTGAAAGGAACCCGTATGCCGGTATCGTCCATCTTTGAAAACCTGGAAGCAGGAGCGAGGCTAGACGACATCATGGAGTGGTTCGACGGACTGAATCGCGAACAGGTGAAAGCCGTCATCGAGTTTGCCGCGCGCAGCCTCGATAGCCCTCCGGCCCTGGTCCATGGCTAAGGCGCTCGCGCCGTGAAGATTCTCTTTGACCAGGGCACCCAAGTGCCAATCCGGCGTTTCCTCGAAGGGCACCTGATCCGGACGGCGGCCCAAGAGCGATGGGACACACTTCGGCATGGGGATTTTTTAGAAGTTGCCGAAACCGCTGGATTCGACTTGCTACTCACGACCGACAAGAACCTACGCTATCAGCAGAATCTCTCTGGCCGCCGGATTGCGATTGTTGTGTTGGGAAAGCAACAGTGGCCAGACCTGCGTCCCTACGTGCAGCTTGTAGTACACGCCGTCAACGGATCTACGGCGGGCAGCTATTTGGAAGTGGACATACCTGATTCCTGATTCACACCCGGCGGGATCGTGAGCGACCATCGGAAAAGTAGCGGTCGCAAACGCCGTTGATCGGGTGCTATCGTCATCACTGCGTGGCGAAGCAGAGAGAGTTCTGGCAGGCTTCTTCGCTGAACTGCGGCCATGGAGAAGGAGCCTTCCTGCGACGACGCCACCGGCCACGCCGCAGCCCTGTAGGATTGAAGCAGATGACGCTAACCGCCGTATTTCAAGAGGTGCCGGAAGGCGACATCGCTTTCGTCGAGGAACTGCCTGGCGCGAATACGCAGGGCCCGACGATCGAGGAAGCCAGAGCCAACCTGGCCGAAGCGGTCACGCTGGTCATGGGCGCGAACCGCCAGCTAGCTGAAGAGTCCTTGGGGAGCGCCGTGGTCATCCGTGAGCCATTTTTTATTCCCGCTGCATGAAGCGGATTGACTTGATTCGTCATCTTGAACGGAACGGTTGTCAGTTGCTGCGCGAGGGCAACAACCATTCGGTATACGTCAACCGGTCTTCGAAGCGCTCCCCCAAGCATGCGCAGGATGCGGGAAAACAAGCGAGGGCTGCGCATGATCAGTCAATCAATCCTGCAAGCCATGCTGCCCGCCACGGGGACTGCCCGTGATAGAATTTAACGTTCATGATTGACCTACCCGTTCGGGAATATAGCCTCTACATCAACGGTGCCTGGGTGCGGTCCCAGAAGAACCTTCCCGCTGAAGACCTGAACCCGGCGACTGGCGAGCTATTTGCCCGGGTTGAACAGGCTGGAACCGAGGAGACTCTGGCAGCTGTGACCGCAGCACATGAGGCGCGAACAGCCTGGGCTGACATGCTGGCCGGCGAACGGGAAGCCATCTTGTTGCGCACAGCGGATGTGCTTGCCGCAAGAGCGCAGGAAATCGCCGAGGTGCTCGTGCTGGAATCGGGCTCAATATGGCCTAAAGCCATGTTTGAAGTGCACTATGGCATCGACCTACTGCGCACGGCTGCGGGGCTGGTGCGCCATGCACAGGGCGAAACATTGCCATCTACGATGCCAGGCCAGTTCGGCATGACCGTGCGAAGGCCGTTGGGGGTAATTGGCGGCATCGCGCCTTTCAACGCACCTTTCCTTTTGGCGATGAAGAAGGTCGTTCTGGCGCTGGCGGCAGGTAACACCTTTGTCCTTAAGCCTTCGGAAGAAACGCCTGTTTCCGGATTGAAGATCGCTGAAATATTTCATGAAGCTGGTTTGCCAGCCGGAGTGCTCAATGTTGTACCCGGGCCCGCGCAAGATGTCGGCGCTGTGCTGCTAGGTGACCCGCGCGTGCGGATGATCACCTTTACTGGCTCCACCAAGGTCGGCCGTTATCTGGCAGTTGAGGCCGCCAAAAACCTCAAACGCTTCACGCTGGAGCTGGGCGGCAAAGACCCGATGATCGTGCTTGCCGATGCCAACATCGACTACGCTGCCAGGGCCGCCTGCTTCGGCATTTTCTTCCATCAAGGGCAAGTGTGCATGGCCAACAGCCGCCTCATCGTCGAAGCGCGGGTGTACGATTCTTTCTGCGAAGCGTTTGTCGCCAGGGCAAAAGGCTACAAGGTTGGCGACCCCCGCGACCCGGATACTGTGGTTGGCCCTTTGATCCGCCAGTCGCAATGTAGTGTCATCGATGGACAGGTGCAGGACGCGGTGAGCAAAGGTGCGCAACTTTTACTCGGCGGAACTTATGATGGCCCTTACTACCAGCCGACCATCTTGGCGGGTGTGACGCGGGAGATGCGCATTTTCAACGAAGAATCGTTCGGTCCTGTCACTTCGATCATCCGTGTTGAGAATCACGAAGAAGCGCTGAGCGTGGCCAATGATTCATCCTTTGGCCTGTCCTCAGCAGTCATGACCAACGATCTGCAAAAGGCAATGTGGCTGGCGCTGCGCCTGGAAGCAGGGATGGTCCACATCAACGACACAACCGTTTCCGATGAACCGCATGTGCCCTTCGGCGGCGTGAAGAACAGCGGCTTTGGCCGCGAAGGCGGCGTCCATTCGCTGCATGAAATGACCGAACTGAAATGGATCACGATTCAGATGGGCGAGCGCCAGTTCCCGTTTTAGACTTACCTTGTATCTCTCTTCTTGGCCATTGTCGTAAAGCCCGTGATTCTATTGCTTAGCGCCGGTGGTGCTTGGGCTGCTGGGACCGTTTCGTTGCTCAAATTCGGGTTAGGGCATACCGAAGGTAGAAGTCCGCGGTGCGTCCTGGGGACAACCGGCCTAGCGAGGAACCTATGCGCGCAGGGGGGAAGTCTGGCATGACCCGCCATCACCCCCAAAGTGGCGGCTAAATTTCCGCTGGCGCAGTAATGTGCAGGAAGTGCGTGTGTCCCAAAATCCTCCACTTCGATGCGGAAAGGGTTGGCAAGATTGACACCAAGTAAGGTTTTTTCCTTCATTTCGCGCGCTGGGCGCAATGGGCTCACACCAGACTGTCCCGAAATGCCCGAAATGCCCCGAAATGCCGTCGTCCCGAAATGCCGTCCACACTTTTCAGCCACGCCATCGTCGGAATGTAGCATAATTCCCCTCAGGTAGAGACGGAAATGCCCCCATTGGCGGGTAAACTTCGCCCGATTTCGAGGGTGAGGACGGGCCATAGCAGTCTGTCCCCTCATCGTCCCTGTCCCCTCATCGTCCCTGATCCGCGAAGCGCCAGTGAAGTGGTATAACTGTAATACCATAATGCGCTTTAGCTTCGATGCAAAGAAGAGCGGGCGATTGAGGGCGAACCCGCGCCGCGGCATCGGGTTCGAAGAAGCACGAGAGCAGCTCTATTACCTGGATCATCGCAGCGATTCGCCCGAGCAATTTATCGCAATTGGATGGATTTGAGGCCGCTTGTATTCGGTTGTATTCGAGGCCCGCGAGGACGAATCGGGCGAGGTCCTGCATTTGGTCACCTTATGGCGATCCACCAGAGAGGAAATTCACTTGTATGAAGCAAGCCAGTAGAAAGAAGCCACCACCGGCGGAGGCGATTGCCCAGCTTGCCGATAAGGGCAAGAGTGTCGGGTCATTTTACAAAGGGCAGGGCCGCATGGTTCACCCCGAGACCGCGCAGCCGATTCAGCGAGTCAACGTGGATGTCACCGCCGGGATGCTGGAAGAATTGGACCGCGCCGCCGAGAGCCTCAATGTGAGCCGGCAGGCGGTGATCAAAACGCTGGTGCGTCAGGCGCTCGACCAGCACTATCTGGCACAGCAATATCGGCCAGCGGTAAATCCGAAAACAGTGTAGTCGCACCCTACCGCCACCTAAGCGAAGACCGGAGCCGCGCCCGCGCTGCGTACCAGCGGACGGGGCGACATCGGCGTCTGATGGAACGAGCGGGTCACCGGGCCAATCTGGTGCCCACATCGCCCTTCGATCGCGTGCTATTGGCGGAGCGGCCCGAGTGAGCCTGGTATGCTGAGCAGTATTTGCAGTCGCCCGATCCTTTTGGGGGAGGACGAATCGCCTTGCAATCTGCGACACTTTTAAGATAACCTCGCACATAGTAGATTGGTCAACAGGACTAAGAAGTGAAGGTTTCAACTGATTACAAACGCTGCACCTGTTATGGCTGTCGCGCCCGTAAGCTCAATTCTGCAGCGCCTCCGGCAAGCCACGCACACCGTTCACGTTAGCCTAGAGGCACGTTTGGATTTATTCAAGCGCGTGCACTCAGACCAAAGCTATCGCGCGCTTTTGGAATATTTCTATAGTCTTCACATTCCGTTCGAGTCGTTGATTCAAGGAGCGGATTCCGAAATCTCGCCCTGGCTGCCGGATATTAAGAGCCGTACGCGAATGGACGCACTGCGCCGGGATTTAGGGGTACTGGGCAACGCCTTGCCGAACGAGATCCCCTTGGCAACGATCCCTTCACTGCGGACGACGGCGGAGCTGTTCGGCTGCTTGTACGTCCTGGAAGGCTCAACTCTCGGGGGACAAGTGATTGCCCGTCATATCCGCGAAACGCTGCACTATACGGCGGAAAATGGCTGCGCCTTCTTTTCTGGCTATGGCCTTTCTGGCAATGGCTTGGGCGTGGGCGAGATGTGGGTGAAATTTCGCGCCGGCATCGAAGCGTACTCGGCAGCACACCCCGAGAACCATGACGAAATCGTGGCGGCCGCCACCAAGACATTTGAGACGTTCGAGCAGTGGATTCCAAGGGGCCAATGAATACCGAAACCATGATCACAGCACAGAATGTCGATTTGACCAGCTGCGATCGCGAGCAGATTCAATATGCCGGGGCGATCCTGCCGCACGGTGCCCTGCTGGTGGTGAGCGAACCGGAAATGCGGATTTTGCAAGCCAGCCAAAATACCGATGAACTGCTGGGAGTGCCGGCCAAGGATTTAGTGGGCGCGGAGTTGAGCCGCGTCTTTAGCGGCGAACAACTGGAACGCCTGCGCGACCGTTTAGGCCGCGAAAAGCTCGATGGCATGCCCGTCCACGTGTTAAGGCCGGCGATTGGGGGCCGCGAGTTCGATGTTCTGGCGCATCGCTACGATGGGGTATTGATGCTGGAGATGGAGGCACGGGCGGCTCCGGGCCAAGTTCCGGCCCTCGATCTTTACGCCGACCTGCACGGCGCGCTTGCCAAGTTGCAAGGGGTGACGGGACTGCAAGCGTTTTTCGACCTGGCGGTACAACAGATCCAGGATTTTACTGGATTCGACCGCGTGATGGCCTATGAATTTATGGAAGACGACAGTGGTTGGGTTCGGTCAGAGGCTGTACGAGACGGGCTGGACCCGTATCTCGGCTTGCACTATCCTCCTTCTGACATTCCCGCGCCCGCGCGCCGGATGTATGCGCTCACCTGGTTGCGCCATCAGCCCGATATCGGCTACCGGCCGGTCCCGCTCGTTCCCGAGAACAACCCCCAAACGGGCGGGCCGCTCGACATGAGCTTATCGCTGCTGCGCAGTGTCTCTGTCATGTATGTCGATTACCTGAAAAACATGGGTACGCAATCGAGCATGGTGATGACGTTGCTGAAGAACGGAAAATTGTGGGGACTGATTGCCTGCCACCACCACGCCGGGCCGAAACACGTTCCTTATGAGACGCGAGTGGCTTGTGAGTTTCTCGCGCACATGGTTTCCGCACTGATGGCCGCGAAGGAGGACATTGAGGGCCATGAGTACCGGATGAAATTGAAAACCGCGCAAGTGTCGTTAGTGGAAAACGTTTCCCGGCATAAGGAGTTCGTCGTTGGGTTCCTCGAAGATGAGCCAAACCTCTTGCAATTTGTGAACTGCGAAGGTGCGGCAGTGGTAGTAAATGGGCGAGTTCATACGTTAGGAGTAACACCGCCGGAAGCGGAGATACTAAAGATCGTGACCTGGCTATCTGACGTGGTGACTCAAGACGTCTTTTCCACCGACTGTTTGTCATCGGAGCTGCCGGAGGCGGTAGCCTATAAAGAAACCTGCACCGGTCTGCTTAGCTTGCGCTTTGCCAAGGCAAAGGACGATTTCCTACTCTGGTTTCGCCCGGAGATGGTGCAAACCGTGAATTGGGCCGGCGACCCAAAGAAGCCAGTAGATACTACCGACGACGGGCAACGTTTGCTGCCGAGAACCTCTTTCGCCTTGTGGCAGGAGACAGTTCGTTTGAAATCCGCTCCCTGGGAAGAAGTGGAGCTAGAGGCCGTAAGACAATTGCGGACGAGTCTTTTGGAATTGGTGTTGCGGCGTGCCGAAGAGGTCGGCAGGCTGTATGCCGACCTGGAGCGTAGTTACGCCGATCTGGATTCTTTTTCCTACGTAGCCGCTCACGACCTGAAAGAACCATTGCGCGGTATCCACAACTACGCCGAAATGCTGCAAGCGGACTGCGCGGATAGGTTGGACGAAGAGAACAAAGGTAAGCTAGCGACGTTGAGTCGGCTGAGCCGGCGCATGGATGAACTGATCGACTCTCTGCTGGAGTACAGCCGGGTTGGGCGAGTGGAATTCAGCCATGTCGACGTCGATTTGAATCGGGTAGTGCACCAAGCGATCGATATGCTTCAGGCGCGCATCCAGGCGGAAAGGGTGACGGTAAAGTTCTCGCAGCTATTACCTGTGGTGAAAGGGGATCACATCCGGCTCACCGAAGTGTTCACGAACCTGATCTCGAATGCGCTTAAGTACAATGACCAAGACGACAAAGTGGTGGAAGTCGGTTTCGAAGAAGGCGCGTCCGGCACGCCCACTTTTTTCGTTCGCGACAACGGCATTGGTATTGAGGCGAGGCACCACGCACAAATTTTTCAGATCTTTCGGCGCCTGCATGGCCGCGGAGAGTATGGCGGAGGCTCGGGCGCGGGCTTAACCATCACCAGGAAAGTGATCGACCGGCACGGAGGGAAAATCTGGGTCGAATCCGAGCCCGGGAAAGGGACCACATTCTTCTTCGTTTTGGGCCCTAGTGTTTCAGGGATACCTGCGTGAATTCCAGAGCTCGCCGATCGATCATCGTGGTGGAAGACAGTGAAGAGGACTATAAAGCTCTGCAGTGGGCGAGCAAAGCGGCTTCGATCGAGATGCCTTTGGTGCGATGCGAAAGCGGGGAAGAAGGCATCGAGTGTCTACATGGGCGTGGGAAATATAAGGGCGCTTTTCTTCAGCCGGGCTTGGTGTTGCTCGATCTCAATTTACCTCGGATGAGCGGGAAGGAGGTTCTGCGGTACATTAAAACATGCGACCAACTAAAGTCTCTCCCGGTCGTGATCTTCTCGAGCTCCGCCCACTCCAAAGACGTGTCGGAATGTTACCGTGACGGCGCGAGCAGTTACATTGTGAAACCGTTGGGCTTAACCCAGTTGAGCGAGCTGATGAAAACCTTGACGCAGTACTGGTTTCAAACGGTGGAACCGGCTCCCGAGGTGGAGACATGGAAGCAACATTGAAACGTCTGTTGATCGTGGATGATTGCGCCGAAGATCGCGCGTATGCCCGCGATCTAATGAAGAACCAGCTTTCAAGTTGGCAATGCTCCGAAGCATCTACCGGGCGAGAGGGTTTGGAACTCGCTGCTTCTGGCGGCCCTTTCGACTGTATTCTGCTCGACTATCTTTTGCCCGACCTGACCGGAATTGAGTTTCTAAATATGCTCTCCGAGCGGATTGGCGAGCCGGGGGTACCGACGGTTCTGTTTACCGGAGTCGGAGATGAAGAAATGGCCGTGCGCGCCATGAAGGCAGGTGCGGATCACTATCTTTCCAAAGGCGGCCTGAGCCGGGAGGGTTTGTTTTATGCGCTGGAAAATGCCATAGAGCATTTTGAAGTCCGGCTATCGCGGCACCGCATTAGCAAGCTACTGGAGCGGGCAAACGAAGAGCTGAAGAGGTCGAATGAAGATTTGGAGCGGTTTGCGTTCGCCGTCTCGCATGACCTGAAATCGCCGATTCGGACCGTCAGTTTGTGTGCGCAATTGTTGGCTGACCGGTGCGATGCTGCCGATGCGGAAGCGAGTGAACTTTCGCAAATCATTCAATCCAATGCCAAGCGCGCCGCGGAGTTAATAGAAGATCTGCTTACCCACGCCCGGTTGGGGTCACAGGATGATATCGCTGGCGTGAAGACTGGGCAGGTTAGCCAACTAGAAGAGGGGATCAGAAGCGCGGTAGAAAGCCTGAAAGGTGAACTTCGGGAAACTGGCGCCGAAATCGTTTATGGGTCGCTTCCTTCAGTCGTGGTGTCAAAAACACATTTAGCTCAAGTATTCCAAAACTTGATCGAGAATGCGGTGAAGTACCGGCGGCCAACGGTGACACCCCGCATTGAAATTTCCGCGCAAGAACAAGGTGGCCAATGGGTAATTGCGGTGGAGGATAACGGGCAGGGCTTTGAACCGGACTATGCCGACGTGATTTTTCAACCGTTCAAGCGGCTACACGGAACCGAATACCCGGGAAGCGGGATTGGCTTGGCTACCTGCCGAAAGATTGTCGAACGGAACGGGGGGAGGATTTGGGCGAAGTCCACCCCGAACGCGGGATCGACCTTTTACTTTTGCCTGCCGGCGGCCGGTACTTACGCGACGGCGAGCTAAGCGATAGCGCTCCATCGTCAGATTGATCATTGGCGGCAAAACTGCTCTGTCGATGGGCATGAAGAGACGGATGGCATTGGCAGGCGGCGCGTTCATTTTGGCGGGCTGCGGTAAGGCCGCATACGAGCGCGCCGCCCAAAGCACTTGGGCACCTACCTTCGGCCAGCCGGACACCCTGCGGGAACTGGTGCGTTACGCCGCCATGGCTCCCTCCAGCCACAACAGCCAGTGCTGGAAGTTCCGGTTGAGCGAGCGCCGCATCACCATCCTGCCGAACTTGGCCCGGCGCTGCCCGGCGGTTGACCCGGACAATCATCACCTCTTCGTCTCACTGGGCTGCGCGACCGAAAATCTAATGGAAGCGGCTTTGGCGCACGGGTACCAGGGCGTCGCCATGCCGAGCGCCGAGGGAATCGAGATTGCGCTGGCGCCCGTTGCGGCGACCCGCTCGGAATTATTTGCCGCGATCCCTGAGCGCCAATCGACGCGGACGGAATATAATGGCCGCCCGCTTCTGCCGGTGGAGTTACAAATGCTGGAGCAAGCCGGTGCCGGCGAAGGCGTGCGCATGATCCTGATCACTGAGAGGCGAGCGATGGAGAATGTCCTGGAGTACGTGGTGCGCGGCAACACCGCCCAAATGAACGACCCCGCCTTTGTAACCGAGTTGAAGCGCTGGATCCGCTTCTCCGACGCCGAGGCTGCGGAGACGCGCGACGGCCTGTTCGCGCGCGCTTCCGGAAACCCGGCCATGCCCGGTTGGCTGATCCGGCCGTTGTTCAGCCAGTTCTTCACCGAAAAGGGCGAAAACGAAAAATATGCGCGGCACGTGCGTAGTTCGGCCGGCATTGCCGTGTTCGTCTCCGCCGCGAGTGACCCCGTGCATTGGATCAACGTGGGCCGGGCCTTTGAGCGATTCGCGCTGCAGGCCACGGCGCTGGGCATTCGCACGGCCCATCTGAATCAGCCGGTAGAAGTATCCGCCTTGCGGCCGCAATTCGCCAGCTTTCTGGGCATTTCCAGCGGGCGGCCGGACCTGGTGGTGCGATTCGGACGGGGACCCTTGATGCCCAGGTCCTTGCGGCGTCCGGTGGAGGCGATTCTGGTGTGAAGTATTTCGCTGGCGCCCTGTATTTGCTTCAGGATAGGCGGTGGGCTAGGCTGCGGGAGGCAACGCGTAGGCGATCGCTTGCAGATTGCTCTTCGGCATGGCGATCCAGGCGATAATATAGGCCACTAGGCCCATACCGCCAGCAATCACCAGCGTTAACCAGGCAATCCGGATCAGCGTGACGTCGACGCCCAGGTAGTTGCCCAGGCCGGCGCACACGCCCGCAATTTGCCGGTTCGCCATATCGCGTTCGAGCCGCCTGGTTCGCACGCCGCCATCGAACCGCAGTTGCTTCCCGCATTGCGGACAAAAGGCCGCCATCGCCGTCGTTTCACCACCGCACTTTGTGCAAAACATAATTACCTCGCCACCCAACAATACGCCGCAACCCCCCGAAATGTTCCGCGTGCCAGAATCAAAAAATGCGCGCCATGCAACTTGTCAGCCACCGACAGCTCGAACCCGTGGAACTTCCCGACGCGCCGGAGCCCGCGGCCGGCGA
>Ga0105049_10006703_pt1 | contig 13386 bp, 13 predicted proteins | sample MAT06_FD_78087 | JGI IMG/M metagenome (GOLD analysis project Ga0105049, IMG submission 78087) | Freshwater microbial communities from Lake Fryxell liftoff mats and glacier meltwater in Antarctica - MAT-06 | ecosystem: Environmental > Aquatic > Freshwater > Ice > Liftoff microbial mat | place...
GTAACAAGTCCATCGGAAGTCATCACTTCTTTCACAGGCTTGTCGAGCCTCTTTTCGAAACGCAGATCCCGGTTAGTGATGATTCCAACCAGTTTATTGTTGTTATCCACAACCGGAATCCCACCGATCCTGTGTTCCTTCATCAGCTGGATTGCGTCAGCGACCATAGCATTTTCGTTCATGATCACCGGATCCAGGATCATTCCGCTTTCTGAGCGCTTTACCTTTTTTACTTCGGCAGCCTGCCGTTCAATTGACATGTTTTTGTGCAGCACGCCGATTCCACCTTCCTGCGCAATGGCGATAGCAAGCTCTGATTCGGTAACAGTGTCCATCGCAGCCGAAACCACAGGAACGTTTAATCGAATATTTCTTGTAAAATAGCTGTTGATGTCAGTGTCCCTGGGTAAAACTTCAGAATAATCAGGCACTAGCAGGACGTCATCGTAGGTGAGTCCTTCAATAAATCTGGAATGATGTTCCATGCAATCGGGAAATCGGGGTAGGCCCGAATTGCGCGCAAATATAGTGGGTAAGGGCTGACGAATTTTAATAAGGGCTGAAGAAATTCAGCCCTTATTAAAAAAATAAAAAAACTGAACTTCTCAAGCCACGACTATCATCTCAGATACCTAAACCGTAATAAGCGCGGGTGCCGTTCGGATAAACTCCTTCAATCAGCATTCCGCGTCGCTCAGATTTAAGGGCATTTGTGAGGTCTTCCACCGAATTAACCGGTTGATCTCCAACCTGAGTGATGATAAATCCTTCGCGGATCCCAATGCTCTGAAGTTTTCCTGCCCTGATTTTAGCAACTTTCAATCCTCTGTCAAGACGAAGGGTAACTTTTTCCTTGTCGCTGATCTCGCTGAAATCTGCCCCAAGCTCTGTCGCAACCGATTCGGAGTATTTGATCAGGCGGGTATCACCATTCCTGTTCTTTAATTCAACGTTGATGTCTTTTCTTTCCCCTTCGCGACTAACAGTAATATTCACTTTATCACCGGGGCGGTAACGTCCAACCTGTTCCTGCAATTCTGGTACGTTGTTAACCTTAACGTTCTGAATCTCAAGAATAACGTCGCCTGCCTTAATTCCTGCTTCTTCGGCGGCACCACCGGAATTCAAACCAGACACATAAACTCCTCTGATATCAGATATACTTTTTTCTTTTGCAAGCTGGGCATTCAGATCTTCAAGTACAACGCCGATGAAGGCACGTTGTACATCACCAAATTCAAGAAGATCGGCAACAACTTTACGGACAATATTCACTGGTATCGCGAACGAATAGCCCGAATAAGAGCCAGTATTTGAAGCAATTGCCGAGTTAATTCCTACAAGTTCGCCCTTCGCGTTTACAAGCGCACCTCCGCTATTTCCGGGGTTTACTGCAGCATCAGTCTGGATAAACGATTCGATTGCAAATTTTTCGTTGAGGATATTGATATTTCGTCCTTTAGCACTGATAATTCCAGCAGTAACGGTAGAGGTAAGGCTAAAAGGATTTCCAACAGCAAGGGCCCATTCGCCGACTTTAACTTCGTCTGAATTTCCATAGTAGATAAAAGGAAGTCCTTTGGCATCAACTTTCAGCAAAGCCAGATCAGTACTCGGATCACGGCCTACCACTTCTGCAGTATACTCGCGTTTGTCATTAAGTATTACCTCTACTTTCTGCGCATTCTGGATTACGTGGTTATTTGTTACAATATAGCCGTCTTCCGAAATAATAACCCCTGATCCTGAGGCTGTAGCTTGTTGCGGAGGAAGATTTCTTCCCTGATTTCCGAAAAAGAAATCATAAAAAGGATCAGAAGAAGCACGGCCAGCAACCAGCGTTTTTACGTGAACCACGCCGTGAACCGTCATTTCTGCTGCCTGAGTTAAATCAGGAGCATTTGCCAAAGCGGCAACATTTGAATTTGTAAAGCTAACCGGCAATCTTTCTGCAGTTAGCCGGTCGTAACCTGTTTCGTTTTTATTTACCAGGTTATTCAGACCCAAAGCGGCAAAACCGCCGACACATGCGATTAACAAGGAAGAAACTACTTTTTTCATATTAAATTTAAAAAAACCGGAATCGTTTTTGTCAAATATTATGCCTTCGAGATTTCTTTCTCAACGACCATTAACAGTATTTTGTGAATCATTCCTTTCCGGCTAACGAATTGACGCCAACAAATACTGTAGTTTTACGCAAAACGAAAAGGTTTCTCCGGTGTTGTGGGAGGAAAACATTTTTAACAATCTTTTAGAATAATGCGGGCACCAGGAAGCAGAACCTTTTCCTTTATCAGTGGTGTTTTTTTAGGAATGCTGTCAGCCTTTGGGCTTATATTCCTTATCCTCAACGATTTTAATCCTCTCAATGTTCTGGAACGTGAGCAATCAGGCACCCATGGTGATACTCTTGTCGATATGACACAGGCTCCAAAGGACAAGAAGAAAAAAACAGACAAAAGTTCAGAACCAGGCAAGACAGCAGAAAATCCGGCAGTTGCTGACACCGTTTTCGCAGCTAACTCTGACACAGCAAAAGACGGTTTTTCAGTTTCAGGAATTGATGAAATTGTAATCCGGCGTGATGAACTACTGGAAACCAAGAACATCGAACCAGTAATTTTAACAAATCCCAAAAGGAACAAAACCGACTCGCTGATCAAGAATTTCCAGGGAGCGCAGGAACCTTTGTCCACCTCCTTCAAACTTGAATTCTGGAAATCGCCGGTGAATTACAAAGGCTTTAAACTAATCAGAAATTCATTGGTTATGTTTGGTCTTAACCCTGATGAAAATTCGACTGTGTACATCAATGATGACCAGGTTTATCTGAAGCATGGCGGCAATGCCTACAAGGTATTTGCAACAGAGAAGTTCGAGCCGTTCGACCGCATAAATGACGAAGCGCTTCTGAAACAATTGCGTTGATGAAATTATCTTTTTTTAAGTATCAGGCTACCGGAAATGATTTTATCATCGTTGATGACAGGAAGAGAACTTTCGATCTTCAAAACAGCAGCCTTATCCAGCGATTGTGCAACCGCCGGTTCGGAATCGGAGCAGATGGACTGATCGTTTATCGCCCGGAACAGGGTTTTGATTTCAGGATGTTTTATTACAATGCTGACGGTTACGAGGGGTCGATGTGCGGCAACGGCGGAAGATGCATTGCAGCATTTGCCCATCAGCTCGAGCCTGCAAAGAACACGTTTGAATTTATTGCATTTGACGGACCTCATTCGGCGAAGATCATTGGGATTACTGATGAGGCATGCATTGTAAAGCTTAAAATGCAGGATGTTGAGCAGCCAAAGGCCCGTGGTACGGATTTTCTCATTAATACAGGTTCGCCGCATTATGTGAGTTTTGTTTCAGATGCAGGTTCCATTGATGTAGTGGCGGAAGGCAGACGGATTCGCAATTCCCCTCAGTTTATCAGGGAAGGAGTGAATGTGAATTTTGCAGAATCTCACCAGGACTCCATCACGGTGCGAACCTACGAACGCGGAGTAGAAGATGAAACCCTTTCCTGCGGAACTGGAATAACCGCAACAGCTATCGCTGCTCATTTTAGCGGGCTGACTAAAAAAAAGGAGCTTGTTTTTTTTACGCGGGGCGGCGAGCTGCGGGTGAATTTTGAGGTTGATAGCAACAGATACATAAATATATTTCTTACCGGTCAGGCAATGCAGGTTTTTGAAGGATCGATTGAATTATGAATGATGGTTTTATTTTTAATACTATCAGGAACCTTTCAGAGTTCAAGGATAAAAAAAACTACCTCATTCTTGTAAATCCTCAATTACAACCACCGCATGTTGCGCTCGGTTTTGGAGAACATTATTTTTCGCTCACAGTTGCCGGACCTGAAACAGAAATTCCGTTAGAATTAAGGATTAAGTTATACCGTCTTCGAAAGATCCCGGTTTTATTTATTCAATTGAAAGATTCATCGATGACACCTTCAGTTGCTCAACTTACTTCTGTTTTTAAGGAATTTCCCCCGCTTTCGGAGCACGGTAGCTGTCTGCAGCCTGTGGTTAAGGCGATTCAAATGATGTATACCTCAGAACCGCCCGAACCGTTGCTTTTCGGGTTACTTGATATGCTGGATAGCAGGAACCTGATCGGAAATAGTTTTCAATTAAACATGGAAAACCTTATCTCAGGTAACGGCTCATTTTGCATTGAGCGTTACGATGCAGCAACTATCAAAAAACATATTCAGCGCTTAAAGAACAGGAAACGTCAGCAAGGCAGGCAATAGCTTCCGCCCACATCAAGTACCAGTATTAAAGTTATCTGCCGAATAAAAGAGGTAAATAGTCTCAAAGGCAATAAAAAACCTTGGATTTGCATTTTACACCATAGCTTAAAACGCAAAATCATGAAAAAGCGAGCTTATACTTTTTTGTTTTGTTTCATAACGCTACTCTCCTTCTCCCAGGACACTACGTATTTAAAAGTGCACTTTCTTTATGGGTCAAAGCCGCTTTATAAGTACAGGGAATCCGAGCCGGTCTGGTTTGGGGGAATACTTGGAGGCCATGTTGGAATTGAGGCCGACAGTGGGAAAATAATTGATTTCTCTCCGTCAGGAAAATTTCATGTATTCGAAAATGACTATTTCAGGCGCGGTAGATTCACAGTTAAAACCAGGGAGCGTTTTTACTCAACATTAGGCGGTGATCCCGACAGCGCGAAGAAAGCTATTGTATATATTCCGGTTTCCAAAGGCCAGCGGGATCAGTTTGACAGCGTTACAACCTGTTACCTCCGCCAAACTCCATATGACTACGCATTTATCGGAATGCGTTGCTCGGCTGCAGCATACGATGTTTTGGGTAAGCTGGGTATTGTAAATCCGTATTCGAGAAGGGAGACGTACAGAAGGATTTTTTATCCCAGATTGCTGAGGAAACGGCTTTTAAAAAAGGCAGTAGACAATAAATGGACGGTGGAGAGGCATCCGGGATGTTCGAAAAGAAAATGGGAGAAAGACTGGAAATTGTAGATTATTTTAAAAACCACTTCACCGCATCAGCGCATTTCTGGCCATCCATAGCAGCAGATACAATTCCGCCCGCATAACCTGCTCCTTCACCACAGGGAAATAAACCCGGTAAATCTTCATGCTGCAATGTATCATTGTTGCGTGGAATCCTTACCGGCGTTGAGGTGCGCGATTCAACGCCATGTACCACTGCTTCGTTTGTAAAATAACCCTTCATCTTATTGCCAAACCCTTTGAATCCTTCGCGAAGCCTGGAAGAAACTGCTTCAGGGAGCACTTCATTAAGGTCCGCTGATTTTATTCCTGGCTGATAAGAAGAAGCTGGCAGATCAGCAGAGATTTTTCGGTTTACAAAATCAACCATTCGCTGTGCCGGAACAGTCTGATTTCCGCCACCTGCTTCACAGGCAATTTGTTCGATACTTTGCTGGAAATACATTCCTGCAAGTGGACCTTTTTCCTTGTAATCCAGTAGGTCTTCTTCCTTTATTTCAACTACAATTCCTGAATTTGCGAATGGATTATTCCGTTTGGAAGGCGACCAGCCATTGGTAACAACTTCACCCGGTTTTGTAGCACACGGCGCGATAATTCCGCCCGGGCACATGCAGAATGAGTAAACCCCGCGACCATTCACCTGCTCAACGAGCGAGTAGGAGGACGGCGGAAGAAAATCACCACGGAAATCACTGTGATATTGAATCCTGTCGATTAGCACCTGCGGGTGTTCAATCCTCACTCCAAGTGCGAAAGGCTTAAATTCCAGCCGGATGTTCTGTCGATGGAGCATTTCGTAAACATCACGTGCAGAATGTCCTGTCGCCATTATCATTGCTTTCGCAGGAAGACCCAGGCCATGAGCAGTTTTTACTCCGGCAAACGCACCGTCTTTAATTAATAAACCATCAATCCGTGTATTAAAATGGATTTCTCCGCCATGATTCAGAATCGTTTCCCGCATCGCAACTATTATCCCCGGGAGCTTATTTGTTCCGATGTGCGGATGTGTTTCAATAAGTATTTCCGGAACAGCCCCGTGCGCAAAAAATGTGTTAAGCACCGACTTGATATCGCCACGCTTATTCGACCGTGTGTAGAGCTTTCCATCGGAATACGTGCCCGCTCCACCTTCTCCGAAACAGTAATTGGAGTCTGGATTTACGATATGTTCCTTATTTAGCAAAGCCAGATCGCGGCGACGGGTTCTTACGTCTTTGCCGCGTTCAATTATCACTGGTTTCAAACCCAGCTCTATTAACCTTAAAGCGGCAAATAAACCTGCAGGACCAGCTCCTGCGATTAACACCTCTGTTGCATTTTTAACATTCTTATATTCCGGTAATGCAGCAATTTCTGCCGGAGCAGCGCTATTCACATAAGCATCGAGAAGCACGGTAATTTTAACCTGCCTACCACGTGCATCAATGCTCCGTCTTTTTAAAATTATGTGAAGCTGATCCGAATCGTCGAGCTGGAGGTGCTCACGTACATATGCTTTCAGCTGATCATGGTCGTATCCCTTTTCAGGAGGCACATTCAGCTGAATTTCCTTTTGCATTATTCAAATGTAAATGAAATATACCATGCCCTTGAAGTGAGCCTGTCCAGCGGAGCCGTATAAACGTTATTTTCCTGCACCAGCAGGTTTTTCAATCCGTACGAAAGCTTGAATTCCGGAGTGAATTTGAAGTACTGGGAATAAAAATCGAAGCCCACCCCAATCTCGTAGTTCAGGTCATTCTTTTTCAGCTTCAGCCTCTTTTCTCCTTTATCATCAACCTTATCCTGAGAAGCAATGTCAATTACCGGCTTCAGTCCGCCGATCACATAAGTACGGAAGTTTCCGTGTCTTGCCGATTTATATTTAAGCAGTAACGGAAACTCGAGCAAAGTAGACTCTGTCGTTTTTTTCTTCGTTAAAACCGAATCGCCTGTCGAGCTTAATCCTGGATAATTGATCGTGTACATAAGGCTTCTTTCCCCAAATGAAAGTGTTGGAAGGAAACGGAGGTCGAAATACTGCGTCATGTGCAGGTTTGAAACAATACCAAGGGAAAAGCCTGTTCCTGATTTTGGTGTTATCGCATAAACGCTGTCGAGGTCGCGCAGATCGTCGATCGGATGAGAAATAAAATTAAGACTGTTGACGCCAAGGATAAACCCAAAGTGAATCCTCTGGCGATCATAATTGGGGAGATTAAGAATCTTCCTTTTTTGTGCCTGGACAGAAATGCCTGATGCTACAAGCAAAACTGCGCATAGAATTTTTTTAAAGGTTCCTGACAAATCTGTTGTAAAAGATTGCTTCAACGTATAAAGGCCTCCTTTTATTTTATCCCGGTGTACAGGCTTACAATGCCTAAAGTTACACGTTCCGAAGTTAACGCCCCGAAACCACACCGGGCCGCGATGTTCAGGAATTCCTTCCCTTCAGGAAATGCAACAACAGACTCATAAAGGTATTTGTAGGCTGATGCATCTTTGGAGACCCGTTTACCCCACCATGGGCAAAAATAACGAAAGTAAAAATCGTATACCTGGCGAACTGGAAATACATGTGGCCTTGAAAATTCGAGAACCACAATTTTTCCTCCAGGTTTTAATACCCGGTACATTTCTGAAAGTCCTTTTTCCAGGTGCTCAAAGTTGCGGACACCAAAGGCAACGGTGATTGCATCAAACGAATTATCATGAAATCTCAGGTTCTCCGAATCTCCTTTTTCAAGATCTATAAGAGCAAATAATCCCTTCTTTTGAATTTTTTGCCGCCCGATGGCAAGCATTTTTTCAGAAAGATCAAGTCCGATAATTGTTTTGGGCTCCAGTACTGCCAGCTCAAGTGCAACATCTGCTGTTCCGGTGGCAATATCAAGAATATTTTTTGGCTGAAGATCACGCAGCCTCTTCACCATCCTTCTCCTCCAGCTCTGGTCAATGCCGAGCGAAAGAAAACGGTTTAGAAAATCATAGCGGCCGGAAATGCTGTCGAACATCTGCTCGATCTGCTCTTTCTTACCTGTTTTGGAACTACTGTAGGGTGTAATGCTCATCTATGGCGTTTGAACAGCAGTTCAATGTATTTGTTTGCGAAGATGAACGGGCGGATTCTCATTAAACTATGTTTTCTGCGCTGTTTTTACTGATCAGTTCGATTGCTTCTGCTTCAAGCTGGGCCGCATCTACAGGCACAACGCCAACTTTTTCGCAAACGCTTCCGCCCGCCAGGTTCGAAAGCCATGCGATCGTTTCAAGATCCGCTCCCGCGGCGAGGCATAAAGTAGCGGTGCTTATTACCGTATCGCCGGCTCCGCTTACATCGTTTATTGTTCTTACCTGTGCCGGGATAAAATATTCTTCTCCTTCACCACCTGCAAAGATTCCTGATTCCGAAAGTGTAATGAGCGAAATCCCATTATCCAGTAAAGATTTCAGACTTTTGTGCGCTTTGCGGACGGAGTCCTGATCTTTAGGATTCGTCTGTGTTTTTAAACCTTCATTGATCTCTTTCAGATTTGGCTTAAAGAGGTCTACCTTTTTGTAAAAGCAAAAATTTCTTTTCTTAGGATCTGCCGCTACAGGAATGTGCATGGTTCGGGCCAGATCCGTTATTACGCTTATCAGCTCCGGATTTATCAGGCCTTTGTCGTAATCTTCAAAAATGATAGCATGGAAAGTCTGCCCGGCAAACAGAGTCATAATTTTTTCCTTTAATAAACCTGCATCTTCCTCATTCAGAAACGAATCATCTTCTTCGTCAATTCGTAACAACTGATGATTATTTCCGATGATCCTGGTTTTAATGGTTGTTGGTCGGTTTAGCCTGAGAATTCCTATGGTCGAAAGCTTTTCTTCTTCCAGCAAAGAATTGAAAATGTCGCCGCTCCTGTCGTTTCCAGTTACTCCCGCGAGCACCACCGATGCTCCCAAAGCTTTAAGGTTAAGGGCAACGTTGGCTGCTCCTCCAAGCCTGCTTTCATGTTTTATTACAGAAACAACAGGAACCGGAGCTTCGGGCGAGATCCTTTCCACCTTTCCCCAGGTGTAGTTATCCAGCATTACATCTCCTATCACAAGAATCTTTAGTTCTGTGAACCTGCTGAATAGCCTGCTGATTTCATTAACATTCATGCTTCCAGGCTTTCGAGTCCTGCTTTTAAGCGTTTCACCGATTCTGTAATCACATCATCAGAAGTTGCATACGAAAGGCGGATTGATTTGCCACATCCGAATGCTTCCCCGCTTACCGTTGCAAGATTGAACTCATTGAGCAGGTACATCGTTAACCCAAGCGTATCGTTGATCTGAATTCCCCTTCCTTTTTTACCTAAAAATGAACTTACATCCGGAAAAAAATAAAATGCTCCGTCGGGAACATTGGTTTTCAGTCCTTCTATTTCATCAAGGAGGTTCATCATCAGGTCGCGTCTTCTCCGGAAGCCTGTTACCATAGGAATAATAACTTCCGGGTTTGCTAAAAGCGCTGTTATTGCTGCCCTTTGAGTGATTGAACAAGCCCCTGATGTAATCTGTCCCTGAAATTTATCACAGGCATCCGCGATCCATTTTGCTGCACCGATATAACCGAGTCGCCAGCCGGTCATCGCGTAACACTTTGACAGTCCGTTAACAGTTATAACCCGTTCATGAACTTCCGGAAATGATGCAAGACTAGTATGCTGTACATCGAAATGAATGTGTTCATAGATTTCATCCGAAATGATGAATACGTCTTCTTTATCCGCAAAAAACGTTGCAAGGGCCGCCAGCTCATCCCTTCTGTAAACCGAACCAGTCGGATTGCATGGCGAACTGAAGATCATCATTTTGGTTTTTTCTGTCACATGGGGCGCAAGCTGATCGGGCGTGATCTTAAAGTCGTTTTCAATTCCCGAATAAATCACAACAGGAATTCCACCTGCCAGCTTTATCATTTCAATGTAGCTAACCCAGTATGGTGCAGGAAGCAAAACTTCGTCACCCGGATTTATCAGACTTAAAATAACATTTGCGATCGATTGCTTGGCACCGGTAGAAACAACGACTTGCTCGGGCTTGTAATCAAGGCCGTTATCACGTTTAAATTTGGTGCAGACAGCCTGCCTCAGATCTGCAAAACCTGCGACAGGGGTATAATGGCTATAGTTTTCATCAATAGCCTTCTTGGCCGATTCTTTTATAAAATCGGGAGTGTCGTAATCAGGTTCTCCGATACTGAGACTGATTACATCTCTGCCTTGAGCAATAAGTTCCCTGCATCTGCGGGCCATTGCCAGGGTTTCCGATTCGCTTAGCACCTTCAGGCGGTTAGAGACACGGTTCATTCAGCTTAGTTTTATTGGGCTGCAAACCTACGGGAATTTTTACAATAGGAGCGAATGAGCTATGTTTGCGTTATCGTTTAAGGCAAAAGGCCTTCTGAAAGGGGCCCGTGGGGCCTGGTCTCCATCCTTTTGGACCAGAGAGTTTTACACCGGCAAAATTTAATTAATGCGCATTTCTGCATCAGTAAGTTCCATTCCGCATCAAGAACTTGGTAATACAGTGAAGCAGCTTGATGTTGCCGGTATTGATGCCTATCACCTTGATAGCGTTGAAAGCACTGAAATATTTTCGTTTTCAACATTGTTGAGAGATTTGACAACGAAACCGCATGATCTTCATCTCATTACTTCCGATCCTGACAAATATTGGGACCAGATACGTAAATCTGGCATTGAAGCGATTACACTTCAATTGGAAAATCTGCATTCACCTTTATTTATCCCGGACGACCTGAAAGGAAAAGTTGGTCTTGCTGTGCTTGCTTCCACTTCTCTTTCATCTTTCGCAGTTTACCGTAAAAATGTCTCATGGCTGTTGATCATGATGACGACTCCTGGCTACAGTGGAGGAAAGTTTGATCCGCAGCTTTTCGCCAATATTATCCGTTACCGGGAAGCTTATCCCGAAATTCCGGTGTATATCGATGGAGGCGTAACACACGAGGTAGCATTCGTTTTAAGGATGATCGGCATTGAGCAGATCGTTTCCGGATCTTATCTTTTTTCAGGAACAGGTATTTCTGATTCTGTGGAAAAGCTCAAATCTTACCCGGATTGCCCTTGGAATGTGAAGGATATTATGGCGAAAGGAACTGACTTTTTTACAGTTCCACGTCAGTCGTTTGGTGTAATTGCTCAGACATATTTTATCGATTCCCACGGTTCGGTAATCGATATCTCCCGCGACAGGCAATGGATCGAAGCGCTTGAGCAGATTACCGCTTTTTCGGAAGTTAACGGAAAGGCTTTGTTTGTTCATGAAGATCTTTCGTTAAAGCAGTTAAACGAGATTCTTCCGGAGCTCGACTTTTCTGCAAAATATTTTTTCGCTGTTGATGATCAGCACAAAGTAACAGGTTCATTGTTTTTTCAAACCCAACCACTTCCGGTTACAGGAAGCCTTTCAGCATAAAATTCTATGATTCTCCAGTTAAAACCTTCTGCCAATTCTGAAAATATCCCTGAACTGGCAGCAGCACATCAGGCAGTATTTTTCAAGGCCGCCGACGCTTTTACGTTTGTTTTACCATTTGCCGTAAAGGAAGTTCCACCAGCACTCGAACCTTTTACAGACAAATCATGGGCAACGGATTCGGATATTCAGCTGGCAAGCAAGCAATATAAAAGCAATGTTCGGGAGGTGAAATGGGGAACCACGGTTATTGGAGGAAATACCAATCACACTGTAATGATTGCCGGTCCTTGTTCTGTTGAATCGGAGGAACAATTGGAAGTTACGGCTGATCTGCTAAAAGAAACCGGGATCTCGAACATGCGTGCAGGTGCTTTTAAGCCGAGGACTTCTCCCTATACCTTCCAGGGTTTGGGAACCGAAGGATTGAAGCTTCTTGCAAAAATGCGCGATAAATATGGGTTTGGGATTGTAACGGAAGTTCGGGATGCAACGCAGGTTGATGAAATCATTGAATATGCGGATGTGGTTCAGATCGGGGCTAAGTCGATGTATGATCATGGAATTCTGAGAAAATGTGGAAAGGCGAAAAAGCCGATTCTGCTCAAGCGTGGATTCGGTGCCACTCTGCAGGAGCTTGTGCAGTGTGCAGAGTTTATTTTATCGGGAGGAAATGATCAGGTGATGCTTTGTGAACGCGGCATCAGGACTTTTGAAACGAAGACCCGTTTCACGCTTGACCTGTGTGGCGCATCTTACCTGAAACAATACACAAATCTTCCTGTGGTTCTGGATCCAAGTCATGCGATGGGCTATGCATACGGTGTTGCGGACCTTTCAAGAGCTTGTGTTGCCATGGGAATTGATGGTTTGTTGGTTGAGGTGCATCCCAACCCGAAAGTAGCAAAATCAGATGCGTCTCAGCAATTGGATCATCCGCAGTTTCGCGATCTTATGAAAACACTTTCCCCGGTAGCTGAAGCTGTTGGCAGAAAAATCGTGTGATATGCATTTTTTCAGATCCAATCTTGAATTTCTTTCCTTCGCCGCGATGGACGTTTTCCAGCCCGACCGTTTAACGGCCTTGAAAAAGGATGAAGAGCCTTTGCCAGAAGAGTTGATTCGGCTAAGTGAAAAATCGGGTTACACGATTGATTCACTTTTGAAGGTTGATCTTTCACTGAAAGCACATTTACCAAAGGATATACGCCTGATAATTTTTGACGTTGACGGTGTGTTGACCGATGCCGGGATGTATTATAGCGAAAGTGGCGACGAGTACAAGAAGTTCAATGCGAAGGATGGAATTGCGATCCGTGCATTAAAGAAAGCTGGTTTTGAAACGGGAATTATCAGTCACGGCACCAATATCGGATTAATTAAGCGCCGGGCAGAGTTGCTTCATATCGGACGTGTTTATGCAGGAGAAAAGCCCAAAGAACAAGTCCTGCTTGAATGGTGCGATGAACTCGGGATCATTCCAAACCAGGTGGCTTACATAGGTGATGATATTAATGATCTTCCGGTAATGCTCATTGTGGGATTCACCGCATGTCCATCTGATGCCACCGAATCGGTCAAAAATTTTGTGAATGTTGTGTTGAAGGCTAAAGGTGGTGAAGCCTGTGTAAGGGAATGGGCGGATCGTTTTTTTTTACAATAGAGAGTATTAAGTATTAAGTACTACCATACAGAGTACAAAGTAATACGTATTAGGACAAATTATCATGCAGCAGTGCAAAAACTTTGTCTTTACACGTAATAATCTGTACTTAACACTCAACACTTACCACTCAACACTTATCACTCATCACTTATCACTCAACACTTATCACTTATCACTCAACACTTATCACTCAACACTTATCACTCAACACTTATCACTCAACACTTATCACTCAACACTTATCACTCAC
>Ga0105049_10006704_pt1 | contig 13386 bp, 9 predicted proteins | sample MAT06_FD_78087 | JGI IMG/M metagenome (GOLD analysis project Ga0105049, IMG submission 78087) | Freshwater microbial communities from Lake Fryxell liftoff mats and glacier meltwater in Antarctica - MAT-06 | ecosystem: Environmental > Aquatic > Freshwater > Ice > Liftoff microbial mat | place...
GGCCATAGTCTGCTGCAGCAGGATGCGGCTGGGGCTGTTCTCGCCGGCTTCCATCTCGTTGCGCACCACCGTCATCTCGGTGTCGAGGTCGGCGCGCGCGATGAAGCTGTTGAGCATGGCATCGGCCTGCCAACCCAGGTACCAACGCAGCGTGTCTTCGTTGGCCGAGAAGCTGGCGAAGTAATTGGTACGGTCGTTCGACGTGGTGCCGTTGGGGCGCATGCCGCGCTTGCTGAATTCGGCAAACAGGTTGCGATGGGTGGGGGTGCCTTTGAAGATCAGGTGCTCCAGCAGGTGCGCCATGCCGGTTTCGCCATAACTTTCATGCCGCGAACCCACCCGGTAGGTGACGTTGACGGTGGTCGTCGGCTTGCTGTCGTCGGGCACCAGCAGCACCTGCAGGCCGTTGGTCAGGCGGTACTCGGTGATGCCTTCGACGCTGGTGACCTGGGTCATGCCGGCTGGCAGGCCTTGGGCTTGGGCCAGCGCTGCAAGCGCCCAGATGCAGATGCCGATGCAGGCTCGGAAGAGAACAGTGGGCAGGGCTGCGGGATGGCTTGGGCTGGACATGACCGAGGTGAGTGAAAAGGTAGCACGTCGCGACGACGCCAACGCAGTCTAAGGAAGAGTTCCCGCCGATGGCTCTTCAGGGAGATCCCAGCCGAGCCTGCTGCCCGGCAGCCGCCCGGCACCCAGCCCCGACACACGGGTTGGGTCGAACATGTCAAGCCCCGAAAGGACCGCGGCCAGCCTGCCGGAGTAGCCCCCCAGCCAGCATCGCGCGGTCAACCCATCAAGCGCGGCGACGTGCTGAGCAGCGCGCGGCCAGCAACGCCGTCAGCAACAAACCCAAGCTGCCGGGCTCCGGCACAACCGAAATGTTGTCGATGCTGAAGGTGGAGACGACGGTGTAGTCGTTCACATCCAGCACCCCGACGGTCAGCGAGTGGAGGCCGCCCGTGCCCAGCACGAAACTGAAGCTCGAAGACTGCAGCGCGCTAGTGACGTTGAACTGGCTCAACAGGATGTCGTCGACCATCACGAAGGCGCGGTCCAGGAACAACGGGTCAAAACTTTCAGTGGACAAGGTCCAGTCGAACCTCAGGATCGCGCCCGCCGCACCCATGAATCCGATCCGCACCGCAGAGCCCTCGAATGCGTCCGCGCCAAGGGTTCCCGCGGCCAGGCCCAGCGCATCCTCCAGCCCTCCCGAGTAAACGAACAGATCCAGGGCGTTGCCACCAGCGACGGCACCCCCATCACCGCTGAGCGCGACATTGGAATTGGTCATCGTCGCGACGCTGCCGCTCACCAGGACGTCGCCAAACAGGCTGGCGGTCCCGAGGCTGATCGGACCGGCCTGTGCCGCAGAGGCCGCCAGCAAGGCGCAGATGGCCGCGGCATGGCGCAGGCGGAGGAAAGGGTTCTTCATGATTGCAAGGTTCCGGGGTCGAATGAATGGGGTCGGGATCAACGCGCGATGAGGTCGCGAGGCGAGCTCAACTGGGCTGCGGACACGTTGGCCAGCGTCACCAACTGGCGGAAGACGGCCGGGCCGGCCGGGCCGTCGGTGTCCACTTCCAGGCTCGTGCTGGCGCCCACGGCAACGAAGCGAACCCAGCCTTCGGCCACCGGGTCGGTGCCGCGCCAGCCCAGACCGGCCAGCAGCGCGCGCAGGTCCAGCCGGTCCTGACCCGGGGCGAAATCGGTGATCAGGTCGCCTGCATCGCGCATGGAGTTGTAGACGAACACGTCAGCACCGGCGCCGCCGGTCAGCGTGTCGCCGCCGACGCCGCCGATGATGATGTCGTCACCCGGCGTGCCCACCAGGGTGTCGCGGCCCGTGGTACCGGTCAGCGTCTTGTAGAGCGACAGGCCCAGCACGACCGGGTCGTGGTCGGACGAGCGGTAGGCGGTGGCCGCGTAGGGGTCGGGCGCGCAGGTGCCGCAGGTCGGCTGCTTGTTCTCCAGGTTGTAGTCGTTGGCGACCTGCTCGTCGGCGTTGATGCGCCACTCCACCGCACCGGTCACCTTCGGCGACAGCGTGGCCGTGGTGATGGCGTGGTCCAGCCGGCCGGCGGCACCGTCGAACACGTAGGAGTAGCCGAAGCTGTTGAAACGACCAATCTGATCGATGTAGCCGTTGCCGGTGAGGGCGAAGATCGGATCTTCCTTGGCGTAGGCGTTGAAGTCGCCCATCAGCAGCACGTCGTTGCTGCCGCTACCCATCTGCACCTGGACCACGAAGTTGCGCAGCCGATTGGCCTGAGCCAGCCGGGTTACGTTCCAGCAGCCCTGGCCGTCACCGATGTCCAGGTTGCCTGGAGCGTCGGAGTCAGTGGACGACGGGCAACTGCCCTTGCTCTTGAGGTGGTTCACCACCAGACTGAAGCGCTCCCCGTTCGCCGCTGCAAAGGTCTGTGCCATAGGCGGACGGTTGTTCACGGCATCCGGATCGCTGCGCGACGCGCCCACTAGGCTCAAGCGCGCCGGCTTGTAGATCATCGCCACCTTGATGGCGTCGCTGCCGGTGCCGGTAGACGGGTCGGCCACGGCGGCATAGGTGCCGGCGCCCTGCACGGCATTCAGCGCATTCACGAGGTTCAACATGGCCACGCTGCCATTGTTCTGGATTTCCATCAGGCCCACGGCGTCAGCATTCACGGCGGTGAGGGCGGCCACGATCTTGGCCTGCTGCCGCTGGAACTCGGCGAGGTTGTTGGCACCGCGGCAGTTGCCCGCGTTGGTCGAGCCGCCCACCGTGCAGCCCTGGCCGGTCTGCCCCGTGGCGGTGTTGCCGTTGGTGAAGGTGGTGAAATAGTTCAGCACGTTGAAGCTGGCCACCGTGACATTGCCCCCCACCGGCGGGGGCGCCGGCGTGCGCGGATTGCCGACGCTGAAATTGACGTCGGCGGTGGGGTGCAGGCGGTAGTCGCCAGGGCCGCTGGCGTTGCTCGTAGACGGACCGAAGTCCAGCACACCCGTGACCGATGCCACCGTGTCCCCGGCGCGCGGCAAGCCGTTGGCACCACGGTAGGGGGTGGGGTTCGGGTTTTGGGTCGATCGGCCGTCGTCGAGCAGCACGCGGCGCGCTGCATTTTCGGCGGCCATGGCGATGGCGGGCGCGCCCGGGCTGACCTTGTTGGTAGGCGTTTCCAGCCGGCCGCCGGCCGACAGCGTGAGTTGACCGAACTGAGCCTGAAAGAAATTCTGCGACACCGTGAGCGGGCCGCTGACGGTGACCAACATGCCTTCGAAGCGCTCGAGCCCACCGGCCACCGGCAAGGTGACCGGCGTGGGCGCAATGACGTAGCCCGAGCCGATCACGCTGATGCTGGTGGGCGACGTCAACTGCGTCAGCGTGCTGCCCCCGGTGCTGAATTCCGTCACCGTGCCGGCCAACTGCACGAGCTGGCCACTGGCCACTGTGGGCGCGGCGCTGGTAAAGACGAAGATCCCGTCGGAGGTGGCGGAATTGCCGTCGCCGTTGAGGTCTTGCAGGAAGAAGCCGTTGCTGTTGACGCGCGTGACCACGCCGCTGGTGGTGACCGACTGGCCGACCAGCGGGCTGATGGCGCCAGCGCCCTGGATGGCCGGGATCGTCGCGCCGGCTGGGGGCGGCGGCGGAGGCGGGGGCGGCGGGGGCGGCGGGGGCGCGCCGCAGATCACCGCCGGGCTGACGCTGTTTCGTGGCAGCGGTGCCGCGGTGGCAAAGTCGGCGCTGTTGTTGTTGCTGTCTGTGCAGCCGTTGCCGGCGCGGTAGATCGCCAGCGTGGTGGACGGCGCTGGCGCCGCAGCCGCGCCTTCAAAGAAATTTGCGTTGCCGAAACCCACCAGATCGACGATCTGGGCCACCTGCGCTGGGCTGCAGAGTGTCGACGATCCATTGCAGGCCAGCCCGGTCGCCACGTTCACCAGCACCACCTTGCCGGCTGTGCCGGACATGTTGGCGGTGCCGGTGGCGTCGGCAACAGGCATCGCGGCTCCATTGGCGCCGCCAGCCAACTGCACCAGATAGCGCTGGCCCGGGTTGAGCGTGCCGCTCAGCAGCGCAATGCCATTGCCGACGAAGTTGCCCGTGCCCGTGGCGCTGGCGTACTGCACCGACCAACCGGCGATGGACACGGCCGCGTTGCCGTTGTTGAAGAGTTCGACGAAGTCATTTCGGTAGATGGCGCCGGCGTTGCCACCCGCTCCATAAACCTGGCTGATGACCACGGCCGCCTGGGCCGGTGCCAGCAGGCTCAGACAGGCCAGCGGAATGGCCGCAATGGCGACTTTCGGAAACGACAGGTCAAAGCGCATGGAACCCCTTTAGCTCGGCCGATGTGGACAACGGCAAGAGGGCGACTTTAGCGGCGCGCCGTGACAGATTGGTAACTTGTGGCGTGCTCGCGACCCAGGAGGCGGCCAATCCCCTGCCACTTCGGGGAGGGGCCGCCTGTACGGCACGATATGACTCGCAAAGCCTCAAAGGCCGACTGGACCGTTCGCTGCACCATCAATCGGCGCGAGGCCGGGTGGCACAAATCAGGCCGAGCGGTAGACGCGCAGCCGGGCCAGGTCGAGCACGCGCACGCCGCCGTACTCGACGCGAATTACCCCGGTGGCCTGCAAGGCGTTCAGCGCTTCGTTGACGCGCTGGCGCGACAGGCCCACGAGGTAGCCCAGTTCCTGCTGCGTGATACGCAACAGCTCGCCCACACCGGGGTACAGCACGGGGTGGAACAGCGCGGCCAGATTGCGCGCGACACGCTCGTCGGGGTGGGTCAGGCGGTCGATCTCGCGCGCGCCAATGAACTGGCCCAGGCGCTCGTTCAGCTGCATCATCACGAAGCGATTGAAGGCGATGCTGCGGTCCAGCAGCCACTGGAAGGTTTCCGCCGTGATGCCTGCCACCACGCTCTTGCGCAAGGCCTGGATGTTGTAGCGATAGGGCTCGTTCTTGAGCACGGTGCCCTCGCCGAACCACCCCCCCGAAGGCACGCCGGTGAAGGTGATGGGAATGCCACTGCCGCCGTCTTGGGAGGCGTTGTCGCTGCTCATCTTCAGCAGCCCGTCGATGACGCCGAACCACGACCTCACCGGGCGGCCCACCCGGCACACCAACTCACCCGGTGCCACCACCACCACCCGCAGGTCGAGCACGACGCGCTCGCGCTCGACCTCGTCCAGCCGATGCAACCAGGGAATGCGCTGCAATTCGTCTGCAGTGGCCGCACGCGAACGCGACGGCTGCACTGCAGCAGCGCGTGATGCAGAAGGGAAAGTCGGGCGAGCCATGGCGGGGGTGTAAGGGAAAAACCTGTTGGTACTGTCCCGAGGATTGTCGTCACAACGACAACCTGGCGTCAAAGTAATGCCCAGAATCTATCTCTCGAAACAAGGCAGCACAGACTGCCCCGCAGACATTCCGGAGATAGAACTGTGCCGACGACGTTTCCCCGTCTGATGCTGGACCATGCCGCGACGCGCCCACAAGCCGCTGCACTGCGTGAGAAGGTCTACGGCATCTGGCAGACCACCACCTGGAACGCGCTGGCACAGTTGGTGCGCCAAATGGCATGCGGCCTGCACGCAGCCGGGCTGCAGCGCGGCGACCATGTCGTGGTGGTGGGCGAGAACCGTCCGCGGCTGTACGCCGCCATGCTGGCGGTACAGTCGCTGGGCGGCGTACCGGTGCCGCTGTACCAGGACGCCGCGGCAACGGAGTACGCCTTCCCGATCCAGAACGCCGAGGTGGGCTTCGCCATCGTCGAGGACCAGGAACAGGTCGACAAGTTGATCGAGTTGCGCGGCGACGGGACGCTGCTGCGCCAGATCTGGTACGACAACCCACGCGGCCTGCGCAGCTACGACGAGCCCGGGCTGGATTCGATCGATACGCTGGTCGTCGCCGGCCAGACCTTTGAAGCCGTCCACCCCACCTGGTTCGATGCTGAAGTCGCGCTGTGCCAGCCGCAGGACGTGGCGGCCATGTTTTTCACCAGCGGCACCACCGGCCAGCCCAAGGGTGTGGTGCACACCCACCACTCGCTGCTGGACCGCGCCCTGGCCGGGCAACGCTTCGACAAGCTCACCGCCAGCGAGGAGGTGCTGGCCTACATGCCGCTGGCCTGGATTGGCCAGAACATCTTCAGCTACGCGCAATGGCTGGCCTGTGGTTACGTCGTGAACTGCCCGGAGAGCGCGGCCACGGTGATGATCGACCTGAAGGAGATCGGGCCGACTTACTACTTCGCACCGCCGCGGGTATTCGAGAGCCTGCTGACCAGCGTCACGATCCGCATGGAAGACGCCAGCGCGCCCAAGCGCTGGCTGTTTCACCGCTTCATGGACCTGGCCCGCCGGGTCGGGCCGGCCTTGCTCGACGGCAACAGCGGCCACACGCCAGTGGGCCGGCTCGATCGCCTGGCCTACGGGCTGGGCAACCTGTGCATCTACGGCCCGCTACGCAACTCGCTGGGCCTGAACCGGGTGCGCGTGGCCTACACCGCCGGTGAGGCTATCGGCCCGGACCTGTTCACGTTCTACCGCTCCATCGGCATCAATCTGAAGCAGTTGTACGGCTCCACCGAAACCGCCGTGTTCGTCTGCCTGCAGCCCGACCACGAGGCCCGTTCGGACACCGTGGGCGTGCCCATCGATGGCGTAGAAATACGAGTCACCGAGGGTGGCGAGATTCTGGTCAAGAGCCCCGGCCTGCTCAAGGAGTACTACAAGAACCCCGCGGCCACCGCCGAGGTGCTGGACGCTGCCGGCTGGTACCACACCGGCGACGCCGGCTTTGTGGATGCCAGCGGCCACCTGAAGATCATCGACCGTGCCAAGGACGTGGGCCGCATCCAGGGTGGCGCCAACGACGGCGCCATGTTCGCGCCCAAGTACGTCGAGAACAAGCTGAAGTTCTTTCCTTTCATCAAGGAAGCCGTGGCCTTCGGCGACAGGCGCGAGAAGGTCTGCGCTTTCATCAATATCGACTTCGAGGCCATGGGCAACTGGGCCGAGCGGCGCAACCTGCCCTATGCCGGCTATACCGACCTGGCCGGCAAGTCCGAGGTGCTGGAACGGGTGCGCGAATGTGTCGAGAAGGTCAACGCCGACCTCGCCGTCGACAGCCTGCTGGCAGGCAGCCAGATCACACGTTTCCTGGTGCTGCACAAGGAACTCGACGCCGACGACGGCGAACTCACGCGCACGCGCAAAGTGCGCCGCGGCGCCATCGCCGACAAATACCGGGTGCTGGTCGATGCGCTGTATGGAGGCAAGTCAGAGCAGTTCATCGAAACCGCGGTCAAGTTCGAGGACGGCCGCAGCGGCAGCGTCAGCGCGACGCTGAAGATCGTCGACGCCAAGACCTTCGACAGCGTGAAGGTGGCAGCGTGAGCGAGCGACAGATCGGCGAGGTCATCCTCGAGGTGAAGAACATCAGCCTGCGCTTTGGCGGCGTGAAGGCACTTAACGACATCAGCTTCGACGTCCGCGAGCACGAACTGCGCGCCATCATCGGCCCCAACGGCGCCGGCAAGAGCAGCATGCTCAACTGCATCAACGGTGTCTACACGCCCCAGGAAGGAAGCATCACCTTCCGCGGCCAGACCTTCAGCCACATGAGCAGCCGCCAGGTCGCGCAGATGGGCGTGGCACGCACCTTTCAGAATTTGGCCTTGTTCAAGGGCATGAGCGTGCTCGACAACATCATGAGCGGGCGCAACCTGCGCATGAAGACCAATCTGTTTCAGCAGGCCGTGCGCGGCTTCGGCTGGGGCGCGGCCGAGCGCGAAGAGAGCGAGCACCGCGAAGTGGTTGAACGCATCATCGACTTCCTGGAAATCCAGGCCTGGCGCAAAACCCCCGTGGGCCGCCTGCCTTACGGCCTGCAAAAGCGCGTCGACCTGGGCCGCGCCCTGGCCATGGAGCCCGCCGTGCTGCTGCTGGACGAACCCATGGCCGGCATGAACGTCGAGGAAAAGCTGGACATGAGCCGGTTCATCCTGGACGTGAACGATGAGTACGGCACCACCGTGGTTCTGATCGAGCACGACATGAGCGTGGTGATGGACATCAGCGACCGCGTGGTGGTGCTGGACTACGGCAAGAAGATCGGCGACGGCACCCCCGCCGAGGTGCGTGCCAACCCCGAGGTCATCAGCGCCTATTTGGGGACCAGCCAATGAAGCAAAGCAACGCGACGGGCCCGACGCCGGGCCGCCCCAAGGCGGGCCCGACCCCCTCGGGGGGTGGTTCGGCGAACTCGCCGAACCGGGGGCACCATTGACATGGGACCGTTCCTGGAAACCCTCATCGGCGGCCTGATGTCCGGCATGCTCTATTCGCTGGTAGCGCTGGGCTTCGTGCTCATCTTCAAGGCCAGCGGCGTGTTCAATTTCGCCCAAGGGGCGATGGTGCTGTTCGCGGCGCTGGCCATGGCGCGGTTCTCGGAGTGGTTTCCCGCTCTGCTGGGCTTTGACAACAAGCTACTCGCCAACCTGCTGGCGTTCGGCGCCGCGATGCTGGTGATGATTGCGGTGGCCTGGCTGATCGAGCGGCTGGTGCTGGGCAAGCTGGTCAACCAGGAAGGCATCACGCTGCTGATGGCGACGCTGGGCGTGACCTACTTTCTCGATGGCCTGGGCCAGACGCTGTTCGGCAGCGAAATCTACAAGATCGATATCGGCCTGCCCAAGGACCCCATGTTCCTGATGGAGAGCACCTTCCAAGGGGGCGTCCTGGTCAACAAGGAAGACCTTTATGCCGCCGCCATTGCCGCCTCCCTGGTGGTGGGGCTGAGCCTGTTCTTCCAGAAGACATCGACCGGCCGCGCCCTGCGCGCGGTCGCCGACGACCACCAGGCAGCACAAAGCATAGGCATCCCGCTGTCGCGGGTTTGGGTCATCGTGTGGAGCGTGGCCGGCTTCGTGGCGCTTGTGGCGGGCATGATCTGGGGCAGCAAACTGGGCGTGCAGTTTTCGCTGTCCGTGCTGGCGCTGAAGGCGCTGCCGGTGGTCATCCTGGGCGGGTTGACCAGCGTGCCCGGCGCCATCATCGGCGGCCTGCTCATAGGCATGGGCGAGAAGCTTTCCGAGGTCTACCTCGGTCCCATGCTGGGCGGTGGCATCGAAATCTGGTTCGGCTACGTGCTGGTGCTGTTTGTCTTGCTGATCCGGCCGCAAGGCCTGTTCGGCGAGAAGATCATCGATCGGGTCTGACATGGCGCCCCCAAGCTCGCTAACGCTCGCTACCCCCCGAGGGGGCCGTCCGCCAACGGCCCGGCGAAGCCGGTTCCGTAGCGGGAAGCTGGGTCGCGGTGAGGCTGCTCATTGTTTGTGGGGACGCAACTGACATGTTGTATCGAGAAAACGGCCAGTTCAAGACCAGCTACGGCGCCGACCAGCAGGTGTTTGCGATCACGCAGGATCGCATTGGCATCGGTCTGCTGCTGGCATTCGCGCTGGTGGGCGTGCCGCTGCTGGCTGACGAGTACATGTTCCGTGCCGTATTGATTCCGTTTCTCATCCTGGCGCTGGCCGCACTGGGCTTGAATATCCTGGTCGGGTACTGTGGTCAGATCTCGCTCGGCACGGGCGCCTTCATGGCGGTGGGGGCCTACGCCGCCTACAACTTCATGGTTCGCATCGAAGGCATGCCACTGCTGCTGGCCCTGTTGCTGGGCGGCGCCTGTGCCACGGTGGTGGGCGTGCTGTTCGGCATCCCCAGCCTGCGCATCAAGGGCCTGTACCTGGCGGTGGCCACGCTGGCCGCGCAGTTTTTCACCGACTGGGCTTTTCTGCGCATCTCGTGGTTCACCAACAACTCGTCTTCGGGCTCGGTCTCGGTGTCCAACCTCAACGTTTTCGGCATCAGTGTCAACACGCCGGTGGAGAAGTACCTGCTGTGCCTGGGCATTCTGGTGGTCTTTGCCGTGATGGCGAAGAACCTGGTGCGCAGCCACATCGGGCGTGAATGGATGGCCATACGCGACATGGACGTGGCGGCCGCGGTCATCGGCATCCGCCCGGTGTACGCCAAGCTCACCGCGTTTGCCGTCAGTTCCTTCATCGTCGGCGTCGCCGGTGCGCTTTGGGGCTTTGTGCATCTAGGCTCTTGGGAGCCGGCGGCGTTCAGCATCGATCGCAGCTTCCAGTTGCTGTTCATGATCATCATTGGCGGCCTGGGCTCCATCATGGGCAGCTTCTTCGGCGCGGCCTTCATCGTCATGCTTCCCATCTTCCTGAACCAGGCGCTGCCGGCGCTGGGTGCCTTGGTCGGCGTGACCATCAGCACGGCGTTGGTGGCGCACACCGAACTGATGATCTTCGGCACGCTGATCGTCGCATTCCTGATCGTCGAGCCGCACGGCCTGGCGCGCTTGTGGTCCATAGGCAAGGAAAAGATGCGCCTGTGGCCGTTCCCGCACTGAGTCGACGACGTTTTCCATGGGCCGACGGGCCACTTGAGCCGACATGGAATGCACTGACGAGTGCCCTTTTTTCAGCACTACCTTTGGAGACAAAAGCATGAAGTTCAAGACAATTGCGCTGGCCACCATGGTTGCCAACTTGGCTGCGCCCGCAGCCTGGGCCCAGGACAAGGTCCAGTTCTTCCCCAGCCTGACCGGCCGCACCGGACCGGTGGCGCCCAACGCCACGCCCTTTGCCAACGGCTACGCGGACTATATGAAGCTGGTCAACATCCGCGGCGGCATCAACGGCGTGAAGACACTGGTCGAGGAATGCGAGACCGCCTACGCCACCGACCGCGGGGTGGAATGCTACGAGCGCCTGAAGGGCAAACACGGTGGCGCCACGGTGTTCCAACCGCTATCCACGGGCATCACCTTCGCGCTGACGGAAAAGATTCCCGCCGACAAGATCCCGATGATCACTTCGGGTTACGGCCGCAGCGACAGTGCCGACGGCAGTGTGTTCAAGTGGAACTTCCCGCTCATTGGCCACTATTGGGTGGCCGGCGACACGGTGCTGCAGCACATCGCCAAGAAGGAAGGTGGCTGGGAGAAGATGCGCGGAAAGAAGATCGCCGTGGTCTTCCACGACAGCCCGTTCGGCAAGGAACTGTTGCCCATCGTTCAAGAGCGCGCCGCCACACACGGCTTTACGCTGCAACTGCTGCCCGTGCCGGCCCCGGGCGTTGAACAGAAGGCCATCTGGCTGCAGGTACGCCAGCAGCGGCCCGACTTCGTGATCATGCAGACCTGGGGCGTGATGACGGCCACCGCCATCAAGGAAGCCGTGGCTACGGGCTACCCGCGCGAGAAAATGTTCGGCACCTGGTGGAGCGGCGCCGAACCCGACCTGCGCGACATCGGCGCGGCGGCCAAGGGTTACAGCGCGGTGATGATGCAGCACGGCGCCGAGCCCGACTCGGCCGTCGTCAAGGAGATCCTGGCCAAGGTGCATGACAAGGGCCAGGGCACCGGCCCCAAGGACGAGGTCGGCCAGGTGCTGTACATGCGCGGTGTGGTCGGCGCCATGCTCGCCGTCGAAGGCGTGCGCGCTGCGCAAGAGCGCTTCGGCAAGGGCAAGATCATGCTTGGCGAAAAGGCGCGCTGGGGTTACGAGAACCTGAACCTCACGCAGGTCAAACTCGATGCGCTGGGCTTCAAGGGGGTGATGCGACCGGTGTCCACCAGTTGCTTCGACCACATGGGCTCGGCCTGGGCCCGCGTGCACACCTGGGACGGGGCCAAATTCAGCTGGTCATCGGACTGGCTGCAGGCCGATGACCAGATCATCAAGCCGCTCGTCCGGGCGTCGGCGGAGAAGTACGCTGCCGAAAAGAAACTGACACGGCGTGAGCCCGCTGACTGCCAGTCGTGATCACCCCCCGGAGCGGCTCACGCCGCTCCCCCCTCAAGGGGGGCAACGCCAGCAGCCCGGCGAAGCCGGTTCCGCGGCGTTTGCTTGACTGTGGCCGAGCACCATGAACACCATCCTCTTAAACGTCAACGGTATCGAAGTCATCTACAACCACGTCATCCTGGTGCTCAAGGGCGTGAGCCTGAAGGTGCCCGAAGGCGGCGTGGTGGCTTTGCTGGGTGGCAACGGGGCCGGCAAGACCACCACCTTGCGGGCAGTCAGCAACTTGCTGGCGGGCGAGCGGGGTGCGGTCACGAAGGGCAGCATCGAGCTGCGTGGTGAACGCATCCAGGGGCTGTCGACCTCGGAGATGGTCAATCGCGGCGTGATCCAGGTCATGGAGGGCCGGCACTGTTTTGCACATCTGACCATCGAAGACAACCTGATGACAGGCGCCTACACACGCAAGGACGGCAAGGCCGCCGTGGCCGCCACGCTGGAGAAGGTCTACAACTACTTCCCGCGACTGAAAATGCGCCGAACCAGCCAGGCCGCGTACACCTCGGGCGGCGAGCAACAGATGTGCGCCATCGGCCGCGCGCTGATGGCAAACCCCAAGATGGTGCTCCTTGACGAACCGAGCATGGGGCTGGCGCCGCAGATCGTCGAAGAGGTGTTCGAGATTGTGAAAGACCTCAATCAGCGCGAGAAGGTCACCTTTCTGCTGGCCGAGCAGAACACCAATATGGCGTTGCGCTATTCGGATTACGGCTACATCCTTGAAAACGGCCGCATCGTCATGGACGGCGAGGCCGCCGCGCTGCGCGAGAACGAAGATGTGAAGGAGTTCTACCTGGGCATGGGCGGCGGTAGCGACGACAACCCGCGCAAGAGCTTCAAAGGCGGCAAAAGCTACAAGCGCAGGAAGCGTTGGTTGGCATGAACACCCCCACAGCGGTACCTGCGCTCGACCACCGAGCAACGCAACTTCATCGACGAAGTCAAGAAACGCCTGGCATGCTGGGCCGAGAACGAGTAACGACTCCCCATGCATCTCGACCCTTTGGAAACACGCAACGCAGCGCATCGCGACGAGGCCCTGGCCTTGGCCCTTCCGGCCCAGTTGCAGGCGGCGCTGGCCGTGCCGGCGCTGGCCGAGCGGCTGGGCGACGTGGTGCCAACACATATCACCACCCGCGCCGCGCTGGCGCGCCTGCCGGTGACTCGCAAGCACGAACTTCTGGAGCGCCAGCAGGCCCAGCGTGGCAGTGATGCTTTCGGCGGCTATTCGGCCCTGGGGTGGACGACCCAGCGTGCGCTGCGGGCGGCCAGGCGGGTCTATCAATCGCCCGGGCCGATCTACGAACCCGAAGGTGCCAGCAACGATTACTGGCGTTGCGCGCGCGCGCTGCGTGCCGCCGGCTTCATGGCTGGCGACCTGGTGCACAACAGCTTCAGCTACCACCTCACGCCAGGGGCCTGGATGATGGAAAGCGGCGCGCACGCGCTCGGCTGCACCGTATTCCCGGGCGGGGTGGGCAACACCGAACTGCAGCTGCAGGCGATGGAA
>Ga0105049_10006705_pt1 | contig 13386 bp, 9 predicted proteins | sample MAT06_FD_78087 | JGI IMG/M metagenome (GOLD analysis project Ga0105049, IMG submission 78087) | Freshwater microbial communities from Lake Fryxell liftoff mats and glacier meltwater in Antarctica - MAT-06 | ecosystem: Environmental > Aquatic > Freshwater > Ice > Liftoff microbial mat | place...
AGTTCATGGCCCAAAATGCGCGGATAGCTAAAAAATGGTTGGCGACCGCGAAAAGCATGAAGATCCGTGCCACAAATGCCAATGCGTTTCACGCGTACTAATGCTTCCCCTACCCCCGGCGCACCCGGTTCCGCTGTGTCGATCAGGCGAAATTGGCCGGGTGTTTCCAAGACAATTGTTTTCACAGTTCGCTCCTGTTGGTTATTAGAGTTGTTGCCGAATCAGCAGGATGTAGGTAGGCACAACTCTATTGATTCGCGGTCATTCACTGGCGCGTCTCTATGCGCGGACGCGGCCCAAAAGATAGCGATGATGTGCCCAGACCGCTTTCGCCTGCCAGGGCAGCTCGGCATGATCTAACCAGGCATATTTGATCACACGCTCGTAGAGATCAGGTTCTTGCCCCAGATAGTAGGCCATGGTGCTCCACTGCCAGTTGTCGCCTGTGAACTGATCTTCCAATCCCTTGCTGCGGATGCCCAGTCGTTTGAGCACTTCATTGGCCGGCATCACCGTATCTGGCCAGGGCGGCGTATCGAGCACGCCCTCTTCGATAATATCAACCCCTTCGCGCTCCAAGATGTTGCGAATGCGGCTGATGTCAGTCCATTGCTCGTCATGGGTGGCAAAAAAGTCGCGGTCGATCACTAGCTTGCGCAACCAATAGCCCACTTGTAAATTGTTGGGCATGGCGACAAAGACCAGATTTTGGCTGGTACGCACCAATTCGCGCAGCAACCCGGCGGGGTTTTCAATATACCAAAGCCCAGCCCATTGCCAGGTTAGATCAAAACTGGCGTTGGCAAAGGGTAGATCATGCCAGCGATTCGGTGGATTGTAGACAAGATTGACCGGCAGATGCAGATCGTCTTGCCAGATGCGCTGTACGCCACGCAAGCGTTCCAAATTGTCGTCAACCAGGGTTACATCCACGCCTTGTTGCGCCAGGACGACATCGTTAATCCCGCTAACCCCGGCCATGCCATAGAGGGGCGCTTCTAGTACCGATTTCAAGTTGTACCGTTGGCGCAATGCGGTCAGAAAATCGTTGAGCACAAAGCGTTCGTAGACGAGGCCAAGGCCCTCATTGTAGTCGGTTAAATATTTGCGCCAGGTATTATTCGTTTCCGTCATAAATACTTTTCTTGATTCACTTGATCCATAGGTAACGTGCCATAAGTGATGCGTGAATTGATGCGTGAATTGATGCGCTGAACGTAACTGTTTATGCTGCTTATTCTGCGTCTTTCACTTTTTGCACATCAAGCAGCATTTCTTCTACCGACCGGCGACCGGCTTCGCTTTCGGCCCCCAGCATTTGCATCAGTTCTTCAATGCGCGTCACTGCATCCAGTTGCTGCACAACCGTGCTGGTGCGCTCTTCGCCATCGAGCAGGGTGACACGCTTATTGACTGTGTAATGTTGGTCGCCAAACGCGGCCAACTGTGGTAAATGGGTAATACAAAGGACCTGATGGGCCACGCGTTCCATTGCATGCTGGGCTGTGTGCCCATTTGTGCGCTGTTGGCCGGTGAGCATCCACAGTTTTTGCCCCACCACACCGCCCACCCGCCCACCAATGCCTTGGTCGATCTCGTCAAAGATCAAGGTCGGGGTGGTGTCGGCATGGGTCAGCACACTTTTCAGCGCGAGCATCAAGCGCGCCGTCTCACCGCCCGAGGCCACACGCGCCATTGGCTTGAGCGGTTCACCAGGATTGGCACTGATCATAAATTCAGCGTGATCGACACCGGTGCTTTCAAAAGCAACGCGCCGGCCATCGGGTAAATAGGCACCGTCGGCGCGTTCAGTTTGGGTAACTGCAACATCAAAGCGCGCCCGCGCCATGCGCAGATCGGCCAACTCTTGTTCCACTTGGCGTGCTAACTGTTGGCCGGCAATGCGGCGCTCTTCACTCAGCGTGGCAGCCAAGCCACCAATTGTATGTAGCAGTTGATCTTCTTGCGCGTCCAGCGCTGTCGTTTTGGTCTCCCAATTGCCCATCTCATCCAACTCGCGCTGGACGCGCTGCCCAAAGGCGTTGATCTGCTCAATTGTGTCGCCATATTTGCGTTTGAGACCGAGGATCAATTCAATGCGCTCCTCGACTTCCTCAAGGCGCTCTGGGTTAAACTCTAGTTGATCGGCATAATCTTGTAGACTGCGCGCCAACTCCCCAAGCTGTTCGAGCAGGGCTTGGCCTTCATCGGCAGTCGTGTTCATGTCTGGATCGACACGGGCCAGCCGTTCGATGCGCCCCACCGCCTCGCTGACCAGATCGAGCGCACTGGGTGTCTCGCCGTCGCCTTCGCTGAGAATGGTCTGTGCGGTCTGGGCCAGCTTGATCAACGTTTCGGCATTGCCCAGCCGTCGCCGCTCACTTTCCAGTTCGGCATCTTCACCCGGCTGGAGCCGCGCGGCAAAAATTTCTTCGGCTTGGAAACTCAGCAGATCCACCCGCTGGGCAATGGTGCGCGCATCTTCGCGTAGGCGCTGTAATTCCTCGCGCACGCGGCGCAATTCACCGACACGGGTCGCTACCACACGCCGTTGTGGCAAAAGATTCGCGTAGCGATCCAGCAAATGAATGTGTGTGCTGGGCCGCAACAGGTTGAGATGTTCGCCCTGCCCATGCACATCGACCAACTGCCCGGCGATGTCGCCCAGCAATTGCAGATTCACCATGCGCCCATTGACGCGACAAATATTGCGCCCAGTGCGCCGTACCTCGCGCGCCAGCGTAATCCACTGGGGATTGGCCGGGTCATCTAGCCCATTTTCTTCCAAGATCGGCTGGAGTTCATCGAAGATTTCGCCTTCACTCACTTGGAAGCTTGCTTCAATCTCGGCCAATTCACTGCCGGCGCGCACCCAATCTGCCGAGGCGCGATCACCGAGCAGCATACCGACCGCATCAATAATAATAGATTTACCTGCGCCGGTTTCGCCCGTCAGAATATTCAGCCCTGGGCCAAAAACCAGATGTAGATCATCGATAATTGCAAAGTTGCGAATATGCAATTCAGCCAACATAAATATGCCTGGTATCTAGTGCATTGCCCACAATACTGCCCATCATAAAAGAAACCTTGCCTGGGGCACAGGCCAATTGTAGCATAGATAGGTATGATACAGAAGCAGCCTGTATGAAAAATTTGTGTTGTTGCTCGCTTGCTGGCGCGGGCAGTATAGATGTCGTTCGCTCAATGGTTTGCAGATCTTGCCAATCGTGGTATAATTCTACTAAATGAGCATTATACCTAGCTTTGTTTGAAAAGACTGACTAGCCATTGGGTTTGTCGATTTGGGTTTGTCGATTTGGGTTGTCGCCCCTCTACTGCCAAACTATTCGATAGAACCCGTCCTGCTCAAACAATTTCAAACAATAATAAGTATAAAACAAGTAAAATCGTACGTATAGTAATGTAGTATAGTAATCTGGTAGCGTAATCTGTCTGTATCTGTCATCTTCGTGAGTAGGTTTATGTGTAGTGTCTACACAAGGTTGAAGGAGAAATGTTATGAATATTATTCCAGGCCCGTGGGAGCTTGTGATTATTTTGCTCATCGTCGCCATGCTCTTTGGTGTAGGCCGCTTGCCAGAAGTCTTTGGCGCAGTTGGTAAGGGCATTCGTGAATTCCGCAAAGAATCCACCACCGCCGACAAGACCAACGCTACGGTGACCGTAGTCGACAAGCCGACGGAACACACGGTCGAAAGTTAATTTCCTCCGTTCATCAAATCGGTGCATGGCATTGATAACCAAGTCTCTTACGCGCTAGCAAGGGCCGGTTTCCAGCGTTAGGAAATCGACCATTGCTAGCATATTTTGTTCTGCCCCAAGCACAAATTGCGTAAGGACTTACGCAGCCGGGAGCACCGCCATCCTGGCGTTCCCAGGAGTAATTGCGTAAGTCCTGTGCGTAAGGGATATGCCTAGTCGGTTTATGGTGATCTTTCTCTCTGGAAATTAGGCTACGAAAGGTTGTTGCGTGCGCTTCCTTCGCTTTGTCGCCTTGATGCTTGTGGTAGCGATTGCCTATAGTACGCAAGCGATTCTCTATCCTTCCGCTCTGACCCCATCCGTTTCTGCATTTCTTACCCAACTTAGTAATACGCTTGCTGATTTTGCGCCTGTACGCGTTTTCTTTGTGGGGACGACGCGCGCGCTCGTCTTCTTTTGGATGACGATTGCTGCCATTAGCTTTGGTGTATTGGCTGCCCCCTGGCCGTTGACAGACGCACCTTCCGCTGCTACTGTCGCTACCCTGTGGACGCCGCGCGCGCGTAGACGGCAACGCCTGGGCTGGGCGATGATCAGCGTTGGCGTGCTCTGCTCGATTGCTGGGCTGATCGCGGCCTGGGTACAGCTTATCGAGCACTCGACTTGGACTGGAATGTCTGTTGATATGTTACCCTGGCTAACGCTTCCCGCGGCATTGGTGGCACAAGCATCGCCTCTGTTGCATCAAGCACCCTGGCTCACGTTGGCACTCTGGGCGGTAAGTCTACTCTGCTTTTTTCTCGGCTGCGGCTTGTTTCCTGCGCGGGTACGACCGACGGACTCCGAACAAACCACCCGTCCCGTTGCGCATCCAACAAAGTCTGCCACCACCGGCTGGTCACTGTTTCTACTGCTCTTGGCCTTTGCTGCAGTGCAAGTTGGTTGGCGTTTGACGGATATCCCCAGTTTTGTCGATCCTGCGGTGGCACAAGTTGGTTTGTCCGCCAGCAACTGGCTACGCACCGGCGATGTCGCGCGCTTTTTCGGCGCGTCCGTAGAACTGGAACCCGGCCTAGCGTCCTTCTCACAACTATCGATTGCCCTACCGGCGCTCTTTTTGTATCTGACCCACGACCTTCTGCTGAGCACTCGCCTAGCTGGATTGTGGGCTACGCTTGTGGTACTGACAGCCACCTGGTTGCTGGGCACCGAGCTATTTCGCCGCGTTCCTCATCGCATAGCATCGGATTTGAGCGAAGATCGGGGGCAAGCACCCGCTTTGGTCGCGACCATGGTGGTGATGTTCACTGCCGCGACGCTGCTTTTCAGCCGGTTGCCTGTTTTGTTGGAAATGGTCGGGTGGGGAAGTCTGGGATGTTGGGCATTGGTACGCGGCTGGCGCACACATGATCGACTGGCGATGGGCCTTAGTGGCGTGTTGATCGGTCTCAGTGCCCTGATCTATACGCCAGGTTTGGCCTTTGTGCTGATCGCGCTTGGCTGGTGGCTTGGTTTCAGCTTTGTGCAAGGGGGCTGGCTCCCCCATCATCTGCCTGCCCAACGCACCGGCGCGCTTTTTCGTGGTCATTTTGTCGTATGGCTGCTTGGGCTATGGCTGGTGATCGCGCCGACAGTGGTGGTGCGTTGGTTCGCTCTGGGCGTATGGTTGCCACCCTGGCAGGCCAACTGGGCGATGAACTGGCAAGCAACGCTGTTGGCTTTGGGGCAACAAGGCGATCTGAGCCAATTGGGGGGCTGGTCGATTCCCCTGTTGCATTATCTGCTGGCCCCCATATTGGTTCTGGCGATTGGCGCGCTGGTCTTCAATCTGGATCGGCGCATTGGTTGGCTGTTGCTGACTTGGCTGGGCGGCGGGTTGGTCTATGCCAGCTTGTTTGCACCCCGTGCGCCGCTTTGGCCAGCCATTTTGCCGCTCTTGCCCGCGGTTGGGTTGGTGGTGGCGTTTGGCATAGATCGCTTGCGCTCGACCGTCTTGCAGAGCGCTGGCCCCTGGCTACGCAATCTTGCCAATTATCTGCTGGCGGGTTTGATCTTGTGGGTTGGCCTGAATAATGGGGCAGACTATTATTACTTTGCGCACCAACAGGCCGATTCGGTTAGTGCGCTGGGCTACGAGTTGCGGAGTTTGCCTGCTGGCCAAAACAGTATGGTGGTCGCCCCACCCAACACTGCTGGCGTAGCGAGTGACGCCCTCCAACTACGCTTCCTGACAAATGAGTGGCGAACCCCGCTGCGTACGGCGGTTACGTTTACCGAGACGGCCCCCCGCGATGCCCCGGCAGGCACTGTGATCTTCATCGCGCCCGCCGAGCCAGCAATCCTAGCCGAGATCCAGGCGCTTTACCCAGAAGGAACCCTGTTTGTGCGGCGCGATCTGCTGGCCAATCCATTGCTCTATCGCTATACAGTGCCCAACGAGCCGTAATAGTCATTGTGGCTGGGGCGTGGATTTTGTGAACAACCATAGCCTTGTTATACTTGCACAAGAGAAATGCGCGGAAAAGAGTAAACAATGGCCTGTCTATGGCTATTGTACCGAGGTTTACAGGTTTATCGATAAGGGAGCACTATTATGTCGTTTGTTAGTTTTTTGATGATCGCAACGATCATTATCGCAATTGCTTTGTCGACAATCGTCTTGATCCAAGCCAGTGGTGCCAGCGGCTTGGGCAGCGCTTTCGGGGGTTCCGATATCTATCGCACCCGCCGCGGCATGGAAAAAACATTGTACAACTTAACCTTTTTGCTAGCTGGGGTTTTCTTCCTGCTTTCCCTATTGGCTGTTACGTTTGAATAGGTGTGCTTCGTACACACATATCGCTACCCGATAGACCCTAGCGGATGCGCAATCGTCAAGTTGCCTGTTGTCTTTGTGCCATTATAATATTATTTTGATAATGGCCCCTATGTTTTTGATGTCTAATCACCCAACGTCGATTAGGCGCTTGGGTGATTTTATAGATTCGCTCATCAATTGACACTCACTTGTTGGCTACAGCGTACGCGCCGCCGCACCTTTGTATCTTTGTATCTTTGCATCAAAGGTATCAAACAGGCCGATGAGTAACGTAATCGTATGTGTGAGTAGGCAGCTACGCTAGCCTGGCTGATTGATCGCCGCTTACACTTTGCACAGATGAGCCTGATAGATTTATGTCTGTATCTCCACCATCGTTTTCTACATCCACCACGCCAACTGATTCGCTCGGTCGCCACTTGCGCTGGCAGGTGTTGTTGGCCTGTCTTGGCTTGCTGGCACTGGTCAGTTTGTTGGGCTATTCCACCTATGCTGTCACCACCGTTTTGGTGCCCGATCGCGGTGGCATCTTTCGGGAAGGTGTGGTCGGCAATCCGCGCTATCTCAATCCCTTTGTCTGTGATCGCAACGAAGTGGACGAAGATTTGTGTACGCTGCTCTTCCGCGGCCTGACCAAAATTGATCAGCATGGCCGTGTTGTGCCCGATCTGGCCTTGGATTGGACAATTACCGACGAAAAGGTATACACGTTCCGGCTGCGTGCGGACCAATATTGGCACGATGGTCGCCCTGTGACTGCCGATGATGTCCTCTTTACAATGGGGATCCTGCAAAACCCAGATGTGGTCGATATTCCGAATCTGGTCATTCTGTGGCGGACGGTGCAAGTTGAAAAAGTTGATGATTATACGGTGCGCTTTACGTTGAGCGAGCCCTTTTCGCCCTTTTTGGACTACACCGCAATTGGCTTGCTACCGCAACATATCTATGGCAATGTGCCAGCAACCGAGCTAGCCAGCAAACCACTCAACGGCACACCCATTGGCTCGGGGCCGATGATGATCGAAGCAATGGCGGCAGATCATATCCGATTAAAGCCAAGTCCCTTTTATGCCGGGGTATCGCCCTATCTTTCGTCGCTAGAATTCCGCTTTTATCCCGATCATCCCAGTATGTTAACCGGCTATATGGATGATGAAATTGATGGGATTAGTCGGATTTTGCCGGCTGAATTCCCAATTGCGGCGGCCCAGGACGATCTGGCGCTCTTTTCGGCGGTTCAGGCGCGTTTTGTCAGCGTTACCTTTAATATGGATAATGCGAATGTACCCTTTTTCGCCGATAAAGCTGTACGCCAAGCGCTCTATTATGGCTTGGACCGCGATGCGCTGGTCGAAGAGGTGGCGATTGGCTTGGGCGTGGTAGCTCACAGCCCGCTGCTGCCTGAAAACTGGGCCTACAATGCAAAGATTTCCCCCTACATCTATGATCCAGAACGCGCCAAACAGTTGTTGGAGGGGGCGGGCTGGGTCGATAGCAACGGCGATGGTGTGCGCGAAAAAGAAGGTGCGCCGCTGCAATTTTTGCTATACGCCTCAGATGAAGCATTGCAGACTGCTTTGGTGCAGCGGATTGCCCTGGATTGGCAAGCGATTGGCGTGCGCGCTGTGCCAACACCGGTGGCTTTTGTCAGCCTGATGAGTGATTTTCTACAGCCGCGCAACTTTGATGCCGCGCTAACAGTATGGGATATTCCTGGTGATCCGGACCAATACTGGCTATGGCATAGTTCACAAATTGAAGAGGGTGGACTGAACTATGCTGGCTGGCGCAATGACGAGGTGGATGACCTTTTGCAAAAGGCCCGCTCGATTACCAATGAGACAGAGCGCAAAGTTTCTTATGATCGATTTCAGGAGATCTTTGTCGAAGATGCGCCTTCTCTCCTGCTCTACTATCCAGTTTATACGTATGGGGTAAATAAGCGTGTGCAAAATGTACAAATCGGACCCTTGAATCGTCCGGCAGAACGCTTTGCTAGCTTTGTAGATTGGTACATGGTGACCCGTCGTGTACCAATCAATCAAGCCCCGACATCGGCCCCGCCCACCCCGCCCAGCGTCATCAATCGCTAATTTAGGCGCGCTTATCTGTCAACATACACAACCGAATATCGCCTAGGCAACAACGGTGGCTTGGTATTGCATCGAGCCGCCGCTAGGTCCCATGGGTACAAACAACAGTCTAATTTTGCCCATCGTCGGGTGTTCTATGCAATAGACCTGCTTGGGCAACAGTGGCCGTAATGGCCCATGAAAAACCACAACAAATTGATTACTGGCCGCTTGGTAGCGCCCGTTTTCCTCATTGTTGATACTCCGAACTGAGCGGAGTTGGAGGAGCATGGGCGGTAATGAATGAACAACGAGCTTAAAGGGTTGGTTTAGATGAGATGAAAAATCAGTGCTGGTAAATTTTTCGAGTGCCATCATGATGTTTATCCTTGATTCGATTAAGATTTCTTCATCAATATAATCGTTTTTAAACACCTAATTCCCTTGCTCTATAATGAAATATCTTAAGAAATACGTTAATTTGTTTACGATTTTATTTCTCGTATGTCATTTTCGCTAGATGTGGTCAAGTAATTGGTCGGCTAATTTAGGTATTTGCCTAGGTCAGAAGTTGTAGAATGTATTTTTGATACTTTTCCTCTGCTGAAAAGGTATAATTTTGCTGGGTGAAACTGCGCACTGACCCCTAGCCGCGTTGATAGAGGGCCGTGATTTGCCTCTGGATTGGATGACCGCGCGAAGAGTATAAGAGCAGATTGTTGGCAACGAAGTTTATAGGCTTGGCGAGGGGCTATCGGCTTACCAGCTTTGCCCATGAATTTTGTTCGCGCGCAAAAGCAGCCGTTATATATTAATCGTTGAAATTCTCCGAATCCCTCAAAATTAGTCAAATCAACTTTAGGGATAACTGAAGCTTGGGTGCAAGGTGCTGTGCCTAGGGCAAGGTGCTAGACGATTTTCACCAATTGGCGAACCCGACCTTTTCTAGAGTCCAGCGGCCTGCCGATAAATTTATTTATGGGGTTTTGCGGAGGATATTGGCGAGTTCGAGGGCCTGGGTAATGGCAGTCGCCGGATCAATAGCGGCAGTGGTGCCTTGCTGACACCAAATGAGAAATTCAACATTGCCCGCCGGGCCAAGCAGTGGCGACAGATGCAGCCCGTTGACGACTAAGCCAAGCGTTTGCACAAAGTGGAAAACTTTTTCGAGGACATGGCGATGCACTGTTGTATCGCGCACTACCCCACCTTTGCCCACTTGCTCCTTGCCGGCTTCAAATTGGGGTTTGATCAGGGCAATAATATCGGTCCCGGGCTGTAAGAGCGGCAGCGTCGCGGGGAGGACAAGGGTTAAGCTAATAAAGCTGGCATCGATGACGGCCAGATTCGCCAGAACGCCATCCGGCAGCGCCGTGAGATGGCGGATATTGGTGCGCTCCATCACTGTGACGCGTGGATCGATGCGCAGTTTCCATGCGAGTTGGCCATAACCCACATCGATCGCATAAACTTGTGCGGCACCGCGTTGCACCAAACAATCTGTAAAACCGCCGGTGCTGGCACCGACATCCACGGCAATTCTGCCTTGAACGTCAATCTTGAATGCATCCAAAGCCGCCGCGATTTTGAGGCCACCCCGGCTGACATAGGGCAGCGCATTGCGCACCCGCAGCACCGCATCGACAGGAAAGGTCTGGCCCGCTTTATCCCGCACCGTTTCATTCACTAATACCTCGCCCGCCATGATCAGACGGCGCGCCTGTTCGCGGCTTTCGACCAAGCCACGTTCGACCAAGAGTAAATCGAGGCGTTGTTTTTTGGGCGCGGCTTGCCGCTTGGGTTTTTGCACGGGTGCATCATCGGGTGGGACAGGCGTTTCTGGATTTGTCATAGATTTTCTGACATACTTACAAGTATATCTTGACGAAGTAAGGGGCATACAGTAACATGCCTCTCATCGTTACCGTGCGAAAGTTTAGCAAGAAATTCGTATATTCATTTGAGCATTGTAAAAAATCAAGCTCATCTGCAGATGAGCGAAAATCCGTAGATAAGACTTACCCATGCCCTCACAATTCAGACAGAATCTTTTGGGACTGATCAAGACCATGCGCCTGCGCCAGTGGTCAAAAAATGTGATCATTTATGCCGGCCTTGTGTTCGATGGTAAATTATTTGCTGCCGACCCTTTCATTCCAACAACGCTGATTTTTCTCTGCTTCTGCTTGGTTTCGAGCAGCGTCTATATTATTAATGATTTAACCGATATTGAAAAGGATCGGTTGCACCCACGCAAAAAAAGTCGGCCCCTGCCTGCCGGTCAATTGCATCCCCCATTTGCGACGGTAGCGGCGATTCTGCTGGCCGTGATCAGCACTGGGCTAGCAACCTGGCTCAATGGGTGGGTGGGCGTTGTCATTGTTGTCTATCTGCTACAAAATATTGCCTACAGCTTTTATCTGAAACATATTGTCTTAATTGATGTGATGGTACTGGCCTTCGGCTTTTTGTTGCGCGTGCTGGCTGGTGTTCTCATTGCCCATGTGACAAACTTTAGCCCGTGGCTCTATGTTTGTATTACGCTGCTGGCGCTCTTTCTGGGCTTTGGCAAGCGACGGCATGAGATCACACTGTTGCAAGGGGATGCTGCCGCGCATCGCAGCAGCTTGCAGGAATATAATTTGCCGCTGTTGGACCAAATCATGAGCTTGGTGACAACCAGCACCTTTGTGACATACACGTTTTATAGCTTCGAGGCGCAAACCTCGTTGGTGCGCGATGGCCGTATGTTGTTGACAACGCCGTTTGTCTTTTATGCGATTGCCCGCTATCTCTATTTGATTCATGTGCAAAAACGCGGGGGCGCACCGGATGAGTTGATCTTCGAAGACCGCCCCTCGCTGATCAACGGCGTGCTGTGGATGGTGACGATCGTGGTTTTAATCTACGCGTGGTAACCGCGTCTGAGCAATCGACCGCAATAGGTGCGCGGCAACTCGCCGCGCACCTATTGCGGTTTTATTCAGGGCTAATTTCCTGCACGAACGCCGCCCAGGTGCCTTCCATGCCGTCATCGGTTACGCCATAGAAGACGCGTACCTGATCGCCGTCACGTAGCGCAAGATCATAGCGCATCTTGCCGGCACGCGCTTGGGAACGGACAAGACCCGCATTGCCCTTCCACTCCACTTTATCGGCGCGCACCCGTTTATCTTCGTGCTGCTGAATGGCATAGTTCCACAGTTTGCGTGCGCCCTTGCGCGTGACATTCGTGATCAAGTGTCCGTTGCGCAGATCGCGAATCGTATGGAAATGGGTACCGTTACGTTCCTCGCTATTCACGATTTCTACGCCCACCTGTGGCAAATAAAAGGCATCAGTGACGTCCATTGCCGTTTCTGGTTGCAATATGGCTTCTACGGCCTCTGGCTTGCTCTCAGGGGCACTGCTGATTGCCTCGCGGCTATTGTCAACGTTCTCGGGGCGACGGTGCCGTTCTTGCGGTCGTCGATTATTGTCGGGGCGATTGCGCGACTCTTGCGTTGGATTGGCATTAGGATTGGCGCTTTGATTCGTGCGTTGTGGTGCTACTTTGCCGGCCTCCATCAACACTTCGCGAATCAACGCCACAATTTCATCGCGCACGGCCAAGCTGGTGTCCGTCTCATCGCGCACGTAAAATTTGTTGCCATCCAAACAGTAGGGCCGATTGTCGCCTTTTGGTACGCGCAGCCGTAGAATATTCGCGTCTTGGCTTTGAAACAGATCGATCTTGACGGCCAGCGGCGGTGTCAACCGCTCGCTGAGGTCGGTTTGGATCTCTTCCTCGACCTGCTTGGCATTGGTCAAGCCTTTGGGCTTGTCATTGCGTGGGCCCGCGCCGACATAGATAACCCCCCCCGCTGTATTGGCAAAGGCGCATACATCGGCCAAGATCGCCGTGAGCTTGCCACTGCGCTTGTTGGCCGATTCATGAAAGCTCTGCACAATTGTCGGGCCTTCTTCACGGGCGGCAACCAGCGGATCAAAAGGTTTGTCGGCCTCGCGCGTGACGCGTGTGCGGTCAAACTGGTTGCTGCGTAGCAGTGATTGCAGGCTTTCAAAAGTGGGTGAATCGAGTGACATATCGGTCGTGCGCTCGCCAATGCCCAGGCGTTTTGCATTTTTGGCATCGACCACCAGGCGATGGGCATCGCTGCCTTGAATGCAGTGCATACGGCGCGCATATTCACTCTTGCTGCCATTGAAAAAGCGCGCTGTCGAATGCCCCACCCGTTCTAGATCGGTGACCTCCAGTGCATCCAGGTTGGGATCTTGGGTATAGGCGATCTTGGTTTGGCCACCAAAGGGGAAATTGCGCATGGCAACTCCATGGGTAGTATTCGCATGCGCCGCAATCACAATGCCACCGGCCTCGTGAATGATTTTATAGGCGCTCAATACATCGGTCGTGGCCCCTGTCTCTGTGCTGCCCAGATCAAGCTTGTCTGGCGGCACTTTGAGGCTCAATAAAATATGTTCCAACTGGCGCACAGGCATGTCGGGTGGGAAGATGCCGATAATATGAAAGCCAAAGGTCGCCGTAAATTCAAAACCGGGCAGGACCATCACCTTGTCGGCAAAGCCGCGCCAAGCTTGCAGCCGACCGCGCTCATCCTCGGTCAGGCGATTATCGCGCTCCAAGCGGGTCAACCATTCAATTTCACGTTGAATGGCGGCAATCCCCGCCACGGTATTGTGATCTGTAATCGCAATAACGTCTAATTCTTTTTCAATGACCTTGGACATCCACTCAAAATAGGTGAC
>Ga0105049_10006708_pt1 | contig 13384 bp, 10 predicted proteins | sample MAT06_FD_78087 | JGI IMG/M metagenome (GOLD analysis project Ga0105049, IMG submission 78087) | Freshwater microbial communities from Lake Fryxell liftoff mats and glacier meltwater in Antarctica - MAT-06 | ecosystem: Environmental > Aquatic > Freshwater > Ice > Liftoff microbial mat | place...
CAGCCAGGTCCGGGGTTCGCGCCGAAACCAGATATTCTGCTCGACGGTCAGATCGGGCACCAGCGACAATTCCTGAAACACCGCTGCAACGCCGAGGTCCATTGCCGCGTCGGGCCCCACGGGGCGAAAGTCGGCCCCGTCCAGCAGGACGCTGCCGCTGTCATGGCGGGCAGCCCCGCACAGGATCTGGATGAAGGTGCTTTTGCCGGCACCGTTTTCGCCGATCAGCGCATGGACTTCGCCCGCGCGGGCCGAAAAACTGGCATCATTCAGTGCCACGATCCCGCCATAGCGTTTATTCAGACCCTTGACGGTCAACAGATCCATGACGGCGCCCAATAAGATCGGCCCCGAGGCAGCGAACCGCCAGGGGGCCAAGGAAAGGAAGGATCAGTTGGTTCCGCTGGCTTCGGCGGCGGTGATCTCCACCCAGTCAGGCGTGATCGGCAGGGTCAGGCCGGGGGCCGAATCCGGGAATGCGTTCACGCCCACTTCGATCTTAAGCATGTTGGCATCGGGATAAAGCTTTGACGTGAACGGGGTGGTCGTGACGAAATCGCCATTGACGACAACCGACCGTTCGGTCGGACGTTCACCCGTATCGAGGATCTGGACCGCCAGTTTGATCGCCTCGGACGACAGATAGGCCGGGTTCGACCCCAGAATGCACTTGGCCCCTTCGGTCTGAGCGCAGGTCAATGCGGCGACATTGTAGGAAAAGCCGATGACCGGAACGGCAGGCCGGCCGGCATCCAGCAACGCCTGAATAGCACCCGATCCGTAGCCTTGGGTCAGGATGCCGTCGACCTGCGGATTGGCCGCCAGCAACGCGGCAACCCCGGCCTGTTCCGGCCCCAGCGCATAATCACCGTTGTAATATCCCACGATCTTGATGTCGGGATAATTCGCCAGCACGGCCTCATAGCCACCCTGCAACTGCGCCGAGATGGGCGCACCGGCAAGGCCACGGTCGACGATCACATTGCCCTTGCCGCCCAGTTGTTCGACCATCCATTCGGCCATCACGGCGGGGATCTTGTTCCAGTCCGACCCAAGCGCATAGGCGCAAGGTTCGGTCACCGTCTGGTCAAAGCTGATGACGACGATGCCCGCTTCGCAGGCGCGCTTAATCGTCGGGTTAAGAGCCGAGTCTGAAGCCGCGTCGATCAGGATCGCGTCCGGCTGCTGGCGGATCATGTTGTTGAGCGACGCAATCTGCGCCTCGACCTTGTTTTCGACGTTTTCGACGCGCAGATCGACACGACCGGCCAGCGGACCCTTGGCGACCGAAACCTCGGCCACGCGGATCATTTGCTGCCGCCAGTCATTGCCCATGAAATTGTTGGAAAGATAGATGACATAGGGTTTCGCATCCTGCGCCAAGGCAGGAACCGGGGCCAGAAATGCGCTGGTTGCGACAAGCGCAGTTGCGCCAAGTACAAGCGATTGAAGTCTCATTTGGTTGTATTCCTCCCTTGGGTACCCCGGCGCGAGTATGGCTTTTCTCACTTACCAAGGCAGTTTGATTCTTTGAACCGTCTATATGGTACCGGAACCATAACATTCGTCAACTCACGTGATACCGGGACCAAACGTCTGAAGTGAACATCTTGCTTTGCGGCGGCACCAAGATACCCCAGCCGGGTTGCAGATGCCAAAGCACGTCGTATTCGTATAGTTGATACTATTATAATCTTACAGCACAGTCAACGCGCCCGTGACGTCTCGAACGTCATTTCACGGATGTGAACTCAGCGATATATCGTAGGAAAGACTGAACAATTCAGCCGGGTTGCGCGATATGGTGAACTCGACGTTGCGCTGATCCGCCGTGCGATACAGCATCTCGATGGCAAGGACCGGGCTGCCCACGGCAACCTCCAGATCGCGGGCAACCGCTGTTTCCGCAATTTCGGCCCGCACCGTCGCCAGGGCCCGGTCAAGTTGCAGGCCAAGGCACCTCTCGACGGTACGAAAAATCAGGACATCGGTGAAATCCGCGATGGACAACCGATCCCCGATATCAGGCGGAAAGTATGTCGTGACCAACGTCTTGCGCTGTTCGCCCACCGCCAGATACCCGCGAAGGCAATAGCCTGCCTCGTTCTTGGCCATGCCGAAATGCTTTTGCAGCGCAGGGGCCGTTTCCTTGCGATAGGACAGCACCCTCAGCGTCGCGTCCTTGGTAAAGGTCGTCAGATCGTCGAACGTTCCGAACTTCCAGCCGTCCGTCGCCGTGGGATTCTGAGCGACCACAATCGCGGGCTTGGCCGACCGTTTGCGGATCAGGCCCGCATCCTCCAATTCGCGCAGCGCGCGGCGCACGGTAATCAGGCTGATGTCAAGATATTGCTCGATCTGCGCTTCCTTGGGCAGTTCGCTGCCGACCTTGATCACGCCCCGGTTGATGAGGTCGCGGATAAGATCCGCTACCTGCTGATACAGCGGCCCGTTCTTGCGGACCAGTTTGCGCTGGGGAAACTGGTCCAGTGCGGAAATCGTTTCGTCCATCGGATGCATCCGTTGCTGGTCGGGACTCGCTCAATACAATCAGCCAACCCCAAATGCCAGTCCAGGCGTCATCGGACGCCATCGGCCAAGGTCCGGGGGCCACCCCATCACCTTGCAATCGACCCGATCCGCCCCCCCATCGGCACCACGGTGCCCACGGGCGCATCAATGGCGGTCAGCCGGCCGCTGATCGGGGCGTCAATTTCCACCAATGCCTTGTCAGTCTCGATTTCCGCGACTAGCTCGCCCTCGGCCACCCTGTCGCCCACCGATTTCACCCATCTGACCAACGTCCCCTCGGACACGGTCAGATCGCCAAACGGCATTTCGATGGGAACGTCGCCGCTGCCCATTGCCGCAGCATTCGAGGGGGTATTCCGGGGGGCGGTCACGACAGATCCAACCGGGGCCGACGCGACAGTCGCCTTGATCCCGGTCGTCATCCAGTGATCCGGCACCGGCGGCAGGCCCGCAATTACACCCAGCGCCGCATCTACGATACGCGCTGCATCCACCAGCATGGCCCGCTCCAGAACCGGCGCAAAAGGATGCGATGTCGGCGCGGTATGCAGCCTGCCCACCGGGCCGTCCAACTGGTCGAACGCCAGTTCATTGATCGCCTGGGCAATCTCTGCGCCTATGCCGCACATCGCCCAGGCTTCATCGACGACCAGCAGATAATGCGTCTTGGTCACGCTTTCTACAATCGAACCGACATCCAGCGGCATGATCGTACGCAGGTCGATCACTTCGGCACTGACGCCCTGCGCCGCCAGCGCCTCTGCCGCCTCCATCACGCGCGGCACCATCTGGCCGGCCGCGACCACAGTTATATCGGTGCCAATGCGGGCAATCCGGGCCGAACCGAAGGGGATATATTCCGGCGTCACCGGCACCGCACCCTTGGATGAAAACAGCGCCTTCGGTTCCAGCATGATCACCGGATCACCGGCGCGAAGGGCGGTTTTCATCAGGCCCTTGGCATCAGCCGGGTTCGATGGCACGCAGACGATCAGACCGGGCATATGCGCGAAAACCGGGTGATAGCTGCCGCTGTGATGCGGCCCGGAACTGCGCAGCGCCCCTGCGGCGGCGCGCACGACCATCGGCGCACTCATCTCTCCGTTGCTCATGTAGCGCAGCTTGGCCGCTTGCAGGAAAATCTGCCCTGCGGTTTCAAACGCGAAATCGGCGAACATCAGATCCGCCACCGTGCGTGCACCGGTGGCGGATGCACCGACCGCAGCAGCGGTAAAGCCCTGTTCCGATATCGGCGTATCCACCATCCGCTGACCGCCAAATTCAGCCCACAGGTTCTTGGTATGGGCAAAACTGCCACCACGCTCGCCGGTGCCTTCGCCGAAATACAGGATCGCGGGATTGGCGCGCATTTCCTCGGCAATACCGTCGCGAACGGCGTCCAGCCAGCCCTGAATGCGAGTCTCTCCAGCAGGCCGGGAAAGCAAAGCCTCGGGTGGGTTGATCGGATCGGCGAACACATGACGGCGCACGGTGGCGGGATCGGGTTCGGGGGAATTGCGGGCAAACTCCAGCGCCTCCTGCACCACCGCGTCGATCCGGGTCTCGATCTGCGCCAACTCCTCGTGGGTCGCGCTGCCGTAGACTTTGGTCAACCGCTTGCGAAACATGTCAATTGGATCGCGCTTGATCCAGGCATCGACCTCCTCCTGGGTGCGGTAGGTGCCGATCACCGGGTCGCCTTCGTGATGGCCCACGGTGCGATAGGTCTTGGCCTCGATCAGGGTCGGGCCTTTGCCGGCGCGGGCGCGTTCCGTCGCCTCTTTCATCGCATTCCAGACCGCAAAGACGTCATTGCCGTCGACGGCAACGCCCGGCATCCCGTAACTTGCCGCCCGTTGCGCGATCTCGGGGTTCAGGGTGATCGACTTCAACGGGGTTGCCGTCGCATAAAGGTTGTTTTCGCAGACAAACACCGCAGGGGCGCGCTGCACGGCGGCAAAGTTAAGTGCCTCATGAAAGCCGCCGTGATTGGCCGCCCCATCGCCAAAGAACGCGACCCCGATCCCGTCATGGCCCTGCTGGCGCGCGGCCATTCCGATGCCGACTGCATGGCCGATGCCCGCGCCGACAATCCCGTTGGTGCCGAACAGGCCGACGGACTTGTCGTAAAGGTGCATCGTGCCGCCGCGCCCGCCACAGATGCCGTCTGCGCGACCGAACAGTTCGGCCATCACACGGCCAGGATTGGCACCTTTGGCCAAGGCGTGGCCGTGGCCGCGATGGGTCGATGTCACCCAATCGGTGCGTCGCAGATGGGCGCAGACGCCAACGCCGGTGGCTTCCTGTCCGATGTAAAGATGCAGAAATCCGGGCGTTTCACCCTTGCGGCAGGCGATCTGTGCTGCCGTTTCGAATTTGCGCAACAGGACCATTTGTTCGAACAGGCTGAGAAGGACCGCGCGATCCGGCAGATTGCCGGAAGCAAGCTGCGCCGTCCCGCTGCGCACCACGGAAATAGCCACCGAACATCCCCCGAATTGAACCAGCCCCGTTTGTACCGGGCGCTGATCATCATCGCATTTCCATTACATTATATTATAATAGCATAATGTCTAGGAGGTTTGTGCGCATCAACTGCTCCGCCGGACCACGGCATCGGGGCGGCTGAACAACGCGTCACGCAGCCGCAACCCCAGCCCGGGCCCATCCAGCGGGGCGACACGGCCACCCGTCACCTGCGGCAGATCGGCGACGATCTCGGTATACCAGCCGGAATAATAGGCGCGCACACATTCCTGATAGCTGGCATTGGGCAGGGTGGCGGACAAGGCACAGCTTGCTGCATAGACAAATGGACCCGTGCAGTCGTGCAACGTCACCGGCAACTCGCTCGCCTCGGCCATATTGGCGATCTTGCGCGCCTCTGACAGACCGCCACACCAGGCCAGATCAATCATGATGACCGACGCCGCACGTTTGTCGATCAGTTGCTTGAACACCTGCCGCGAGGCAAGGCGTTCGCTCGCCGCAATCGGGATCGAGGTATGGCGGGCAAGGTCGGCCAAAGCGTCCAGCTCATTGTAACGGATCGGTTCCTCCAGCCAGGCCACATCATAGGGTTTCAGCGCCTCGGCAATCCGCAAGGCCGGGGGCAAGGTCCACAGCCCATGCAGTTCCACCATGATCTCCATGTCATTGCCCACCGCATCCCGGATTTTCCGAAACGGCACCAGTGCCGCGTCAAGGTCGGCCATCGAAATCCGCGTGCCGTTTGACGCCTCGGCGGCGATGTCAAAGGGCCAGATCTTCATCGCCCTGATGCCTTCGGACAAAAGGCTTTTCGCCAGATCGCCCGCGTTGAAGCGCCACGCCAAAAGGTCTTCGTATGGCCCTTCGGCCAGGTCACCTGCTTTCAGCGACCAATCCTCGGTCCGTTCAAACAGCGAATTCTTTTTGCTGGCGCGAACATGGCCATAGCCTGCGCAGGTATTGTAGACCGGGACCGATTGATGGGTCCGCCCACCCAGCAACCGCCAGACCGGTTCACCCAGCGCCTGTCCGTAAATGTCCCACAACGCCAGATTGACCGCCGAATTGCCGCGCACTTCCGCCCCGGAGTCACGCGCGCCGACATAGACAGAGCCCAGCGTCCGGTCGTGCAGCTCAATATCGCGCGGGTCCTTGCCGATCAGATAGGGGGCGACACTATCGTGCAGATAGCTTGCCACCGGACCGGGCGCCCAGAACGTCTCGCCGGTTCCGATGATGCCCGCATCGGTGTGGACGCGCAGCCACAGCAAAAACGGAAACTCGGCAAGCCGCAGCGTATCTATGGCCGTGATCTTCATTCTGCAAAGCTTTCCTGCACGCCAGCGATCCCTTGACTCGCATTATGATACCGGTATCAAAGAGGTCAAGTGTTGTTCGGCACGGCGACTTGAAGGGGCGATTTGCAGACCGATGTCCACCGGTAAACCACAGAAAAGGGCGCTGGTCACCGGGGCCGCAGGCGGATTGGGCCGCGAAGTGGCCCTGCAACTGGCAGCGCGCGGCTGTGTTCTGGGTCTCGCCGACCTGAACGTCGCCGGGTTGCAGCAAACCGGCCGGATGGTCGCGGACCTTGGCACCGAGGCGGAGGCGATCCATGGCGATCTGACCCAAGACGGCATCCCCGAGGCGACCGTGCAGCGTGTTGTTTCCCGGTGGGGTGGCATCGACATTCTGGTCAATAACGCCGCGTACGGCGTAATCGAACCGTTCCTCGACTCCACCTATGCCGCATGGACCCGGACGATGTCGTTGAACGTCACGGCGCTGGCCATGGCCTGCAAAGCCGCCGGCCGCGTGATGCGTGACCAACGGTCGGGGCGGATCGTCAACGTCACCTCGCCGGGGTCGCGGATGGCCCTGCCCGACTATACCGCCTATACGGCCAGCAAGGCGGGGGTGGATTCGATCACCCGCGCCGCCGCCGTGGCACTGGCCCCGTTCGGTGTGCTGGTAAATTCTGTCGCCCCCGGCATGATGGACACGGAAATGCAGCGGTCAACCGAGGTTGACCTCGCCCGCCTGAACGGGCGGCCCGACCTTCAGGCATTTCTGGACGAACGCACGCGGCGGGTGCCGCTGGGGCGGCGGGCCGAAATTGCCGAAGTGGCCGAGGCGGTTGTCTGGCTCTGCCTTGACGCGCCGCGCTACATGACCGCCGAACGGCTGAACATGTCGGGCGGTCTGGACAAGGATTGACCACGCATGCGCCGCAACTCCGCCCCCGCTGACCCCGACCTTGACGCGCTGCGGGCGCGCGCAACCAACCTCCGCCGTCATATGCTGACCATGGCGCGGGGTCAGGGGCAAGGCTACATCGGGCAGGGTCTCGGCATCGCGGACGTGCTGGCGGCGCTTTATTTCCACGAATTGCGGTATGATTCAGACAACGTGGCGTGGGCAGGCCGGGACCGGTTCCTGCTCTCTACCGGTCACTATTCCATCGCCCTTTGGGCCGCTTTGGCCGAAGCCGGTATTCTCCCCCCAGCCGAACTCGTCACCTATGGCGCGGATGACAGCCGGCTGGAAATGTCCACGCTCGACACCACGCCGGGGGTCGAACTGATCGGCGGATCGCTGGGCCACGGACTTGGGCAAGGCGTGGGTCAGGCGCTCGGGTTGCGCCTTGACGGGTCCGACGCGCGGGTTTTTGTCGAACTGTCCGACGGTGAAATGCAGGAAGGGTCGACATGGGAGGCAGCGATGTCGGCCAGCCATTTCGGGCTGGACGGTCTGGTGGCGCTGGTCGATTGCAACGGGATTCAGGCGGACGGACCGATGGTGCTGGACATGGAACCGGTGCCGGCCAAATGGCACGCCTTCGGCTGGGATACGGTCGAGATTGACGGCAACGACATGGCACAGGTGGTCAGCGCATTGGCATCCACGCGGGTCCGCAATGGCAAGCCCAAGGCAATCATCCTGCGCACCCTGCCCGGCAAAGGCGTCCCACAGATCGAAACCAGCGAGAAATCACATTTCTTTCGCATTGATATCGCCCAGTGGGACGGCATCATTGCCGCGTTTGAAAACTCGGTAGGGGCGGCAAAATGACAGGCGTGATGGAAGCCGGACGCACGCTAGCGATGGGGCAGGACGACCCGAACGGCAGCACGCGGCAAGTGGTCGATGCCCCGTTCGGCAAGGCGTTGGTTGAACTGGGCGCGGCGCGGCCCGAGGTTGTGGGCCTGACCGCCGACCTTGGCAAATACACCGATATCCTTCCGTTTCGGGATGCCTACCCAAACCGGTTCTTTAATGTCGGCATGGCCGAACAGAACCTTGTGGCGGTCGCCGCAGGGCTGGCGCGAACCGGGAAAATTCCTTTCGCCACGACCTACGGCGTCTTTGCCACGCGACGGGCCTTTGACTTCATCGCCATTGCGCTGGCCCATTCCAACCTGAACGTCAAGATTGTGGCGGGTCTGCCCGGCCTGACCACCGGCTATGGCGGCACCCATCAGGCCATCGAGGATCTGGCGCTGATGCGGATGATCCCCGGCCTGACGATCATCGACCCCTGCGACGCGACCGAGATTGCAGCGGCGACCCACGCCATTGGCGCGCATGACGGCCCGGTCTATATGCGGCTGCTGCGCGGTGCGGTGCCGGTGGTGTTCGACCCCGGCTACCGGTTCGAGATCGGCAAGGCCCGCCAGTTGCGCGCAGGCAGCGATATCGGCATCATCTCGACCGGTTTCATGACCGAACGGGCGCTGGACGCGGCCAACATGCTGAAAAAGCGGGGCATTTCGGTTGGCGTCCTGCATGTCCCGACGATCAAGCCCTTTGACACCGTGGCCGTAGCCACCTTCGCCGCTTCGGTCGGCCATGTGGTGACGGCAGAAAACCACGTCATCGTCGGCGGTCTGGCCAGTCTGGTGGTCGAAACCCTGTTCGACGCCGGGATCATGACCAAAGTCACGCGGATCGGCCTGCCCGACCGCTATATCGAATGCGGGGCCGTGCCGACGCTGCAATCCCGCTACGGTCTGACGACCGAGGCTGTCGTGGGCAGGATTGCGGCTTTGGGCTGAGGAGATAACATCATGAAGATCACCGAAATCGAAACCTTCGCCGTGGGTGCCGGGTGGAAGAACTGGTTGTTCGTCAAGGTTCACACCGACGCAGGCCTCCACGGTATCGGCGAAGGCACCCTGAACGGGTTCATCAAGACGACCGAGGCGGGGGTGCACGAGTTGCGCCATCTTGCTGTAGGCCAGGACCCGCTCCGCATCGGGGCGCTGGCCAAGCGGCTGCTCGACTCCGTGTCCCTGGACGGGGGCCACATCCATCGGACGGTGATCGCCGCCATTGAGGTCGCCTGCTGGGACATTCTGGGCAAGCATCTTGGCGCGCCGGTCCATCAGCTTTTGGGTGGTCAAATCAGGGATTCAGTCCTTGGCTATGCGAACGGATGGTATCGCACCGAACGCACACCCGAGGCATTTCTGGACGCGGCGCAACGGGTTCTGGCCAAGGGTTTCAAAGCCTTCAAGCTGGACCCGTTCGGCACCGCGCAAGGCTTCATCAGCCGCAATGACCTGGACCTGTCCTACGCCATCTGCCGGACCCTGCGCGACAAGCTGCCCCCCGACACCGAAATCCTGATTGACGTCCACGCAAGGTTCACCGCCATCGCAGCGCTTCAGGCGGCAGAAAGATTTGCCGATCTGGGGATCTACTGGTGGGAGGAGCCGACCTTTCGCGACCGCCCCGAAATCGTCCACGACATGGCGCATCGGTCACCGATCCCGATAGCCACCGGGGAAATGTATGACACGGTCGGGCAGTTCTACACTTTGGCGGCGGGTGGCGGGGTGAACATCTTTCAGCCTGAACCGATGTCGCTGGGCGGGATCGGCCCGGCCATGCAGGTCGCCAATCTGGCGCTGGCGCATGGCAGCCATATCGCTCCGCATCAAAGCGGGGGGCCGGTGGCAACGGCGGTTTGCCTGCAACTGGCGGCCGTGGTGCCGAATTTCCTCATTCAGGAACATTTCGACGCGTTCAATGACCCCTGGACCCGCGACCTTGTCACCTGGCACCCGACCATCGACCCCAGCACCGGGCATCTGTCACTGCCACAGGCCCCCGGTCTGGGGATTGATCTGAACATCGACGTGGCGACAGCACACCCCTATGACCCGCAGGCCTATTTGAACATCAATGCGGAAGGGTGGGAAAAACGGCTGGGGCAATCACAGCCGGGGTGAAACTTACGCGCTGTCCCTGTCCACAATCTCGAACCCCAGATTGACGATCGTCGGAAGGTGCAGGTTCCCCGCCAACCGGTCCAGCAACTGCGCCGCTGCGCGGCGACCCATCTGATAGCGATTGACCCTGACCGTGGTCAGCGGCGGATACAACTGTGCTGCAAGGTCCATGTCGCCATACCCCGCAATCCCGATCCGCCCCGGCACCTGCCAGCCCCGGCGGTGGCATTCCTGCACTGCCCCCACGGCAAGTGTATCCGACGAGAAAAAGATCGCGTCGATATCCTTGTGCCGGTCGGTCAACTGGATCAGCGCGCGCGCCCCACCTTCGGCGGTAATCGGCACTTCGACCTCCATGCTGGCGTGATTCTTGATCCCCAACTCCTTCAATGCCGCATGATACCCCGTGCGACGTTGCTGCAACCGGTCATTGCCGTGTAGCGGGGTCGATACAAACCCGATGCGTGCGTAACCTTTGGTCGCCAGATGCATCGTCATCGCATAAGCGGTTTCAAAGTTCGAGACACCCACCGCCATGTCGATGGGCTTGCAACCTTTGATCTCGGATATTTCGACCACCGGTGCGCCGCTTGACTGGACAAGCTGCCTTGCGGTCTCGCTTTGCACGAAACTTTGCAGAATCAACCCGGCGGGCCGCCAACCCAACAGGGTGCGGATCGACCTCTCCTCGGCCTCGGGCGCAAATTCGCCCTGCACCAGAAGCATCGAATAGCCGCGCTGCTGGCATTCGTCCGACATGCCCTGCACCTGTTCGGCGATGCCGGAGTTGATCAGCGGCGGCACCACCGATCCGATGATCCGGCCCGACTGGCGCATGCTCGACGCAAGGCGGTTGGGGACAAATCCCGCCTCGGCAATCGCGGCAAGCACCCTGGCCCTTGTGTCAGGCGATACCATGTCGGGATTCGAGATCACCCGCGATACGGTCATCGGTGCCACGCCCACCCGCTTGGCAATTTCCCGCACGCCCAGCTTTGGCGTCTTGTTTTTCGGGCTGGCACCCTCATCTGACCCGGCCGGCATGCGTCGCTTCCCCCCGATACCGCTTCTGGCACCGATGATAGGTGGCAGCGTCCAATGGCGCCAGAAGCAGTATCGGGGCCAAGACTGGGGCCCTTTGTCGTTGACTGGCAAAATGGTTCCGGTACCATGCAGTCTGACAACTGGATCGAAGCCTAGATGCGTCACCGCACGCCGCACGCAAACCAGCATGGCGAAAGTGTTGACGATCATAATAGTATAATACTATATTGGTGAATGACGCCCACCGCCGGCGGCAGGTGATCGCGGACGCAGACCCCAGAATGTCTGCGCCATCACCGTGGAAGGACAACAATGGCCGATGCAGCGCCGGTTTCCACGCAAAATCCCGCAACGCTGTCCTGGCGTGGCCGGATCATCGGCCTTGTCGCCATAGGCGAGGTCGGCGTGATCGCGGCCCTGCTGCTGATCGTGGGCTTTTTCTATGTGATGGAGCCTGCGTTCCTGTCGGCGCGAAACGTGCGCGCCATCCTCAATGTCGTCTCGTTTGTCGGGATCATTGCGATCGGTCAGACGATTCTGCTGATCTCGGGCGAGTTTGATCTTTCGGTCGGTTCGGTGGCGGGGTTGTCGGCGGTCGTCGCGGGCAAACTGATGACGGCGCTCGCCCTGCCCGTCCCTGTAGCGATCCTCGGCGGCATCGGCGTCGGCGCGGCTCTCGGGCTTCTGAACGGGCTGATTGTGGTCAGGTTCGGCATTCCGGCCTTTATCCAGACGCTCGGCATGCTGTTTATCGGCCAGGGGCTGATCCAGGTCGTGACCAATGGCTACCCCGTCTATCCGCTGCCACCCCAGGTCACCACATTCGCCATGACCAACCTCGGCTTCGGGCTGGGGTGGAGTTTTGCCTTTTTCATCCTCGCCGCCCTTATCGCCGATCTGGTGCTGCGGCGGACAGTTCTGGGGCGCAATCTCTATGCCACCGGCGGCAACAAGGAAGTCGCCCGCCTCGTCGGCATCAACACCAACATCTACAAGATCGGATCATTCATCACCGTCGGCGCATTGGCGGGCATCGCCGGCATGTTCGTCATGGCCGACCTTGCCTCCGCCACCACATCCATCGGCAGCGGTTGGGAACTGGTGGTGATCGCCGGCGTGGTCGTGGGCGGGGTCAGCCTGTTCGGCGGCGCAGGCACCGTCGCGGGCGGGGTGATCGGGATCCTCCTGCTCAAGGTCGTGCAAAGCGGCCTTGTCGTGATCGGCGTCAACTCGAATTGGCAACAGATCGCGGTCGGCGTCATCATGGTGCTGGCGGTCGGATTGGACATTCTGCGCCGCCGCTATTTCTTCACCGGCGGCGGCGTTCACAAAGCATCGGAAAAGACCAAAGGCGCGAAGGGCAGCTAAGACCCGACCGCAACGTGCAAAGAATGCGCCTGCATGGTGCAGACGCAAAAAGAGGAGGAGAAGATCATGAAGTTTACCACCAGATCAGCGCTTGGCGCGTTGGTTTTCGCCGCAACCCTCGGCTCAGGCACAATTGCCAGCGCCGAAGGAGTGCAACTGCTGTGGGTGCAACCGATGAAGGACCATCCGGTTCACCGCCTGATGCAGGCCGGGTTCCTGGATAAATGCAAGGAACTCGGCTATGTCTGCGAAGTCGTCGGCGACCCGAGTGCGACGAATTGGGACATCCCCGCCACCATCCCCCTGGCCGAAGCCGCCCTGTCGCGGACCGAATTCGACGCGGTGGGCGTCTATGGGCCGGATCCGGCGATCAACTCCTACATCAGTGAACTCGGCAGCCAGGGACTGCCCATCGTCACCTGGCACGTCCTGCCGCCCGAAGGGTCGGTTCCGGGCCTGAAAGCCGCCGTCGGCCAGGACATCCCCGATGCCGGACGCAGCGCCGCGATGGCGATCGGCGAAAAGCTTGGCGGGGCCGGAACGGTCGCACTGACTCAAGGTGCGTCAAACGACACTGAAAACGTGATGGCGGACTCGTTCCGCGCCACGATTGCCGAAAATTTCCCGGATATCGTGGTTCTTGCAACCGAGATGGAAGGCTTCGACCCTTCTGCCGCCGAGGCCAAGGCCGTGGCGATCCTGCAAGGCAACCCGGA
>Ga0105049_10006709_pt1 | contig 13384 bp, 12 predicted proteins | sample MAT06_FD_78087 | JGI IMG/M metagenome (GOLD analysis project Ga0105049, IMG submission 78087) | Freshwater microbial communities from Lake Fryxell liftoff mats and glacier meltwater in Antarctica - MAT-06 | ecosystem: Environmental > Aquatic > Freshwater > Ice > Liftoff microbial mat | place...
CCGTTTTTTTTGCGTGGACGCTACGACTTGGCGGAGGGAAGTTTGCACGGGAGGGATCACGTCTTTTTCGCTCCAAAACCGGATTTTACAGACTGGACGCCATCCACGATCAGGTCTGATCGCGAACAACTCGCCGGTATCTTTCATCGAGTGCCGATTTTTGTGGCCCAGCGCGTCCAATCCAACCAACGGCAACGTCTCATCCAAATGAGAATCCCTTTTATCGTTCCGGGGACGCAGATGTATCTTCCCGAGTTGCTGATCGACCTGCGTGAACATTTCGCCGGTCAACGCGCCAAGCCCGTCGAGAAGTTGAGTCCATCAGCCCAGGCAATTTTTCTAACGGCCTTGGAACAGCGTCTTGAGAGATTTGAAAATGCTCACGCGATTACCAAGTTGGTCAAATACACAGCCATGACGGTTGGGCGGAGCATGGACGAGTTGGAAGCAGTGGGGCTAGCGCGTGTTGTTCGGCTAGGAAAAATAAAAAGTCTGCATTTTGGAGTCGAAACTGAAGCCGTAAATTGGCGTGCCTTGTGGGACCGGGCGCTTCCTCATCTTCGGTCGCCCGTAAGGCGTTCCTTTCCTCTTTATGAATATCCTCCGGCCCTGCTCGCCCAAGCGCACATAGGTGGCCTGAATGCGCTCGCCCATTATTCCAGTTTAAACGAGCCAAACAAGAAGGTCTGGGCCATTGGCCCTGAATGGTATCGCGGCAATGCCGTTGCCTTGGAGGGCGCTGAAGCTCCAGGACCGGACTGGGGCAACGAGACTCTGGAGATTTGGAGCTACGACCCCGGCTTGTCTTTCAATCAGGCCAGCTCATGGATTCGTGGGCGGCACCCTGAAAGAGGCGGGCTGGTTGACCGGCTGTCGCTCTTCCTGGCCTTGCTAAACGCCACCGACGAACGCGTGGAGCAGGCGCTTGAACACATGATCGAGGAGATTAAATGGTAAAAGGACTGGAGATTTTCCGAAACCACTTCGCTGATTTTTCCGGCAGCTATGTGCTGATTGGGGGCACGGCCTGCGATCTTGCCTTCGCGGCAGTTAAACAGGAGTTCCGCGCCACCAACGATCTTGATATCGTCCTTGTATCCGAGGGCATGACACGCCAATTCGCGGAAACCTTCTGGTCTTTCGTCAAAGCTGGTGGCTACGAACACAAGCGGCACGGTGAAGAGGGCGTGATGCAGTTCTATCGATTCACTAAACCGGCCAACGCTGAGTTTCCCTCAAAGTTGGAATTGTTTTCCAAAAAGCCCGACTTGCTGTCCTCGGTGGTGGAAGGAGATCTGACGCCGATCCCCATGGGCGATGAAGGATCAAGCCTGTCCGCCATCTTGCTGGATGAGGATTATTATGCCCTGATTCGGGAGCAACGTATCATAATTGAAGGAGTCTCTTCGCTCAGCCCGATGACTTTGATTCCTTTAAAGGCTGCGGCCTGGCTTGACCTTACCCGGAGAAAGGGAGAGGGACAAAAAGTGGATTCTTCCGGCATCGCCAAGCACAAGCGGGATGTTTTTCGGCTTTCCACGCTCCTGACGTCCGAGACGAGGGTTTCCGTGTCGGCCAAGATTCAGGATAATTTTCGGCAATTTCTGGAAGAGATGCGCAAGGCTCCGCCTGATTTAAAAACATTGGGCATTCGGGGAATTTCGACGGACGAAATTTTCGACACGCTGGGTCTAATTTACGGGCTTTGACTCTCAAGTCGGACTCACGACGTTCGAGGCGTTTGACCGCGTTCGGGGTGGTGCCAAACCATTCCCTGGCCTCGTTCTCCGTCAGAAGCTCCCAATAATGCTCAAAAAGCATTTTCGGGCTGTTGCCTCTCCCCGGAGCCGGCAGACTTGGTGATGTCTGGACACCACATTGTGATGGCGCTAGTTTTTTTTATTGTGAGAACGACGCTGACCTTGGAAGCGGACGTTGCTGAGCGCCTGAGGCAGGAGCTGGCCGGAGGCAGGCGCACGCTCAAGGAGGTCATTAACGAAGGATTGCGCCAAGGGTTGCAAATCAAACAGCCCACTCGAAGAAAGTCGCTCTGGCTCTCGAACAGCAGGCCGAACTGCTGAGCTGTGACGTGGATTTTCTTCGTTTCGATGGCCTGCGCTGGCGGAACCCGCTAGCAGAATAGTTCCTTTCGCTGTTAGAAGTTTAACTTTCGCAACCTCAATTTACTCTTACTATCAAGTCCATGAAATCGCTCTACCTTGATTGCTTCTCTGGGATCAGTGGGGATATGACAGTGGGTGTCCTACGTGATCTTGGGGTGGGGGAGGAAGTGTTTGTTGAGGCGATTGCCGCGCTCGGCCTAGGGGAGGAATTGCATCTCCACTTTGGGCGGGAGGAGCGTCAGATGATATCTGGGACGAGGTGCCATGTGCATGCCCATGCTCATACGCACCACTTGCCCCATAGCCATGAACACGGGCACGAGCATGTGCATGGCAGGACGTATCGCGAGATTGGGGACATCCTTAGGGAGTCCCGCCTGCAAGGTGAGGTGAAAGGCCGAGCGCTCGCCGTCTTTCGGCGCATTGCCATCGCGGAGGCAAAAATTCACGGTGTGCCGGTGGAAGATGTCGGTTTTCACGAAGTGGGTGCGGGGGATTCCATTGCGGATATCGTGGCAGCCTGCGCGGGGTTTCATGCTCTTGGTGTGGAGTGCATCGAAGCGTCGTCCCTCGTCGAGGGAACGGGCTGGATTTCTTGCGCCCATGGCAACTTTCCACTGCCTGCGCCCGCTACGCTGGAAATTCTAGCTGGTATTCCATTGCGTCAAGTTGATGATCCTCACGAGTGGATCACCCCTACGGGCGCTGCGCTGATCGCGGAATTTGCGACGCGATTTGGCACGATGCGGGCCACCACGATCGCACGCATTGGCTACGGAATCGGAAGTCGCGATACTGTGGGTCGCCCGAACGTGCTCCGTGGCGTGCTCGGAGAAGTAGATGACGTGTCGCTGGGCCATGATGATGTTATTTCTCAAATCGAGACAAATCTCGATGACATGACTCCCGAGCTCATGGCAGCGGCGATGGATGTGATTTTGCAGCGCGGGGCCTTGGATGTTTTTCTCACCCCGGTGCAAATGAAGAAAGGCCGAATGGGGGCAGTAATGACCGTTCTTTGTGAAGTTGGCCAGAGTTCCGAGTTTGCACGCCTTATTCTTGAGCACACCTCGGCCTTTGGTGTGCGCATCCACGAGCGCAGGCGGCTCAAGCTCCAGCGCAGATTTGTGCAGGTGGAAACGCCGTATGGCCCCGTTCAGGTGAAGCTAGGATTTCTTGGGGAGCGACTTGTGCAGTCTGCGCCGGAGTATGAGTCGTGCCATGCCGCGGCCAGCGTGGCGCAAGTGCCGGTGCGTGAAGTTTATCTCGCAGCACAGTGCGCTTTTGCACAACGACCTAGTGACACGAAAAGACCAGAGGACTACGGCAAAGAGGAGCGGACTGCCGTTGCTGCATTCCTGCCCTAGCGGGGTTCGTCCATCCGCAGTCCATAGCCTCTGGCGATTGAGATCCTAATTGCTAGCGCGCATGGTGCAACTCCAAATCTGTCTCAAAACACACTCGGTTCACCTTCGCGTAGTATGCGAATACGCGAATCTAGGCTGCGTTTTACGGCGTGCTCCATGAGGCGGTTTGGTGGTTCGTGCATCGGTTCGAAGCTCAAGCGAAAAGTCCCAAAGTGCATGGGCACCATCGTCTTTGCGCCAAGTTCTTCGAAGGCTTGCAGTGCTTGCTCGGGATTCATATGGACATCCCGTTTAGTTGGTGCGTCATAGGCGCCAATCGGCAGGAGAGCAATCTCGATGGGAAGTCGCTCGCCGATCTCCCGAAAGCCGGAAAAATATGCACTGTCTCCGCAGTGGAAGAGTGAGCGTCCAGCATACTCGATCACGAAGCCACCAAAGCCGCGATGCGTGTCGTGAAGCATGCGAGCCCCCCAATGCCGCGCGGGAGTGAGGGTAATTTTCAGCGCACCATGTTCAAAACTTTCCCAGCATTTGAGTTCGCGTACCTGCTGAAATCCCAATCCATGCACAAGGCCACCCACGTTTTCCGGGACGGCGATCGGCTGGTCGCTGGCGATCATGCGCAGGGTCTTGCGGTCGAGATGGTCGAAGTGAGCATGCGTCACGAGCACGAGGTCAATGGCCGGTAAGTCATGAATGGCTAGGCCTGGATGCCGGATGCGCTTAATAACCTTCAACCACTTCGCCCAATTTGGATCAATGAGCACGCTGTGCTCTGCGGTTTGAATCAGAAAAGAAGCATGGCCAATCCAGGTGATGCAGATTTCTTCGGGAGAAAGCGTGGGAAATTCGGGTTTCAAGTGAACGCCCCGCCGCTGGGTGAAAAGCGAGGGAATGACCACTTCCGCTAAAAAATTTCTCTTGTGCCATCCATCCCCAAAGCGCATGTCCACATGGTGGTCAGGTTTTAGTTTTGAGTGAACTTTACTGATTAAGCGACGAACCATGGATACAGACTTTGAAATGATCTCCGGCGAAAAGCAACGTCTACGCGAGAAGATGCGTGCGCGCCTCGCTGGCCATACTTCTGACTTCGCCCAAAAAGCTCTCGCGCTGGCGCAGTCTTTGAGGGCTCACCAGCTCTGGCGCGAGGCAGCAGGGATCGCTGCTTTCGTAGCGAAGGCCGGCGAAGTTTCCGTGCTGAATCCATGGCCACATGACAAGCGCATTTTTTTGCCACGCGTGCAGGATGCGGATTTGGTTTTTTGCGAGGTTGCGTCTGCTGACGATCTGGAAGCCGGAAGCTTCGGTATCTTTGAGCCGCGGGATTCCTGTGTTGTGCGTGAAAATACATGGGACCTTGTGCTGGTGCCGGGACTTGCTTTCGATGCGACTGGGGCGAGGCTCGGTCGCGGCAAGGGATACTATGACCGATTTCTTTCAGAGCAATCGCGTGTCCTCATTGGCGTTTGTTTTCAGGAACAAGTCGTGGCGAAGGTGCCCGTGCACGCGAGCGATGTTTCTGTCCAATTTTTGGCTACCCCGGACGGCATCTTCCCCTGCGTGCCTCGAAGTAATTTGTAAGTAGTGGCCTCTGGCAAAGAACTTCTGCGGGTTCTTGCATCAGATTTCCCTCATGCAGGAGATGACGCAAGAGAACGAGCGATGCCACGGCATCAGACCCCGCATCGTGCCACCGAAAGCCTGCGGCGGAGAGCTCGGCACTTTCCATTAAGCCGAGCTCCACGCAAGCTCCGCCCAGCGCGTGGGAAGCCAATCGTGGATACATGGCCCTTGCGAGCCACAGCGTATCGAGCCATGGGCCAAATCCATGCAAGGGAAAAGCTCGCAGGAAACGTTTCTCGGTCGAGGCACTATGCGCGACAAGCCAGCGACCACCGAGGCAATCTCGCAGCTTCGGCCAGAGAGAAAACAGCGGTGGCGCATTCTTCAAATCAATGTCGGATATCCCATGCACCTTGCGAGCGGCCCACGTCACAGCCCGCGTGGGAGCGATGTAAGAATTGAGGACGGTTGTGATGTCTCCTCCGCTCCAGTGAGCGACGGCGACCTGCACCGGCTCGTCTGTGAGAGAAGGCCCCGTGCCCGCGCTTTCAAAATCTATCGCGGCGAACGAAATCTCTCCAACTTTCAAGACTTCAGGAGGGCTTCTGTGGTCTTCCAATCGAGGCAGCCGTCGGTAATCGAAACTCCGTATCGCAGCTGTGAACGATCAGCAACGAGGGGTTGATTCCCCGCCTCAAGGTGGCTCTCGATCATGGCACCTATCAACTCCCGCGATCCTGCCTCACGCTGCGAGATAATGCTCCGCCACACCTCGACCTGACGCTGCGGATCTTTACCAGAGTTCGCATGGCTACAATCCACCATCACCGCCGGATTGAGCCGACATTTCCGTAGTGCCTCGCACGCCGCTGCGACTTGGTGGGGATGGTAATTGGCTCCATCACGTCCCCCACGGAGAACGACGTGCGCCTCCGGATTTCCCGATGTCTTGACAATGCTCGTAGCACCATATTGATCAATTCCAATGAAGCTATGCGGTGCTTGCGAAGACTTCATCGCATCGAGCGCAGTCTGCACCGTCCCGTCTGTGCCATTTTTAAAACCGACCGGCATGGAAAGACCACTGGCCATCTCCCGGTGCGTCTGCGACTCGGTTGTGCGGGCTCCGATCGCCGACCAGCTCACGAGGTCTGCTGTGTATTGTGGAATGATTGGGTCGAGAAATTCCGTGCCTGCGGGCAACCCGAGAGCCGTGATGTCGAGAAGAAGCTTCCGCGCAAGGGCGATGCCGTGGGCGACGTCGCAAGAATCGTCGAGATGCGGGTCATTGATGAGCCCCTTCCATCCAATTGTCGTGCGAGGCTTTTCAAAATAGACGCGCATGATCACACAAATGTCATCGGCCACCTCGCGGCTCAACGTCGCAAGACGCTGCGCATACTCCATAGCAGCGACTGGATCATGGATCGAACACGGTCCCACGATCGCCAGAAGCCGGGTATCCTCACCACTCAGAATCGCACGGGCTGCCGCACGGCCCTCGGCCACCACTTGCAGGTGCTTGGCCTCCATGGGATATTGTTCCTTGATTTGCGCAGGCGTGATGAGGCGCGTGAGGCCAACGACTCTCACGTTTTCTAGCGGTGTAGGGCTTTGCGTTTCAAGCTCAGGTTCTATCATCTTTATCATTTCGAGCCTCAAATTATCGCCCGAAACCCCGTCAGGCGCAACCCCCGCGTTTTCGCCATTGCAAGGGGCTCCCCTTGTTGCCGATTGAGATGGGATCGCAACAGGAGCGAATTACCGCTCAAGGACATACGTGGCTGGGCCTTGGGCGAAAGAAACGCATCCGAATGCTCCAATGTAGCCGAATACTCATTGTCGCTCATCGCTTATAACGTAGACCGGCACATCAAAAACAACCCAACAAAACCCGGAAAACATGAAAACCAAACATTGTTCAACTCTCCTAGCGACCGCCGCCACAGCGTTTCTACTCGCATCAACTTCCTCTGCCTCAGCGGCAAGCCTTCCTTACCCACCAATTGCAGCCGCAGGTTTGAATCCCAACGATTTTGTTGGGATCTCATTTTGGTTTATCTCGATGGCCCTCGTTGCCGCCACGGCTTTCTTCTTCAATGAAAGGAGCCGGGTCTCCAAAAAGTGGACGACCTCGCTCAATGTATCCGGGATCGTTACTCTAGTGGCGGCGGTGCATTACTTCTACATGCGGGATGTCTGGGTAAATACGGGGGATACGCCAACAGTTTTTCGCTACATTGATTGGTTAATCACCGTCCCTTTGTTGATGGTGGAATTTTACCTGATTCTTTCGGCAGTCACCAAAGTTTCCGTGGGAATTTTTTGGAGATTGCTCATTGGAACGTTGGTCATGCTAGTGGGTGGCTACCTTGGAGAGGCGGGGATGATGCCGGTATGGCCAGCATTTATCATCGGAATGGCAGGTTGGGCCTACATCGTCTACGAGATTTTCTTGGGAGAAGCCGGGAAAGTCAGCGCGACAGCCGCAACTCCCGCGGTCAGAACGGCGTTCAATCTCATGCGCTGGATCGTCGTGGTGGGATGGGCGATTTATCCGATCGGCTATTTCATCGGCTACCTCACCAGCGTAGATGGTGTCGAAAGCATGAAGGGTCTCAATATTGTGTATAATTTCGCCGACGTTCTCAACAAGATCGCGTTCGGTGTGATCATCTGGGCTGCTGCGGTGAAGGACACCGATGGCACGAAGGCCTAACAGAAACGACCGACAGTGGGGTGGCTTGGCAAAGTTCAAGCCACCCTCTTTCGACAGACCGTCTATCGAGTTACAGAATGTTTCCCGTGATAATCTTCCCCAGAGTATATGCTTGCTGAAATAGAACCTGCGCTTTCCAAGAGCCTTGCAACGGTCAGCAGCCTAATGCCTGCGGTAGAGGCCTTGATGCATGAGTCGCTTGGGGCAGCACCCAATCAAAAAGGGGGAGCAGCGATGGCAGCACATCAACTTTTGGCGGCTGGCGGCCATCGAGTGCGGGCAAGAATCGCCCTTGACGCCTGCCTGAAATTGTCGGTCTGCAGGTCTGATGCGACAATACTCTCGGCGTGCGTCGAACTTTTGCATAGTGCTTCGCTGGTCCACGACGATGTCGCAGACCAATCCGAATGGCGTCGGGGCCAGAGATCCGTATACAGCACTTCTGGCACGGCAATAGCGGTATGTACCGGCGATCTTTTATTGTCGGCGGCTTATGGGGTGCTGAGTGGTTTGAGTGATGTTGACAAGTTGGGCTGTCTATTGAGGCTCGTGCATGTCTGCACATCGTCCGCCATTCGAGGACAATGTGCCGAGGGCGTGCCGTTCGTCGCTGGAGATGCATCGTGGAGCGAATATGAGGACATCGTGATCGCGAAATCTGGAGCATTACTTGCGTTGCCACTGGAAATGGCTCTCACGGCAGCGGACCATGAGGATCACGTCGTCACCGCTCAGAAAGCAACGAAGGCATTTGCCGTTGCGTATCAGATCATGGACGACATCCAGGATCGAGATGTAGACTGCCTCCGCTCGCCTTCTTTTAACGCATTGTTGATTCTGGAAGCTGCAGGCCATGGAGATAGCGCAGCGGGGATCGCCAGTGACTTCGCAAAATTCCGACTGACTGAAGCAATCGAAGCCGCCTCATTGTTGCCCAATGGTTCCGGGGATTTATTGACAGAATTGGCTGAGGTAATGCTCAGCGAATTCTCGTGAAAGCCACCGGGGTAGGAACGGCTGTCGTTATTGGAGCAGGTTTCGGGGGATTGGCGGCCGCCTTACGTCTGAGGGCTATGGGGCACGAGGTCGAAGTTTGGGAACGTGGCGATTCGGCGGGCGGTCGGGCAGCGGTCTTTGAGCGAGATGGCTTTACCTACGACGCGGGTCCGACCGTGATTACCGCACCATTTTTGTTTGATGAACTCTTTGCGCTTTTTGGCGAGCAGCGCGCTGAACATATCGAGTTTTTGCCTGTTATGCCTTGGTATCGAATGATTGATTCGGAGGGAGCCATTTTTAATTATGGTGGCACCGAGGAGGAGATCAAACGCGAGGTGGCGCGGTTCAGCCCAGAAGACGCGGAGGGCTATGGGCGTCTGCTCGCACAGTCGCGCAAAATATACGACGTGGGATTCGTGCGTCTTGGTGCTCAGCCTTTTCACCGCTTTCGCACCATGCTAGCGGCAGTGCCTGCGATGATTAAGCTGCGCTGTGACCGCACAGTTTGGCAATTCGTCTGCCACTATCTCAAAAACGATTCCCTGCGTCGTTTTTTTAGTATCCAACCGCTACTCGTAGGTGGAAACCCATTCGCCACATCCTCGATTTATTCATTGATCCACTACCTCGAAATCAAGAGTGGCGTATGGTATGCGCGGGGCGGCACCGGGGCATTGGTTCAATCTCTCGTTGCTTTGGCCAACAGGCAGGGAGTTCGCTTTAAATTTGGCACCACTGTCAAGAAGATCGAGGTGAGTGAAGGTCGCGTAACCGGGCTGACATCCGTCGCCGGTCATCACCAAGACTGCTCAATGTGCATCGCCAACGCGGAACCGCACGAGGTCTATCGGCGGCTGATTGATAGCCACCACCGAAAAAAATGGAATGATCGTGCGCTGAGTCGGCAGAAGTTCTCGATGGGCTTATTCGTGCTCTATTTTGGAACGGACACCCCCTACCCAGAGGTGCCGCATCATACGATTCTCTTCAGCCATCGCTACCGGGAATTGCTCGAGGACATCTTTACCAATGGTGTTTTGGCTGAAGACCCGAGTCTGTATCTTCATCGTCCGGGTGCTACGGACTCGACCATGGCACCACCCGGGCAAGATGCCTTTTATGTGTTGGCACCCGTGCCAAATCTCCAGACCGAAATAGACTGGGATAAAACAGGACCGCTCTACGCCGATTTGATTTTCAAACAACTCGAAGAACGTATCCTGCCCGGCCTAAGGAAGCATCTCGTCTCGCATTTTTTCGTCACGCCGCGATATTTTCAAGAGACGTTGCTCTCGGCCCATGGGGCTGGGTTTTCCACTTCTCCGATTTTCACTCAGTCGGCATGGTTCCGCTGTCACAACAAAAGTGAAGATGTAGAGGGCCTCTATTTTGTCGGTGCAGGCACCCATCCCGGGGCGGGATTGCCGGGCGTGTTGACCTCCGCCAAGGTTGTAGAAAATATCCTGCGCGAGTAAGATGTTCTATGGATTCGCCTTTCATCCATGCCGAAGAATTGCTGAGACGTCATGGGCGAAGCTTCTATTTGGCGGCGCGTTTTTTGCCCCACGCAGCGCGTGAGCGGGCCACCCGGCTTTATGCCTTTTGCCGCCTCCTCGATGATATCGCCGACGCCGCAGGTGATCCTGAAAGAGCCAAGCAGTGTTTATTTGAGTTACGGGAGGATTTAAAAACGTCTCAGCAATCTCTTGCCCGCATTTATGCCTCGATTGAGCTAAGCAATGATCTTCCGGCGCAAGCACTCCTGCTCGCCTTGGCGGAGGATACCGGTCCTCGCCAAATTCAGAACTGCGACGAGCTGATCCGCTACTGTTATGGAGTGGCGGGAACGGTTGGTCTGATGATGGCCGACATTTTGGCCGCGAGTTGTGACTCGGCTCTTTCTCATGCACTCGATCTGGGGATCGCCATGCAGTTGGTAAACATATCACGCGATGTTCAGGATGACGCCGGACGCGAGCGTATCTACGTGCCTGCCGAATGGCTGCCAGCGAAAGTTGGTGCTGCGGAGTTGCGGGAAGATCCCATGCTGGCCTGGGATGCCGTACAACGAACTCTCCAGACGGCGGAAAGCTATTTTGACAGCGGATTTCAAGGGCTTCGCTTTCTTCCCAAAGATTGCCAGCGAGGGATTTGGATGGCAGGCCGAGTTTATCAAGAAATTGGGAAAGAAATTCTTCGACGAGGCCCGCGCAGCCTATTGCGTCGCACTGTAGTGCCTCGCTGGCGCAAAATTGCCATCGGGCTTTCGTGTCGCCTCACCCCTCTGAAGCAGGCTCCGTTTGGGCCCATTTTTCCGACTCAGCATAATGGAAAACTCCATCACTCGATGGCTGGTCTGTTTGGTACGGATCTATCCTGATGAGTGCGCAATTCGACGTCGCTATCATCGGAGCCGGCCTAGCTGGGCTGAGTCTGGCGGTTCGTCTAGCCGCCTTGCCGAAACCTCCGAGTATCGTGCTGATTGATCGCCGAAATGGATATTCGCGGGATCGAACATGGTGCCATTGGGCGGGCTCACCCCATCCATTTGAGGGCTGCGTGTCCCATCGTTGGTCACAATGGCGGGTGGGAACGGGAGAAGATTTCTCCACCTGCGTTGACCACTCCCACCCCTATCAACGGATCCCTGCGGATCTGCTCTACGAGGAAGCGAAGCGAAGACTGGCGCAGTCGGCCAAGGTGGAGTGGAAGCTAGCCATGCAGGTCGCTAAAGTTAGCAGAGATAAAAATGGGGTGATCATTACTTGCGAAGATGGGAGCGAAATCGCTGCCAGCCGGGTCTTTGACAGCCGCCCTCCGCCGCTCGATCTTGCGTGCTGGAGTCAGAAGTTTCGCGGTTTGGAAATCGAAGTGCCTGCTCTCCGCAGCGATATTGGCACCGTGAGGCTGATGGATTTTCAGTCAGCTGGGCCGGATGGCGTGCGATTCTTTTACGTTTTGCCGCTGAGTGCGACCTCCGCGTTGCTTGAGGACACATGGCTTGTCCCGCCGGGGCGGCAGCCTGAGTTTTCCGATGCTGCGATCATGGATTATGCCCAAAAACATTTTGGGACTGATATCGGGCGGGTCACTCACCGCGAGGAGGGGTCTATCCCTATGTCATCCATCGGCCGGAGCCGGACGATGGAGCCAGTGATCCGTATCGGCACGGCCGGTGGGGCGGTTCGCGCTTCATCAGGCTACGCATTCTCGCGGATTCAGCAGCAGTCCCAAGCGATCGCGGAGGCCTTCGCCAATGGACAGCTACCCCCGCGACACGACAGAATACTCGATTTCTTCGATGCTATCTTTTTGGGAGTGCTTGAGAAGTATCCCGAGCGCATGCCAGAATATTTTCACCGCCTTTTTGCACGGGTACCACCGGAGCGTCTCGTTCGATTTATGGAATCCCGTCCTCTCCCACTCGATCTGCTTGCGGTCGTGCGGGCCTTGCCGCCTTGGCCTTTTCTTCACGCCACCAGTAGCTTACTCCGGAATACGTTTGGATGATTTACGACTCCGCAGAGCCTTGGCTGCCACGCTTCACCCGCTGCCACACCGCTGTGGTAGTGGGATGCTGTGGGATACTGTTGTTCGCGACTGCATGGGTGGCAGGCCTACCTCTCAGTCTGCAAATCGTCGTGCTCGCTGGAGCGGTTGGTCTCGCGGGCTTACCTCATGGTGCGCTTGATCTTGCCTTGCTTCGAGGTGCGGGAATGCGCACACGCGCAATCTTCGGAATTGCGATCGGCTACGTGCTCCTCTCAGCCATGGTGCTTGCGCTTTTCGCGACTTTTCCGATCACTGCGCTGGCCGGATTTCTGTTCATTTCGTGGCTCCATTTTGGTTTAGGAGACACCGAACAGATGAGCGGAGTCACGCGAGGGATCGAAGCTGCTGCGCGTGGCGGCGTCATTATCGTCGCGCCTGTTTTCTTCCATCCGATCGAAGTTGCGAGGATTTTTCAGATGATTGCCGGGCAAGACTCTGCGGATTCTATATTGGCACTTGTCGAAATTATCTGTCAGTGGATGGCCCCGATCTGCTTTGCCTTGCTTTTCGTCGCAGTAATTTACCGGGTGCGGAGGGCCGTCGCAAGTCCCCTGCCCGTCGAGAGATTTCTTCACGGGGCATCCGCGCTTGAGATGACGCTCACTTTGGTTCTCGTGGCCTTTTGGCCTCCTCTAATGGCCTTTCTGGTTTACTTTTGCGGGATTCATTCCGTGCGGCACCTTGCTGAAATTGGTGCGGCTCGCTATCCTCACGATGCACGACAAGCAGCTATCTGGTTAGTTAAAGAATCGTGGCCACTCACCGTGGCAACGCTATTGCTCGCGGCGGGAATCGGAACGGCAATGGCATCCCGATTTGAGCCAGATTCCCTCTTCACTCGCCTCATCTTTCAAGGTCTTGCGGCGCTCACCGTGCCGCACATGGCCATTTCCTTTTGGTTGCAGGCGCGAGGTGAAAGCACGCCCGGCGATTGTTTTTCTAATCCGAAATAAGGGCTCTTTGCTGCTCAGCTAACATGCGGCGGGCGAGCTCTCCGACAATCGCGCTGTAGGTCGGATACGAAAGGCGCGCGCTCGCGAGAATGCGCAGCGTGACCC
>Ga0105049_10006710_pt1 | contig 13383 bp, 10 predicted proteins | sample MAT06_FD_78087 | JGI IMG/M metagenome (GOLD analysis project Ga0105049, IMG submission 78087) | Freshwater microbial communities from Lake Fryxell liftoff mats and glacier meltwater in Antarctica - MAT-06 | ecosystem: Environmental > Aquatic > Freshwater > Ice > Liftoff microbial mat | place...
CCAAAAAAACTGGGTTAGCAAACTTAGTTGCACGACGCTCCGCGTCGTGACACCCGCCAATCTCCGCGTCGTGAAACCCGCCAATCTCCGCGTCGTGACACCTGCGACGCGGAGCGTCGCACAACGAAGGGCGAACCCAAAACTATAGCTTGCATCGACGCCAGTGCTCTGGATATCAGGAAGCAAACCAACCGCCCCACCGGCCACTCAATCCAAGAAAACCAAGGTCATTCTAATCAAGACTTGGCATGCTGAGAGTAACGAAGCAGCCCAATGGCGACAACGACAAAATTCTACTCGCGATTCGATTCATGATCGGGAACAAAGAATAATGCTACATTAGCGTATGGCCAAGATACGGGTTTGGTGTTTCTGAAATACTGTTTGGATTTTTGTGTTAGCTGATTCGACGACAACAGATACCAACCCGATTTCGGAACCATGGACTGTCCATCAATGTCTGGCGTTTGCCATTTCGGGCTTGTATCGATTTCTAGATCTTTCACAAGCAGAGATGGATTACCTCGTCCCGAAACGAACATCACTGTCAATGGCCGTTTCTCAGGATGTGCTCGCGCCCAATCTGCCATTCGATAAGTGCTCTGCCCCCAATCGACTTTGCTCAGACTCAATTGCCTCCACCCGTTCGTTGGACCTCCAGCTAACCAATGAAAATGCGTATGTGCTTGTCCTAGATGCAATGCATGAAAAACAATGACTTCGGCGAGGCACGAACTTATAACCAATCCTTTCAGTTTTTTGGGCAGCACCAAAGCGGAATGATCCACTCACAGGGTCGCGATTGTCGACGGACTACGCCAACGAACATCCCGATTCCGCCGATCAACATCAACACCATATCTCCGATCGGTAGCTTGAGACCCATCGCTACCAAGTAGTAATACCACCAACCTCGAAATTTCCATTCGCCAAGCATGTAGCACGACATCCCTTTTTCGAATTCCCAATTTACCTAGTCCATGCCTTGAAGCATTTCTGCCGGGAATGGGATGGAGAACAGTCCCATGTTTGTTCCTCGAAATCGATTGCCTGTCGAAAACTTAAAGCTTTGATCCCCTAGTGCCCCACTGAGAAATTCAAAGTCACCCAACCGCTTTCCTGTTCCATCAAAACCGTACACGAGATTGATCAAAAAATTGCGCCAAGCATCGCAATTGCTAGTTTGCCTAACCACGTGAATGCGACTTTCCCTCGCTGCAAAATTACATGAAGGTTATTTGATGGACGGGTGGGAGCCTCATTGCACCGCAACGTCGATTAGGTCAGTGTCGATGCATCATGGCTAAATAGCTAATTGTTGGTACCACATAGTCGTTTCTTCGTTTTCCACCATTTGACGGCGACGATGCTGCCAGCGGGCTGCTTCGCTACGCTCAGGAGCCCAATGGCAGCATTCTTTCTACGTTCCGATTTCGGTAACATCTGGCGCTGAGGCAACACGCGACGAGACTAGCTCGTCGAGGGCCAACGAAAATGTTGGTCTTAATGTGAGACGGGACAGGCGCTACCGCTTCATGACCTGTTGTGCGATACGCAACGTGGTCGCTTGCTGAAGATCCGACGGGATTTGCTGCCCGTTGGTCAAATAGCTAACCGGCAAAGCCGTACTTTGCAAGCATCCAAAAAAAGCTCCTAGACCGTGCGACTCGTCTAGCTTGGTCAAGATCAAGTCCGTTGGTCGCAACCTCTCAAATCCCTGTTCGCATCGCAAAAAAGTCCTTGTGTTGCACGTGCTCGGCAGAACCAGATGTGTCCGCGCAAGGCTGACAGAGCTCAATATCGATTCAAGATTTGGCATGTAGGTATCGTCCATCGGCGACCATCCCCGCGTGTCGATTAAAGTGAAATCGCAACGATGCATGCGTTCCACGGCAGCTTGCAAATCTTGGCCGGTATCTGCTGTTGAGAACTCCCAACCCAGGACGGCGGCGTAGTTTTGAAGAAGTTCGTTCGAACCAGCTCGGTAGGTATCCGTCGAAACCACTCCTACTGTGCACTCATGTTCCATCGACAGGTTGGCTGCGATTTTGGCTAGCGTGGTCGTCTTGCCCGCTCCGGCAGGCCCGACGAACGCTAATACCTGTTGCTTGTCGGCGTCGATGACTAAGGGTGCTGCCGCATGCACAAAACCACGTATCCAGCTTTGAATCTCAGATCTCAACGTCCAAACATCGCTCATGACAGAGGAATTATTGGAATAGCGTGCAGCGGCCATCCAGTGTTCTACAATTCCGGCGTCAATCCCAGCCTCGAGCAGTTCCTGCTGCACGTGTGCAATCACCAGCTCGGTGGTGGAATTGGGAGGAGTGACATTATCACTTTTCGATGATTCGATTTCCGATTCGCTGAGTTCGATCGGAACTTCGCAAAGCGAATTTATCGGGGGCGATTCCTGATCGTGGATTTGTCCGATGCCCGCAGGCTCAATACCCGGATCTTGATGCTTTTCCGGACCTCGGCTGCTCGCCGTGACTTCGATTCGGGAGCTGCCAAAGACTCCTCGCTTGGTCGCTTTGGTTTCAAGGATGGAGGCATCCGGCCCGAACTCTGCTCGAATTTGCTGAATCGCCTCTTGTAACGACTTGGAGCGAAAGGTCTTGATGCGTGGGGCGGTGTTCATGTTATTCTCCGATATCAGTCACTTACCATGGCAATCGATTCGACCGTCGTATCTCGCGAGATTTCGTTGTAGCTCAGAATCCGCAAGTCAGGTAAAGACTCTTGAGTGATCTGTCGCAACGGAACTCGAATCTTAGGACTGACGATCACGCATCGTGGCTTTCCGAGTTGATCCAGTTTTCGAACTTGGTCCGAAATACGATTGCAGGTCTTACTGATCGCATCCGGGGACATTCGAATGAATACACCGCGATCAGTTTGCTCAGTCCCGGCAGCAATACGATCTTCCATGGCGGGATCCAAAGTAACCACACGCAATACTCCAGAGGCATCTCGGTAGCGATGCGAGATGGTCCGAGCGAGTCGATGGCGCACGTACTCGGTCAACCAAAGAGGATCTTTGACTCGATGGGCATAGTCTCCCAGCGTTTCCAGGATAATGCTCAACTGCCGAATCGGAATGTCTTCGCGGAGCAAATTCTGAAGAACCTGCTGCACTTCCGAGAGCTTCATTTGGCCCGGGATCAGTTCATCGACGACGGTCGCCGAAGTTTTTTTCAATTGGTCGATCAGTTGCTTTGCGACTTCGCGTGTTAGTAGTTCGTCGGCATGTTTGCGCGCCGTCTCCTGGACATGGGTTGCTAGGACCGCGCCGCATTCGACCACTTGGTATCCGTAAATCTCAGCTTGCTGACGATTTCGCGGGTCGATCCAGAAGGCTCGTTTGCCGAACGCGGGATCCGTGGTCTCGTCCCCTTGGATGCTACCGACGGTTAAACCGGTATCGATTGCCAAAACGCGATCGGGACGAAGCGTGCCTGTTGCAATGCGATTGCCCGCCATTTCCAACTCGTAGGTGTACTCCGGCAAACTCATCCGGTCTTTGATTCGGACCATTGGGAGCAGAACACCCATCTCGGTAGCCAACGTCGCGCGAACCGTGGAAATCCGCTTCATGAGATCGCCACCACGATTCGGATCGGCGAGAACGATCAGCTTGGCCCCCAACTCCAGTCGCAACGGATCGACTTCGAGATAGTCTTCCACTTTTTTATCTGGCGGAGATTTTTTTGCCAGATCGGCTTCCTGCCCCTTCTTGACCGACAGCCGATCGTCCTGTCTCTTTTGGCGATTCATGATCAATGCCAAGCCGATACAACCGCCACCCATCGTAAGCATGGGAGCCGCTGGCAATTGCGTAAACGTCATCAAGAGCAAGAACACACCCGCAACAATCAGCGCTTGAGGGCGGGAGAAGATCTGCTTGAGGAACTCGCCGGAGAAGTCAGATTTCTGAGTACTGCGGGTGGTTAGCAACGCGGCTGCCAAAGAAATCAAGAACGCAGGCACTTGACTAGCGAGTCCATCTCCGATGGTTAGCTTCGAGTACACCATGGCCGCTTCCGCCAGTGTCATACCTGCGTACACGTAGCCCATGTAGAGACCACCTACTATGTTTAGCAACGTGATCGCGATACCCGCGATTGCGTCACCCCGAACGAACTTGCTGGCACCGTCCATCGAACCGTAAAAATCTGCTTGTCGAGTGATTTCTTCTCGCCGTCGTTGCGCTTCCTTTTCGTCGATGGCACCGGCGCTCAAATCGGCGTCGACGGCCATTTGGCGACCAGGCATCCCATCCAACGCAAAACGAGCAGCCACTTCCCCAATCCGCGAAGCACCTTTCGTGATCACGATGAAATTGATCAAGAAGATTATGATGAACAGGATGATACCGACCTCTAACGAATCGCCAGAAACAAATTCTCCGAACGCTTGAATGACGTGCCCCGCGGAATCGATCCCCTCGGTTCCCGTCTTGGTCAAGATCAGCCGAGTCGTCGCCAGATTGAGGACCAATCGAGACAACGTGGTCGCAACGAGCATGGCCGGGAAGATATTGAATTCCAGCGGTGACTCGATATAGATGGTGGTCAACAGAATGACGACGGCGATCGCGATGTTGGCCGACAGCAAGATATCCAAAAGAGCAGGTGGGAGTGGTACCAAAATTACGACTAAGCAAGCGATGATACCAACCGGTACAATCGCATGGCGATGTCGCAAAAATTGCTTGGTCCAAAAATCCATCCCGCGTCACTGCTTTTGTTTGGTGAACCGATCCTGTTCGGACGTATCCTCGTGAAAATTGAGGAAATCCTGCACGAATGCGGAACGTACCCAGGTTTCTAGTCGGATGTCTATATCGTTTTCACGGACTGGACGATAATGTAGGCCCCCGGGTGACCAAAACGGATTTGGAACTCATCACCAAAGAAATGACAGCATTGGCTCCAACGACGATTTTCGCGGATGGCTTCTCCAGAAACGCCTCAGACGAACAAGTATCCCGCTCTCTCTCCTCGATTTTGGCATGGAATGCCGCCTCGAGTTTGGTTTCCATTACTGGCCAAGAACCGGTTTCGAGTTTCCCCGTCGCGATTGCACATCGCGGCAGGAGTCTCTGCGTTTATGCCGATTTCCCAAGTTCTTGGGATGCTCCAGCACTGCCTCTTTGGGAAGCGGATCGCTGAAACGCGGTTAGCCGGCCCGCCCCTCTTCATCCTGGGGCATTGGCGAAGTGGAACGACCATGCTGCACGAGTTGCTGGGGTTAGACGAACGGTACGCATCGCCGACCACCTATCAATGCTTTGCACCCTCCCATTTCCTACTTACGGAAGGATTGGTCAGTGGCTATGGCAATTGGCTCATCCCTAACCGAAGACCGATGGATAACATGAAGGCTGGCTGGTCGTTACCACAGGAAGATGAGTTTGCACTTATGAATTTGGGGGCGCCAACCCCTTATCTCAGAGTCATGTTCCCATGCCACGAGTTCCCTTTCCAGGAAACGTTGGCTGCCGACGGCTTTGCTCCGCAGGATTTGGAACGCTGGCGGTTCCTGTTCGATTGGTTCCTCAAGGCTCTGACCTACAAGACGAACAAGCCACTCATCCTCAAAAGTCCACCTCATACCGGGCGGCTCGGCATTTTGAAAGCCATGTATCCGGACGCCAAATTCGTTCACATCGTCCGAGATCCCCGCAAACTATTCCCATCGACGATGAAGCTCTGGCGGTCGCTGGACCAAGTTCAGAGTATTCAAGTCGGTGAGTATGAAGACCGCCTGAAAGCATTCGTTCTTAAGTCGCTGACGACCATGTATGACTCGTTTGAAAAAGACCGACTGGGGCTGCCTCCAAATCAATTCATTGATGTTCGCTATGAGGAACTGGCCAAAGATCCGGTCTCGGTTTGCGGCCGAATATATCAGCAATTGGAGCTATCTGGGTATGAGACGCTCAAGCCATTGCTAGAAAATCGCGCACTGCAAGAAAAGGAGTATCAAACCAACCGATTTGGCATAACACCTGAAGAGGAATCCGAAATCATGTCCGCCTGGAGCAGCTACGCGGCCAGATACGGATACCTTTGATTACAATGATTCTATGAAACAGTCGCTACCGGTCGACAGCCACATGGTCGACATCTGCCGATCAGTACAACTCCACCCGATCACGATCGTCGAGGCCCCTCCCGGTTCGGGCAAAACGACTCGGGTTGCGTCAGCCCTCATGGACCAACCCTTTGTACAAGGCAAAAAGCTGTACTTGCTCCAGCCACGGCGTATTGCCGCCAAATCCGTCGCCGAACGGATCGCTTGGGAGCATGGGAGTCGGATAGGAAAACGGATAGGCTACCAGGTTCGATTCGATTCTCAAGTGTCTCACGAAACGCAACTTATCGTAGCCACAGAAGGTGTTTTGTTGCGACGCTTGCAAGACGACGTCGCTTTATCGGATACGTCGATTGTCTTGCTGGATGAGTTCCACGAACGTTCACTCGATTCGGATCTGCTCTTTGGTATGTTGCGGCGAGTGCAACAGACTCTGCGCGACGAACTCAAAATCGTACTCATGTCTGCGACCATTGATGCCAGCCTCATCCAGTCGCAGCTCGACGGAGCGCCTGTCATCAGCGTACGCACATCGAATTTCCCGGTCGATATCCGATACAGCACGATCAAACCTCAAGACGCCATGGTGGATCGGATCGTCGCAATCGTTCAGGATGCGGCTGAAAAGCATAGCGGTGACTTGCTCGTTTTTTTACCTGGATCAGGAGAGATTCGTCGCTGCTTTGAGATCCTCTCACGCACCAGTCTTGCTCGCGATTGCAATATTGTGCAACTCTTTGGTGGAATGTCTCTAGACGAGCAGTCGCGCGCGATTGCATCTGGAGCGATTCGAAAAATTGTGCTGGCGACGAACGTCGCTGAGACCTCGCTGACGATCGAAGGCATTCGTGTCGTGATCGATAGTGGACAGGCTCGCGTTATGCGATTTTCGCCCGATGTCGGCCTGGACCGACTTTCGTTAGAGGGTATTAGTCAAGCGTCGGCGACACAGCGCGCGGGCCGAGCGGGCCGGGTTGCGCCAGGGATCTGCTACCGTCTCTGGTCCGAGTCGTCCGATCGCGCGCGGGCTCCCTTCCTCGAGCCTGAGATTCGCCGGGTGGACATCGTATCCGCTCTGCTGCAACTCTATGCCTGGGGCGAGGGGGACGGTGACGACTTTCCTTGGCTCGAAAAGCCGAGACCCGAATCCATGGCGAGGGCTGCAACCCTCCTGGAGCAACTGGGCGCCATTCGACTTGGTCGAGTCACTGAGATTGGAAAGGCTATGGCTCGACTTCCCACTCACCCTCGTTTAGCTCGCATGGTGATCGCCGCTTACGAGTCGGGTTGTTTCGAACGGTCTTGCTTGTTAGCTGCCCTGCTCTCGGAACGCGATCCATTCGATCGCCGCGATCAACGATCCGCTTCCGAACGAGGCGGCGGAATGCACACGCGGGCAGCCAAACGATGGGATAGCGACTGTATCGAACGGCTTCAAATCCTAGAGTCTTTCCTCGAGGGTGATACCTCGCACAACCCGTTCGGAACTTTGCATCGAGAAGGAGTTCGGCCGATCGTTAATGCTGCCAAGCAATTAGCGGAGCAGTGTATTGCGATTCTCAAAGCAACCAGCATTTTGCGTGAGCGCCAACTCTCGTCCCAACCCGAGTCCCTGATGCAATCCCTGTTGGCAGGGTTTCCAGACCGGCTTGCGAAACGAAGACAAATGGGCAAGCCCACGGCGCTCATGGTCGGAAGTAAGGGAGTGTCTATCTCGCCTCAAAGCGGCGTGACGGAGCCGGAATTGTTCTTATGCGTGGATATCGACGGCGGCTCGGGCTCCGGCGATGCAACGGTACGGCAAGCAAGCCGTATCGATTTCGATTGGTTGCCAAAGGATCAAGTGCGAGAATGCGAAGAACTGTTTTTTCATCCCACTCAGAAACAGGTAGTCGCGAGGAGGCGGATTCTATGGTTGGACCTCATCCTCAACGAAACGCCCACCTCGATCACCGACGTCAAGCAATGTGCAGACATCTTGTGGAATGCTGCGATCAAGAACTGGGATCAAGCGTTTCCGACCGAAGATGAACGCGTCCAAGGCTTAGTCGACCGGGTCCACTGCCTCCGTCAATGGTTACCGGACTTGGAATTGCCTGTTCTCAGTGAATCGTTTTTGCAGGATGTTGCCAAAGAACTCTGTCAGGACCGTCGGTCCCTCAGCGAGTTGCGAGCTGCTCCCTGGATCGACTGGATCCAGTCTCGGTTCAGCGCTGCTCAGTGGCAGGCAATTGAACGCGAGGCCCCCGCAAAGATCCAGGTTCCGAGCGGCAGCTGGATTAAGATCCAGTATGCAATCGATAAACCTCCTACAATAGCGGTTAAGATCCAAGAGGTTTTTTCGTGGAGTAGTACGCCTCGCATCGCGCGGGGACGAATTCCAATCCTGTTGCATTTGCTATCGCCCAACATGCGGCCTCAACAGATCACCGAGGATTTGGCCTCGTTCTGGGCGAACGGGTATCCGATCGTCAAGAAAGAACTGAAAAGGCGTTATCCCAAGCACTCGTGGCCAGACGACCCAGCCACTGCCACGGCTGGGCGACGATAGATCCGATGCCAATTACTCCTACTCGAACCTCCCGACAGACACTCGATGAATCCCACTCAGACCACCCAGCCCGCATGGCCGAAAACCGTTCTTCGATTGGCAGGAGTTTACAATGTGCTTTGGGGAGCATGGGTGATCCTATTCCCTAATCACTTGTTCGATTGGACCGGCATTGATCGACCGAACTATCCAGGGATTTGGCAATGCGTGGGAATGATCGTGGGTGTGTACGGCATCGGCTATTGGGTCGCCGCCAACGACTTTCGCAGGCATTGGCCGATAGTTTTGGTTGGATTCCTGGGCAAAATCCTCGGCCCGATCGGTTTCCTCCAAAGCGCCCTGACTGGCGTTTTGCCATGGTCGTGGGGGATCACGATCCTTTCGAACGACTTGGTCTGGTGGATTCCGTTTGCAGCCATGCTCTACTACACCTTCAAAGATTGGAGCGATCCCGCAGCTCGGTATCCCCATCCCAACACGCACGCATCCGTCCGCGAAGCGAATGCAGGTGCCATTTGTTCCGATGGCAGGAGCCTTTCTCAAGTATCGAAGAGTGGCAAGACAATGGTTCTGTTTCTGCGACATGCTGGCTGCACTTTTTGCCGCGAAGCGTTGGTCGAGCTTCGCATGACACTACCAACCATCGAGGCCAAAGGGATTACGCCAGTCATCGTCCACATGAGCAGCCCCGAAGAGGGACTCCAGTTTCTGGCAAACTATGGCTTACCTAAACTCCTCCACGTCAGCGATCCTAGTTGTTCTCTCTACCGGGCGTACGAACTGGATCGAGGACGATTCGAGCAGCTTTTGGGACCGAAGGTATGGTGGCGAGGCTTTCGAGCAGCGATAGTCAAGGGTTTCGGCGTGGGCAAGCTTAGCGGGGATGGCTTTCAGCTGGGCGGAGCATTCCTGATCCAAGACGATAAGATCCTCGAGGCCCATCGGTCCGACTCAGCAGCTGATTCCGCGCCATTCTCGTCGCTGTCGTGTTCACTTTAGATACTTAGTGTAGATATTCGGACTCCCCCCCTTCCAGCCCAGGATCCCTGAAATGTGTTCCTCCATTTCCTCGCGATCGTTTGCTATACTCCGGTTCAAGCTTTGCTCTAAAATGCTTTTGATTGCAACCATTTTGATGTGGATTTCAGGATACCTCATAGCCGACGAGCCATCCTGGCGGGTTGGATCAGCGACGTCAGAGATGCTTGCAGACGATTCGATGGTGATTGGTGGGGGAATCGGGCCCGCATTCGTCCAAGGCCAAGAGGGAAAACTGCAAGCAACAGCAACCTTCATTCAGGGGGATCTCTCATTGTGTATCGTATCCATTGATGTGTTGATGATGCACCGTGACACAATGGACCGAGCGGCACATGCGATCGCAAATGCCTGCAACCTGCCGTTGGATAACATCATGATCAACGCCAGTCATACCCATCATGCGCCGTCGACAGTAACTGTCCATGGTTATGTGCGTGATGAGCAGTTCTGCGACCGTACGGTGGATGCAATTCTGATCGCTTCAAAAAAGGCGAAGAGCATAGCGGAGCAGGCAGAAGTTTGCCAGGGATTTTTTCGTCTCGGACAGGAGGCCACCGTAGGTCAGAACAGTCGCCAGTTGCTCAAAGATGGTCGCATTTATTGGATAGGTCCAAGGGATGATTTCGTGCGACCGACCGACCCGTTCGATGTTGATTTGCCTGTCATTGCATTCCGCTCAGCCAGCGGCATACTACAGGGCGCCCTCTTCAATCACTCGACGCACTGTATCGGAACGCGTACGGGCAAGCGATCCCCTGGCTTTTATGGACTTGCGGCGCAAGAGCTTGCCGATGAACATCATGTTCCAATCGCATTTCTTTCCGGTGCAGCAGGTTCAACGCATAATCTGAACCTGAGCTGTGACGAAATGATTATTCGCATGAAGGATGCGTTTAACAGGGCACTCGAGCAAGCAACACCGATGGCATCAGCCAATTTGGCTGCAATTCGCCGCGAATTCCCGTTCGCCGTAAGGACCTTCGACGAGAAGACTGAGGACGATAAAGTGGCCGAGTACTGCCGCAAGTATGCCCCTGCTAGCGCAGATCCCATCATCCAAGTATTCCGCGAGTGCCGAAGAGAGTTGAAAGTCGAACAAGGCAAGAATCGCACGATGTGGCTTCAAGTAGTGCAGATTGGCGACGTGTATCTAGTCGGGGTTCCAGCTGAATTCTTTACAGTCCTAGGACTGGAAATCAAACGTAGGTCACCTCATCGAAATACTTTTATATGCGGCTTGAGCAATGACTATGTAGGCTATCTCCCAAGTCGCGAAGCGTTCAAAAACGGCGGTTATCAGACTTGGGTGGGACTGCATAGTTTTTCCGAAATCGGCACAGGCGAGATGGTCGTCGACGAATGCGTCAACATGCTGAAGGAGCTTCCGTGAAAAGGGACCTCTCGCTAGAGCAGGTGCTTGGCTTTGACTTCGAGATACTGATTGATCAAAGGTGTTGTCATCGCGTCTGGGAACGCATCGACACTTAGGACACCAGCATTTCGCAACCGCTGAATGACCTCGTGACGCCAAATGAGCAGCTGAGCGGCCGCGGCGCTGCGATACAGCACGTGCTCATCCGTGCTTGGATTGTCTGCAAAGTCAAAAACCGCGCGATCCCGCATCAGGGCCAATATGGCTAGATGCTTGCCCTGAAGGGTTCGCAGGTAGCCGGTGATTTGTGCGGCGGAAACGTCGTCGATGACGCTGGTCATGAGGACCACGAGAGACCGACGACGGCAGTTTTTCGAGAAGTACATAAAAGCTGCGTCGTAGTTGGATTGCTTCAAGCTTGGAAATCGATCAAAGCCAGCGTGCAACAGTCGATTCATTTGCGCTGAACCGCCGCGGACGGGAACATACGATTCGATCTTGTCCGAGAAACAGAGCAAACCTACCGAGTCCCCTCGATTCAATGCCACGTAACTCAACATCAAGATGGAATTGAGCGCATAGTCTAGCAAACTGAGTCCGCGGTACTCATTGGTCATCAGGCGACCGCAGTCCAGCATAAAGACAATACGCTGGCTTTGATCTGTCTGGAACTGTTTGACCGTTAGCTTGTTGCGACGCGCGGTGGAGCGCCAATCGATGTGTTTGTAGTTGTCGTCCTGGGTATAGTCTCGCAATCGCTCGAAATTGTTGTCCTGCCCTGCCTTGCGGGTCTTGCGCACCCCGATCAGACTCAATCGATTGGTGCGGGCCAACAGCGCATACTCGGCTAGTTGCTTCATGTCCGGATAGACGAGCAGTTCACCTGGGCATGCACGCGTGACAAGCCGCTGCCAAAGGCCCAACTGGCTGCTCAATCGCAGATAGATCGACTCAAATGCGAACGAGCCACGGCGATGCGGTCGAAGTTTGTAGTCCAATTCGATCTGTTTACCAGGCTCCAAAACCAACGCCTGCGATGCGGGCGTGGCCGTCATACCAGGTGGAAGATCATCCTGTACCTCAATGCGCTTTTTGCGGGTGCTGCGATTGTCGAGAAACAATTTGACATCGTGCGTTCCTCCCAAAGACCCGCTTCGCAACATCTGCCTTTCGACTCGCAAACCGCTGGGCCCGGTGATGGTAAGCAAGTCCAAGACCACCGTAGACAAAGCGATCAAATCAAAAACGACCAAGAAATAGATGAACAGCGGCGTGTAAAGGACCCACAGTGTTAGCAGGCACAATGGCAGCAACAACCATAGCCAGCGTTTAGTCGGGTAGATACTCCAACCCCAAGCCAATATCAGCAGAGGGGAAAGCAACGCTACCAAGCCCAGCCAAGGAGCCCAAAACAGATAGGAACCAACCGAATCATAGATCGACATATCTTAGTTTCGCGGTACTTCGATACTTCGCAACAAGGACTTCAATTCCGAATCCACTTGCAGCCCCTCGACCTCTGCCTCGGCGGACATCATCACGCGATGCCTCAATGCCGGCAAGGCAATTTCCACGACGTCATCGGGTACTGCAAAATCTCGGCCTCGAAAGGCTGCGATGGTTCGAGCTCCCTGAACCAGTGCCAGCCCGGCTCGTGGAGAGGCGCCCATGTGAAAGGTCGGCCAAGTTCGTGTTGCCCGAACTACTTTGTTGATGTACGCGATAAGCTTGGGCTCCATCCGAACGGAACTATTGGCCAGGATGATTTGTGAAATCTGTTCCGCATTGGTTACCTGCGCCACTTCCTGCTTCAATACGGCGGCCAAATCCATCTGCTTGGAATGCAATTCGAGTATGCGAGATTCCTCTTGTTCGTCCGGGTACGAAACCATCGCCTTGAACATGAATCGATCCAATTGCGCTTCCGGAAGCGAATAGGTACCCTCGCTTTCGATTGGATTCTGCGTCGCCATGACCAAGAAAGGACGCGGAACGGGATGGCTCGTACCATCAATGGTCACTCGAAACTCTTGCATGATTTCCAGCAGCGCAGCGTGCGTCTTGGCCGGGGAACGATTGATTTCGTCCGCCAACAGGAATTGGGTGAAGACCGGCCCTGGTCGAAAGCGAAAGTCCTGGGTCTTCAAGTCCAGGATGGGGGCACCCGTGATGTCCGACGGCATCAGGTCGGCCGTGAACTGGATTCGACCAAACTGACACCCCAGAACACGCCCGAGCGTTCGGACAAAAAGCGTCTTGCCCAACCCCGGAACCCCCTCAATAAGAACATGCCCACCGGAAAACAAGGCGACCAGGGACG
>Ga0105049_10006712_pt1 | contig 13380 bp, 10 predicted proteins | sample MAT06_FD_78087 | JGI IMG/M metagenome (GOLD analysis project Ga0105049, IMG submission 78087) | Freshwater microbial communities from Lake Fryxell liftoff mats and glacier meltwater in Antarctica - MAT-06 | ecosystem: Environmental > Aquatic > Freshwater > Ice > Liftoff microbial mat | place...
AGTTAGCAGTTGGCAGTTGGCAGTTGGCAGTTGGCAGTTGGCAGTTAGCAGTTACCGACGAATGTTGATCGCCCAATCATAACCCGTATCCACCCACTTGAATTTCCCGCTGCGCAACAGCTCCTGCGCCGGTCCGGGCAGCACGTACTTCGCCCAGAACGCGCCGACCCCCCCGAGTGATCCACCGAAATCCTCGCGGTACCAGGTGAAGATGGGTGATCCGTACACCGTTCCGTTCTTCACATCGACACGGTTCTTGGCCGTCTGCGCGAGAAAACGGCGCGCCTGGTCGTCGAGTTGCGCATCGAGTCGATCGGCTACGAACGCTTCGCTGCGCAGTGGTGGGCATCCCAGCGCCGCACACACCAACGCCACATGGATGCGCGGATCCTTGAACTGCTTGCGGATGATCTCGTGCTCCACGTCGTCCAGCGTGAGTGTGCGACGATCAGCGTTCACGATGGGCTCGGCCCACGGACTTTTCAGCGTGACGCCGAGTACTCTATTGATACTTCGAATGGACTTACGCTCTTTTCTGCCGTTCAGCAACTCGATGGTGTACGCGTTGTACACGTTGATCCAGTAGGCGAGTTGGTCGTTGCGCGGAAGCGTGGAGGCCTGTACGCGACCGAGTTGTGTGAGATACGTCGGGAATCGTGGGTCGCGCTGAAACGCGTCGTAGTCCACCAACCCGTCGGTCACGTATGCTGCGAGCATGGCGTTCCAGGCGGCATGGTCGACGGCGGGCGCACTCCCGACGACCGCGGCGGGCTGCGCAGGCAGCACGCGCGACATGGTGGTAGTGGCCAGAGAGAGAAGCAGCACGCTGATCCAGCCAGCGCGCTTGGCGAGTGCTGGTGCGTACGACAGCGCGAGCAGCAACACGCCGGCGATGGCAACGCGAATGAACGCGGACTGTCGTGCGCCCTCGGTCCCGGCCAGGAGCGAGTCGGCAAAGTACGTGTACACGCTGGTTCCGGGGAGAATGCCGATGGCGGTCGCGGCCATGTAGTGCGAGAGACGAACGCCGGCCAATCCGGCGCCGAAGTTGAGCGCGTTGAAGGGGACGACGGGAATCAGTCGCAACCGGAGCATTGTGAGAAACGCACCGTCGCCGAGCATACGGTCGAGTGTACCGGCGCGGGCACCGAGCAGACGTCGGAGCGCGTCGCCGCCGAGTGTGCGGGCGAGCAGGTACGCACCGGTGGCACCGAGCGTGGCCCCGAGCCAGGTGAGCGCAATGCCGGCACCCACGCCAAAAATCGCGCCTCCCGCTAACGTCAGGGGGAGGCCCGGAAGCCCGACCGTGGCTACCACGACGTAGGCCAGCACGAAGATCACCGCCGCGAACGGGACCTGTCGCGCGTTGCGAATGGTCGTGCCGATCCGCTCCGCGCTGATATACTCATCAAAGCCCAGTGTGCGCGCCACGGACCATAGTGTGAGCAGCACCGCGATGAAGATCGCGAGACGCAGCCATGCATCGCGTGTTCCATCCCTTCGGCCATTTGTCTCCATGTCTGAACGTACTCTCGATCTGATCGCGGTGGGTGGCGGAACGGCGGGCCTGGTGACCGCCGCCGGAGGGGCCGGACTGGGCGCCCGCGTGGCCCTCGTGGAACGGGACCGCCTGGGTGGCGAATGTCTGTGGAACGGCTGCGTGCCCTCGAAAGCGCTCATCGCGGCGTCGCGTGCAGCACATGCGGCACATACGGCGTCCCGCCTCGGGATACACCCGAGCGACGTAAGGGTGGCATTCGACGAAGTGCTCGACCATGTACGGCGGGTGCAAGCCCGCATTGCGCCCCATGATTCACCCGAACGGTTCCGGGGACTCGGCGTCCATGTGGTGGAAGGATCGGCACGCTTCGTGAATTCGCACACGATTCAGGTGGGTGACGAACGCCTGACCGCGCGGCACATCGTGATCGCCACCGGCACTCGGCCAGCATTGCCGCCGATACCGGGTCTGGCCGACGTCCCGTACCACACGAATGAAACGATCTTCTCGATTCGTGCGCTCCCGAAGACGTTGCTGGTGGTGGGTGGAGGCCCGATTGGCATCGAGCTCGCGCAGGCGTTCGCACGGCTCGGGTCCACGGTGTACGTCATTGAAGCATCTCCGGATTTCTTCCCGCGTGAAGACCGCGAACTCGCCGACATGTTGCAGCAGCAGCTTGAAGGCGAAGGCGTGCGCCTCATGCTCAATACGAAGGCGACAGCGGTTCGTCGGGAGGGAGAGGAAATTGTGCTGGCCGTGATGCGCGCCGGCGTGCCGAGCGAGGTGCGTGGTGATGCGCTGTTGATCGCCGTTGGCCGAGCACCGAATGTGGAAGGGTTGGGGCTCGACGAGATCGGCGTGCGCACCGACAAGGGTGGCGTGATCACCGACGGCGCGCTGCGTACCAGCGTGAGCGGCGTCTTCGCTGCCGGCGATATCGTCAGCGGCGGCCTCAAGTTCACACACGTAGCCGACCACATGGCGCGGAGTGTGCTGCGTAACGCGCTCTTTCCCGGATCGAGCACCGTCGACTACTCGGGCGTGCCGTGGGTGACGTACACCGATCCTGAGCTGGCGCACGTGGGACTCACCGAAACCCAGGCGCGTGAGCGTTACGGCAGCGGCGTCGGTGTGTGGCGTCGGGAGCTGGCCGGCGTGGATCGCGTGATTGCCGATGCCGGACCGGCCGGACTCGTGAAGATCATCACCGACGCGAAGGGACGCGTGGTCGGTGGACACATCCTCGGCGCGCATGCCGGCGATATGATCGGCGAACTCACCATGGCCGTCACGCTCAAGCTCAGCGTAGGGCAGATCGCGTCGGTGATCCATCCCTATCCCACGACCGCCGAGGCGATCCGCCAAGCGTCTGAGCAGCGACGAAAGATGAGCTTCACAGGATGGAAGAAGTCGTTGGTGTCATGGTTGGTGCAGCACGTGTAGCCGTGAACAGCGACGTGATGATTCCGACGGCGAAAATGAGCGGGATGCCGTACATGGCCCACGGCCACGTGTAGCCGCCGGCCTCCCCGACCACGACGTAGCAGCCCACCCCCCACACCACACCCACGATCATACTGGCCCATGCGCCAGCAGTCGTGGCGCGCGGCCAGTGAAATCCGGCAAGGAGAGCGAAGGACAACGCGGCCACCGGGATATTCGCCAGGATGAGGCGATCGAGAATCTGGTCCACGAGGAACGTGGCCCCCAACCAGCTGCTGATGGCGAACAGCACGAGCAGTGTGCGCTGCGACGCCACGGTGGCGAGTGTCGGTCCGCCGAAATCGGCCGCGACCATGGTGGCCATCGCACTCCACACACCGGCCAGCGTGGTGAGCGCCGCGCCGAAGAGCGCGGCATAGGCGAATCCGCGCAGGCCGTTCGGCAGCCAGACGAGCACCATGGTGGGCACAGCGAGTTGCGCGTCGGCCAGTGGCGGCTGCGAGGCGCGCAAATGCGCCGCCGCCAACACCACGGCACCGTACAACAGAAACACGAGCACCGCACTGATGGCAACGGCGCGGAACGCGATTTTCGTGCTGCGCGCCGCAAAGATCTTCTGTCCGTACCATGGAGCGGCAATATACGTGAAGCACGTAATCACCATCAGCGTGGACACGAATCGCATCGGGAGCGCCGCACTGTTCCATTGCGCCACGGGATTCACCGTCAGCTGGCTGGCGGGGAACACCGTAGACAATCCGCCGGCGAGCGCGCTCTGCTTCATGCCGAGGACCAGCAATAGCGGAAGCAGCACGATAGTTGCGAGGAATGCCACCACGTCGGCCCGCACGATCGACACCAGGCCTCCCGGAAGCACCGCCAGCAGCACCACCAGTGACAGCACGGCCGACAGGATGGGCACCGGCATCCATGCCGGCGCGAGTGGCGTAAAGAGCAAGGTGAGCGACTTCACGTAGGTGGCAGTGAATCCCGTCATCGCCAGGAGCAGGAGCAGTGACGCCGTTCGACCAACCCCCTTTGAATAGCGCATGGTGAACAGTTCAGCCACCGACAGGCGGTCAAAGCGCTTCCAGGCGCGGGCTACCGTGACCGTATAAAACAGCAACCCCACCAGAAAAACCGCCGGCAGCGCCAACGCCATCGGTCCCGCCCCGTAGCCAGCGGCGGCGAACGCAAGCAGGGTACTGGTATTGAATTCCGTCATCACCAGCGTGGCGACCAGCGGGAAGAGCGACAGGTCCCGCGACGCCACGGTGAACGAGGCGGCCGACGAGGCCTGACGCCATCCGGCGCCCGCCAAGGCCACGAGCAAGGTCGCGAAGGCCGCAATATCGAGTGGACTGACAGCCATGCGCTAGGATCGGAAAGCAGGGAAAGGAACTCAGGAGCAGCGATCTGACTACTTACGCCAGCCGCAAAAAGTTCACAGCTGAATGTCACACATGGAGTCTGGATGAGCGGATGGAGCGTGGTCGCCCAGTGGCGACTGATGTTGATGGGCGTGATGTACTTCGCTGTAGGGATGTTCGCTCCACGCGCGGCAATAGGACAGGCATCTACCGCCACCATCGAAGGCACGGTGCGAAGTCAGCCGGGCGCGCCGGTGGTCGGTGCGGAGGCAACCGGGCAGGGCACGCGCGGCGTCACCGATGCCAACGGACGGTTCCGGCTGGTGGTGGTCGCCGGCTCCCCACTCGTGGTTACGGTAACGGCCCGTGGTTATTCGCCGACTCGTGTGTCGCTGGGGCCGCTGGTCGCGGGCAGTCTGCGCTCCGTCTCCGTGGTGCTGAGTGCGTTGGCCACGCTCGACGCAGTGTCGGTGGTGGCACCGCGCGTGCGACCCCTGCTGAACACCGCGAATGCCGTGACGGGAGGGTCGATTGAAGCGCGCGAACTACGCTCGCTGCCGACCGATGCCCGTGACCCGATCGCCCTGCTGTACAACATTCCCGGCATCACGCAGGCCACCGGGTTTTTCGGCGACGCACCGCGTTTGTCGTTCAATGGGGGCAACTCGCTGTACTCGCAGAACCTGCTCGATGGGCTCGACAACAACGAAGGCTTTCTGGGTGGACCGCGCGTGGAGGTGCCCCTCGGCGCCATCGCGCGCATGGACGCGCTGGTCAACACGTACTCCACGCAACTCGGACGTAGTCCTGACGGCATCGTCGACATCACCTCCGCTGCTGGCCGCGCTACGCTGGCCGGCGATGCGTTCGTGTATCAGCGACCCGGACGCCCGCTGGACGCGCGCGTGCCGGTCACCTTTGGCGCCGAACCGAATTCGCTGGCGGCTAGACAAGAGGGCTTTCAGCGGGTGCAGGCCGGTGGCTCGTTGCGTGGGGCGATCAATCCCGCCCGCACGTTCTTCGCCACCGCCGCCGAGTACACGCGCGAGCAGGAAGATCGTATCGGGTCCACGGCGCAGGCGCAGTTTCTGGGCACGGAAACGCGCCAGACGTGGAAGGGATACGGCCGAATCGATCACGGCTGGACGCCGACGCAAACCACCACGTTGCGCGTGGCGGCGAGCGCCGTGGACCGCGAGGGTGATGGCAGCGGTGTGCTCACGCCGGAAGCGGACATCACCACGCGACGCATCGGATCGCTCACGGCGCTGATTCATCGCAGCGCGCTGCGCGAGGGACGCGCCTCGAACACGGCGTCGGCGCAGTTCGGCACATTCCGCTGGTACTTTCCGCCCGCGCGCAGCGACTTTTCGCGAGCGCAGGTCACCGTGCTGGCGCCGGACTTGTCGACGCAGGCGATCGTCGGCTCCAGCAATTTTGTGTTCGATGAAACCGAGCGACAGTGGCAGCTGCGTGACGTGTTCGAAACCGCCGTCGGCGAACGTCATACCCTGCGCGTTGGTGGGGATGTAATTGTCGGCTCGTTTCGGTTGGCCGCTGCCAGTACGAATCCCAATGGCTCCTATGTCGTCGTCAACGACGGCAACATTGCGGCGAAGCCCGGCAGTCCGCTCTCGATCACCGACATTCCGGCGAATGCCCGCGTGCAGTCGTACACGATCGACGCGCGCCCGCAGCAGGTGAATTTGTCGCAGGCATTGTACAGCGCGTTCGTAGAGGACACGTGGCGTCCCACGCCGTCGCTCACGGTGGTGGGCGGCCTTCGCTGGGACTACGACGATATCACGTCTCGCGGCGAGAGTGATCCCGACCTCGACAACGTGCAGCCACGCGTCTCGTTCAACTGGTCGCGAACCGGGCACGATGTGATCCGTGGCGGCATAGGGCGGTATGCCGGCAAGCTACCGTACGCGATCTATTCCGATGCGATTCAGCTGGGGGCCACCGGGAATGCGGTGCTGACGTTCAGTGGTGCGAGCGCTCCCGCCTTCGGCGCCGGACCACTGCCGGTGAACATTCCCAACGCCGATGTGCAGTCGGTGCCACGTGAGATCTTCCGCGCGTTCGCCCTCGGTCTCGAGCAACCCATGAGCTGGCAGACCACGCTGGGGTATCAGCGTCAGTTCGGCCGCGCATGGGCGCTCAGCGCTGATCTCGTGTGGAGCGAGACGCGCAACTTGCCGTTCACGGCCGATCTCAATCCGATCGCGCGACGACTCACGGCTGCGGACTCGCTGCCACTGGTCTGCGCGAGCTCGTTCGCGTGCGCGGGCGACGCATCGCGGCCCGACAACCCGTCTACGGCCGGCTATCGTCGCTTGTCGACCGTGCAGAGTGGTGGATCGGCACGCTATGTCGCGATGTATATCGCGGCGCGTCGTGCCCTCACTGAACGCTGGCAGCTCGATGCCAACTGGGTCTGGTCCCGCGCGCAGAACAACACCGAGGACATCAACTTTTCGGCCACGCAAGGCAACTGCTTCGACACCAATCGCATCGATGCCGTCACCGGCGCGGCGTGTACCAGTGATGAGTGGGCCGATGCCAACAACGATCGCCGCCATCGCGTGACGGTGCGCAGCGTGTATGAATCGCCACGCGGATTCACTGTCAGCATGATCGGCGATGCGCAAACGGGCGTGCCGCTGAACCGATTGGCTGGCACCGTGACCGGCAGCGGTGTTGCGCGATACGACCTATTGGGTTCTGGCCCGATCCGCGGCAACGGGTTCATCGGCAACGCCGACCGTTTTTTTGGCGTGGCGCGCAATGCGGAGCGACTGCCTGGCTTCGTGACGATCGGTGTCAGCGCATCGTATCGCCCGCCCGTGGCGGCACTTCGTGGCATCGAGCTGCGGGCCGATGCGTTCAACCTGCTCAATACCTTGGCATGGGGCGGGTACGCGAACGGCATCGGTGGCGGTGGCAGCCGCACCCAGTTCGGCCGCACCGGCGATCAGGTGCACCTGTTCTCCGCGGCCCCACCGCGGCAGTTCCAGTTCTCGGCCCGCTACCTCTTCGGCGATCGTGGCGCGCTCTGACCCGCGCGCTGCGCTTCGCGCTAGCTTCGTAGCATGATCGACGAACCGTTTCGACAATGGCTCGCGCGTCGCTGGAGCGCTCCAGCAGTGGCGCTGCATCGGGCGGGGATCACGGCCAATCAGGTCACCGTGGTGGCCGCACTGCTCGGCCTCACGGCGGCCGCGCTCGTGGCGGTGCAGGTCACGTGGGTCGGGATCGCGCTCTGGCTTGCGAGTCGATTGTTGGACGGCTACGACGGCATGCTTGCGCGGCTGGCTGGTGGCGGCTCGTTGTTCGGGGGGTATCTCGACATCACGCTCGACATGCTTGCGTACGCGGCCATGGCGGTCGCGTTTGCGGTGGCGATGCCGGCCGACGGTGTGCTCTGGACGCTGGTGCTGCTGGGCTACGTGATCGCGATCACGACGACACTCGCGCTGTCATCGCTCGCCGAAAAGGCGGACCGACAGCTCGGCGGCGATCGCTCGATTCAGTTCACACGCGCGCTGGCCGAGGGCGGCGAAACCACTATCGTATACGTGGTGATTGCGCTCGCCCCATCGATCAGCCGATACGTGCTGGTGGTATGGATCGCGTTGCTCGCCATCACGGCGATTCAGCGCACCGCGCTCGCGCGTCGCCTCTTGTCGTAGCGAGGCGGCCAAGCGCCACGTGCGATCACGGCGCGCCGTCGGCCTGCTCGCGGAAATCATTGCTCTCATGTCCGGCGGTGCGGCCGGCATTGGGTGTGCCCGAGCGCGCGAATGGCGTGCCGGTGGCATCCGGCGAGGGCTGATGCGGCGTGCTGGAACGAGACTGCGGTTGACGATCGAATCGCATGAACATCGTATGCTCCGATTACAAAAATGCCCCTCCGTGGGAGGGGCCTTGGCAGTGCTGACCAGGTCGCCCATCCCGTGAGTACGCGGGAGGGGCGGCGGGTGCGTCACATGGCAGCGACGACGTGGCCTTTCTCCCGGATTCGAATAACTACGACCGACGTAACGAGGAGCGTTACGTCGGCGGGAATAAGGCTGATAAGTCGCGAAACTGACGTGTGGGGCGCGGTCATATTTTTCAGTATCGGCACGCGGTGTGGAATCCGCAAGCTATTTCTTCTTGGTGGTCACCTTGATGACACCATTCACACCGGCTTCGCCGTAGAGCGCCTTCGCGGCCTCGCCCTTCATGATTTCGATCGTTTCGATTGCGTCGGGCTTCAGTGAGTTGAGCGCCGAGGATTCCACCTGCTGGCCGTCGATGAGAAGGACGCCAGTGAACGGCGTCTTCGAAGATCCCGAGATCGTCACCACCCGAGCGGGCGCACCTCTGAGTAGTGCTGTCGGCATGGCGCCCTTGGTGTTGATCTGGACCTGCTGCGTCTTGCCGCCGCGCACGTTGATGGTAGCGATGCTATCAGCCGAAAGTGCATTAGCCTCGACACGCGAGACTTGCTTGCCGTCCACGATATAAAGCGCCGTGGTGGTGTCGAGTTTGGTCAACAGCGTCATGCGCTTCTCCACGCCTTTCACATCCATGTTCTGTAACTCGGCGGCCGTGGGCAGCTGCGATTCACAGGCGGCAAGGAGGGCGACGGCGGCCAGCAGGCTGCTGCCGAGGCGACGGGAGCGGACGAACTGCGGCGGGCGGGAAGTCATGGTGATCAGTCTCCGTTCGAGGTGTGACGCGTGGTAGGAAAACGCGGGGCTGGTGAGGGCGAGCGGGGTGCGGGCGATGCCGCCCTGCATGAACTGCGGCACGTGCGACGATAGTTCGATGAGGAGCTGGCCGTACTGCCGCGGCGACGCGCCGGTACCGAGCACGCGGCCGTCGCAATCGAGTTCGATGGCCAGACGCAGTCGAGCGAGGGCGAACCAGGCGATCGGATTCCACGGCATGAGCGCGATGGCGCCGCAGGCGCCCAGCAGCAGCAAGGGATCACGGGCTGCGATGTGCGATTGCTCGTGCGCAACGACCAGCTGTTGTTCGTGGGGCGTGCGCTCGAGCAACCACGCCGGAACCACAATCCGTGGATCACGCACACCGATCACGGCGGGGCCAAGGGCGTCGGTGACGCTCACGGCAACGCCATTGATGTCGTGCAATGAGGCGCGTTGCAGTGCGGCGCGATGACGACGATAGCTCACGCCGAAGGCCAGCAGCACGAGCGCCGAGCAGAGTGGCCACGCCAGCGTGATGGCCTGTTGGGCGAGTCGCGGTGCGCGATCGAGCGGGCCACCGATGGTCGTAATGCTCCAGGACACCGGGGCGGAGACCGCGCGGCTGACGCCCGATGCGATGGCGTTGATTGCGGCGCGAAGATCGAACGCCGGTGCAGAGACGGTGCGTGGGGTTGGCGTGCTGACGGCGACCACGTCCAGCGTACTCGCGGCGTCGGGGGGCGCGGTGCGCAGCGGGGCCGCGAGCACCAACAGTAACGACGAGAACAGGGCACCGGCCCAGATCAACCGCGCCGGCAGCGCACGACCGGCGAGCCGCTGCAGCAGCATGGCGGCAGCGGCAAGGAGGGCACTCACCACGATCGCCTGCGTCATCCAGCCAATCATCAGCGATGGTGTCATAGCTCGTCCTTCAAGCGCTCATTCAGTAGCGCGCGCATACGCTCCATCTCTTCGCGAGAGAGCTGCTTATCCGACACGAGCTGCGTGAACATGCGCTCGGCCGATCCCTGATAGATCGCGTCTTTGATACGGGTCAGCGCACTCCGCCCCGCACGCTCGGCGGCCACGGCGGGGAAGTAGCGATAGGCACGACCCTCGGGCTCATGCCGGACGTAGCCTTTGTCTGTCAGGGTCTGGAGGGCAGACAAGACGGAGGTGTAGGCCAAGTCGTCGTCCATAGCGTCGCGGACATCGGCTACGGTGGCGGAGCCGAGGCGCCAGAGGACACTCATCACGGCGAGTTCGCGAGGGGGGAAATAGACGTCGGTCATGATGGGGAGGGCGGCTGCGGGTTGGGCAGTACTGGTTATTCAGTAATATGGGGAAGGGAGGGCGGATTGTCAACTGATTTATCCGTAGGTGGGGCTCTAGGATGTCGTTGTGGGCTGTTGGCTGGGGGTGATGGTTTTTTGGGTGATGGGTTTTGGGTGACTGCGGGCTAGGATGCCACCGGATTGACGCGTTTCACGAGGTTTATGTGCGTTCTCTAAATTCTGGCACTGATTTTCTCTAAATTCTGTCGCAGGCTGAGCCATACCGTCCCACGTTAGCGCCGTTCCCGGAGCACCGGATCCCGACCACGGGGAGGCGCAGGAGGATGCTCAGCATGTTGGATCGACACGCCGTGCAGGCGTTACTACACGCGGGGCTGACGCCCCGCCAGATTGCCCACCAGCTCGGGATCTCGCGGCGCACGGTGCAGCGAATTGCGCTGGAGCCGCCGGTGACGACGGTGGATGACCCGGCCGCGCGGGCCGCCTGCGGGATCGGGCGCCCCGGCATCGGGGCCGCGACCACGACGCTGCTGCGCGAGTGGCTCGAGGCCGAGCCGACGCTGCCGCCGGGCGAAGTGCAGCGACGGCTGCACGAGCGCGACACCCCGCTCGCCCTGTCCACGATCTATCGGGTGCTTCGCGCGGCGCGGGCCACGATCCCGGCCGACGTGATGGTCCGCTTCGAGGGCGTGGCGGGGGAGTTTGCGCAGTTTGATTTCGGGGTCGCCGACGTGCGGCTCACGACGGACACGCCGACCGCGCGCGCCCGCCGCCGGATCCATTTCGCCGCCTATCGGCTCAAGTGGTCGCGCTTTCTGCATATTGTGCTCGTGCCATCGGAGCGCGTCGAGCCGCTCGTCCGCGCGCTGCTCGCGAGCTTTGCGGCGAGTGGCGGCGTGCCGCTGCGCGTGGTCTTCGATAATCCCAAGACCGTCGTGCTGCGCCGCGAGGCGGGTCGCCCCGTGTGGAATGCGACGCTCGCGCAGGCCATGCTCGACTACGGGTGTGGCATCGAGCTCTGCACGCCGCACGCCCCAGAACAGAAGGGGAGCGTCGAGAATTTGGTCGGATTTGCGAAGCGTGCCTTCTTCGCCGCGCGCCGCTTCCACGACGTCACGACCGATCTGCCCCAGCAACTGGCCGAGTGGCTCGTCTATGCGAACACCGTGCGCCCGTCGCGCGCGACCGGGGTCCCGCCGCAGGCGCGGCTCGCGCTCGAGCAGGCGCGCCTTAAACCGCTCGCGATCACGCCCGCTGACTATGGCCTCCACGTGCCCGTCACCGTCGGGCCGACGGCCATGGTCCACTACCAAGGCGTGCGCTATGCGATGCCGGCCAACGCGTGCGGCCTCCCGGCAACGCTGCACCTCTATCCCGACCGCGTGCGGATCGTGTGCGCCGGCGGCAAACACGAGACAGCGCATCCCCGCGTGCCCGCCATCGGGACCATCAGCTATCTCACGGGCCAACGCGCGCAGCAACTCGCCGCGGTGTACGGCGAGCGCAAGCGGCTCTACTTCATGCGCGAACGGCTCGTCGAACTCGGGCCGATCGGCGAGGCGTACGTGACGGAGCTTGTGCATCAGCGACCCTATACGTGGAAGGGCTGTATTGCGCGGCTCTTCGCCATGCTCGAAGCCGTCGGCGACGCGCGCGGTCGCGTGGTGCTGGAGCGTGCGCTCCACCAGCGCTTGATCGGCGCGGAATATCTGGACCGCCTGCTGGCTCAGGTCCCCGCGCCGCGCTTGGTGGAGGTGCCGTCATGAGTCGCGCGCTCCGCCCCACGACGCCGGCGCTCCCGGCCGCCGCGCCGCGCGATCTCGATGCGATGCTCAAGCGCTTGCATCTGCCCACCATCCGTCGCCTGCATGCGGAGCTCGCGGTGCGCGCCGAAACCGACGGCATGGGCTATCGCGCGTATCTCGACACGCTGGTCGCCGAAGAAATCGCGCATCGCGCGGAAACGCGCCTGCGGCGTGCGGTACGCGCCGCGCACTTTCCAGCGCTCCGCACGATCGACGATTTCAACTTCACGTTTCAATCGGCACTCCGTCGCCAGATGCTCGGCAGCTACCTCGGCGTCGAACTGGTCACTGACGGGCGGAGCGCGATTTTTAGCGGCCCCACCGGGACGGGGAAAACGCATCTCGTCATCGGGCTCGCCTATCGCGCACTCCAGCATGGCTACGACGCGCGCTTCGTGTCGGCGGATGTCCTGATCGGCGAACTGTCGCACGCCGCCAGTCTCGGCACGCTCGACGCGGCACTGGCGCCGTATCTGCAACCACACGTCCTCGTGCTCGACGAGATCGGCTATCTCGCCCACGCCGCCGATGCCGCGAACGTGCTCTATCGCGTGGTCAACGAGCGCTATCTCCGCCAACTCCCGATCCTCGTCACCACCAACAAACCGCTGGCGGCCTGGGGCCACGTGCTGCATGATGGCGACTTGGCCGAAGCCATTATCGATCGGCTCCTCGAACGCGGCACGCATTTCGAGATGCGCGGTCGCTCCTACCGCACCCGCCACCTCAAGGAGACGGACGACGCCGCCGGCATCGACACGTAACACCCCTCACGGCTCAGCCTGCGACAGAATTTAGAGAAAAAGTGCGACAGAATACAGAGAACTCACAATGGCCATTCAGCACACGCCTCGCGCAACTCCTGCCACGAAGACGGCGGCTTGCCGCGAACGAGCATGGACCGAAATACTGTGCAGGGATCGTTCTTCGCACGCCGCCAAAACTTCGCATCGCTGCCCAGCGCGGTGCCCAGTCGATAGCGCTCGTGGCTGCGGTCACTCGGAATCTCCGTGAGCGCGACGTCGGCCAAACGCTTCAGGAACTTGGTACTCGGATGGTCACGGTACCCACCAGAATCCTGTGCCTCAAGTCGAACGACCTCGGTCACGAGTGCGTCCCATGAGGTCGCGAACGCGGCCCACGGAAGTAACGTCCAGCCAGTGCGCCGCACGCTACGGCATCCGGAAATCGCCTGGGAACTCCGTGTCATCGTCAGCGTCGATACCCTCGACGAGTGACGCGATGAGCGCACTCTGCGCCGAG
>Ga0105049_10006714_pt1 | contig 13379 bp, 6 predicted proteins | sample MAT06_FD_78087 | JGI IMG/M metagenome (GOLD analysis project Ga0105049, IMG submission 78087) | Freshwater microbial communities from Lake Fryxell liftoff mats and glacier meltwater in Antarctica - MAT-06 | ecosystem: Environmental > Aquatic > Freshwater > Ice > Liftoff microbial mat | place...
CAATTCTCGACGGAATGCATCGTCGCTACATTTTGGCGACTCACCCTGACACACGCGCGTTTCATGAGGCGTTCGCAGACATTGTGGCTTTATTCCAGCACTTCACTTTTCCTGACGTGTTGAAACACCAGATCGCCAAAACCCGAGGGGATCTGAGACGGCAGAACATTCTCGGGCAATTGGCCCAGCAGTTCGGGAAAGCGACCGGAAGTTACGGCAGCTTGCGCGATGCCATCGGAAGCTACGGGGACGACGGAGTGTGGAAACCACACATTCCCAATCCCGACGATTATTCCACCGTAATGGAGTTTCATGCACGCGGCAGCATACTGGTCGGCGCGGTCTTCGATGCCTTTCTCAGCATCTATCAGCGTCGGATCGAACGAACGATGCGGATTGCTACGGGTGGCACCGGGCTGCTTCCCGATGGCGAGTTGCATCCCGACCTCGTTGACGCGATGGCGGAAACCGCTGCGAAGGTCGCTGGCGACGTGCTGAGGATCTGCATCCGGGCGTTGGATTATTGCCCGCCCATGGACATCACATTCGGAGACTATCTGCGGGGCATCGTCACGGCAGATTTCGACATGGAGTCCGAGGACATACATGGGTATCGGGTGGCATTCGTCGAGGCATTTCAGCGACGTGGAATCAGCGCACCAGGCATCAAAAGCATGGCCATTGAGGACCTGCTGCATGAATTGAATCCGAGAGGCCTGCAACCGGGCCTTGTGGAGCAGCTTGGAAACTTTCTGCGCACCGTCAAGGAGAATGTCGGCTATCTGACGGATCGAAGCAAGATCTATGAGAGAACAAAGGATTTCATTCGCGGTTCTACTGGCTTGCATAAGCAATTGGAGGCGAAGTTCCTTTCCGACGAGGGTAAGTTCTCTGAGTTGACCGGATTGATGTTTCCCGGTGACAAGGCGGCGTGCGAGAAACAGGGATTGGAGTATGCCTACCTCACGACGAAAAACGCATCCTACGCGATCGGTAATGTGTGGCTGGCCAATCGTGTGACACCGAGCGGAAACATCGTGAATCAGGTCATCGTCACCCTGGCACAGAAGCGTGGGGTTCAGTTCAAAGTGGATGACAAAGAAGATACCGTGAGCGTTGACGAGAAAGGTTTCTTTGTTCCCGACAAGGTCATTACTCGGGATAAACGAGGCCCAAACCATATCATTTTCGGCGGCGGCTGCACGCTGATCTTCGATCTCGACACTCTCACGCTTCGGTACGCCATCAAAAAGGATATTGATGACCGGGCGAGAATGATCCGACAGTTTCGCTATGAACATGGCATGCAGTTCGATGACAGCGAGACCTATTTCGACAATCGAGCAATGAATTCTCTCTCCGGTCCTTTCGCATTCATGCATTCCCACGCGCTGCAGAAAAAGGGCAACCATGGCCACTGATCAGTCTGTCGATTCCGTCAAGGTCCGTATGTATCGGCATGGGTTTGGGGATTGCTTCCTGCTGTCGTTTTTTCACGATCAGGATCGCGTCTTCACCATGCTGATCGATTGCGGGATCAAGCATAACACGTCATCAGTCGATGTTCCGATTGAGGATGTGATTGCGGATCTGACCCAGGTCCTGACACCCGAGGGCGGAAACAAGCCCCATGTCGATGTGCTCGTGGCAACTCACGAACACTGGGATCATATCTCATTCTTTCACCCGACCCGGAGTCCTGATTACTTCGCAGCATTTGAGATCGGACAGGTTTGGCTCGCATGGACCGAGAATCCCAGGGATAAGGAAGCAGTCGCGATCAATTCCCGTCTCCGCCAGGGAGCTGCCGCTCTGCACATCGCGGCAGTCAAGCTCGCCGAGGCCGAGCCCGCCCATGCCGGGCAGGACTCCGGAACGGCACGTGAACGCAGCGCAACCGCGACAGCTCGCGCGAGTTTCAATAAATCGATGGACGATGTATTGGGGTTCTACGGAGTCACCGCACTCAGGAAGGTAAGCCAGAGCGGCATCAAGTACAAGACAAACGGCGAGATCAGTGGCATGACCCAGCAGGCCATAGAAAACATCGTCAAACTCGGGCAAAAGGGAGGTGGGATCAAGTACTTCTTACCGGGCACAACCGTGGACAAGCAACTCGTCCCTCCCGGCGTGAACATCTTTGTACTGGGACCACCCAAAAGCAGCCTCATCAATCAGTCGAATCCAAGGGGAGGCCACTCCAAAGAGACCTATCTAGGCATCGACAACACCGGCCTTACGAGTTTCATTGATGGTATGGTTAAGTTCGGAGCCGCGCCCGGCAAGCAGACCGGTCAAGACCCCGCGAGCCCCTTTGGTGATGAGGTCGGAATCGAGCCGAAAGCCGCAGCCAAAGAGTCGTACTTCAAGGAGACCTACTTTGCCAGGGACGAACAGTACCGGCAGATCGAATACAACTGGCTGGACATTGCGGGGCAACTGGCACTCCAGCTGGACGGGGCAATCAACAACACGAGTCTGGTGCTCGCGATCGAATTGGCGGGATCCGGTAAGGTACTGCTTTTCCCAGGCGACGCCCAGGTAGGCAGCTGGCTCAGCTGGCACAGCCACGAGTGGAAAGTAAAGAACGGAGCCAGGACCGAAACCCGGACGGCAGAGGACCTGTTGAAGAACACTGTGCTCTACAAAGTCAGCCACCACGGAAGCCACAATGCAACCGTCAGGGAGAAGGGATTGGAGATGATGAAACACCCGGACCTGGTTGCGTTGATTCCGGAAAAAGAAGACAGCTACAACGGGATTCTCTACGAACCCCTGATGACACGACTGAACGAGATGTGCAAAGGCCGAGTCCTCGTCTCCGCCGACGTCAACCACACCCCCGAACAGCTGATGAAGAAACGCCCCGAGGGTGTCAGTGTCAAGGAGTGGAACGAGTTCAAGCAGAATGTGATTGTGGATCGAGTGTATGTGGAGTACACAGTGCGATCCTGAATATGGGGCAGGTCAGCACGCCAGTTGATCGACAAAATTGCCGCCAATCTCTTCGCCATCCGTCAGCGTGAAGCCAGGGATCGGCTGGCCGTCGGCATCACGAAGCTCGACGAAGGCAGTGCCCATCGCCCCGGTGTCGATGTTGAGTCGCAACCGATTGCCGCAGAACGTGAGCAACGGGGTTTCGAGCCATACTTGCTGATTCGTTCATCCCACAGCACGATCGTTGGATTGTCGGTAAAGCAGGGGAGCACCCGACCAACTTCCGTGAACTCCCGTGGCCAACATACATGCGAATCTTACCTTGGACCTCGATCACTGACAGATCACTCTGCTGACATGCCCCATCAGAGGTTTAGCCTCGGAGTCCAGGATCTGCCCCAGCTTTTGTCCCGGATTGGTCCGCAAAATCACACGTTCACTTTTTGGCATGAACCGCTGGTCAATGAACAGCTGTTTCTGACTGCCCGCTTCCAGACACTCGATGTGCTCATGAATAGTCGCGGAACCCGGGTTTCTGAACTCTACTATCCAGGTTGCTCTGAAAGCGGGTCGTTGCCACCGGCGAATCTGGATTGGCGGAATCCACGGCATTGACCATATTCCGGCGGAGACGATCCGGCAAATTCTGCCTGTAGCCGGCAACTGGATGTCCAGGCGTCGCTGTCAGAGTGCGAAACGGCCTTTGCAATCACTGCAACCGGAGCAGATCTGCAATATTTCATTGCCAGCGTAATCGCCCGAGCCGTTACAACCGATATATCTTCCTGTTGCTGTGGGATCGATGAGTCCGAAGACGCGATGCGCGCCGGGGAAGAGAAGTTCTCAATGAGATTCAAATGCAAACACGGCTGGCCCGGCGTGGTCAGTTTCGCAGCAGGAATTTCCATGATCTGGAGCACAGCAATTGTTACCGCCCAGGTTCTGCCGGATCTGAGGCCGGATCGGTCTGTTGCAAACACGTATTCACAGCGTTTACACTCGACAACACCGTTTCAAGACGCGGAACATCCAATCGTCAGTAGCGAACCGGCCGCCTGGATTCAGGGGAGTGTCAGCAGCTCTGACTCTGACGTCGCAGGAATCGTTTCAAGGGACTTTTCAGAATTGGCCCCGGAGCCGGAACACGTCTCACTGGAAGACAGACTGCTCGATCTGGAAATGCGGCTCACAGAGCTGCAGGAAGAAAATGAACTCTTTCGGAATCGACTCGAATTGCGTTCGCTTGAAGACAATGCCCTGACGACGGCAGTTCCGACTCTGCTGGACGAGCAGAAGTCGATAGCGACCGCCCCTGGTGAGTTGACAGCCGCAGTAAAGGAAGAGAAGAAGGAAAAGGAGAAGCAGTGGTACGAGAAGATGAAAGTTCGAGGCTATGCTCAGTTTCGCTACAACCGAATTGGTGAGACGAACCCGGATCTGGTGAATATCCAGGGGGATCAGTCGATTGGTGACAACAAATCGTTCCTGCTGAGGCGAGCGCGCATGATCTTCAGCGGCGACATCAACGACCGCGTCTCGTACTACATTCAACCGGACTTCGCCTCCGGCGTCACCGGCCCCAACCCACTCCACTTCCTGCAAATTCGTGACTTATACGCTGACATTTTCCTGGATGCGGAGAAGGAGTATCGGATTCGGGTCGGTCAGTCGAAGATCCCATACGGTTTCGAGAACATGCAATCCAGTCAGAACCGAATCGCGTTCGACCGTGCCGACGCAGTCAACAGCGGTCTGGCCAATGAACGCGATCTCGGGGCGATCTTCTATTGGGCGCCATCTGAGATTCGAGATCGTTTCAAGTATCTCGTCGACAGCGGACTGAAGGGATCGGGCGACTACGGAGTCTTCAGCTTCGGAGCCTACAACGGCCAGACCGCCAACCGGTCGGAACTCAACGATGGCTTGCACCTCGTCAGCCGACTGACGTACCCCTTCCAGTTTGCCAACGGCCAGATTTTTGAGCCAGGCATCGGCGGGTACACAGGAACATACAACATTACTCGTTCGGCAGGCATCGGAGGGGGTGACGGATTCGTCGATCGCCGCGGAGCCATCAGTTTTGTGCTCTATCCGCAGCCCTTGGGATTGCAGGGCGAATACACGTGGGGAGAAGGGCCGGAACTGAATGCAACAAGCACATCAGTCACATCGGGATCTTTGGAAGGGGGACACCTTCAGGTCTTTTACAAGGCTGATAACGTGGGAATCCACGGACAGAAGGGCACGCTGATACCCTACGCCAGGATCCAGAGCTACGATGGCGGCCGCAAGCATGAAACGAACAGCCCCAACTATCGCATTCGTGAAACGGAAATCGGCAGCGAGTATCAATTCAGTAAGGCCCTTGAACTGACAGTCGCCTACACATGGAGCGAAAGAACGTTTCCGGTGATACCGCACCAGCAGGAAAAGGGTGAACTTGTCCGAATGCAGCTTCAGTGGAACTACTGAAGTCGAGTCATAGGAATCCCGGACTGCGGAACACCACTCAAATACGAGTTCAGCCAGAAACGGACCGTTCAGAAATCACTCCGCGCGATATACAGGCATCCCAGTCCCAGCATGACGACGATGAATGCAAGGTTGCTGAGAATTGCGTTCCATACACCAAAAGTCACTCGTTCTGCTTCGAGATTGGCCCGCGCGTTGCCCCCCTGATTCGGATCGTTGTTGATTTCGACGGATTTTTCGCCGGTCACAATCCACTGCACAGCGTTGTCGAGATCACTCGGCTTTGGCAGGATCGTGTGCAGCGGGGCAACAACGTAGTCATAGATCCGACAAGGCAGATCGACGCTGCCAGGGAGTTGTGCGGATGATTTCTGCGTCGCAACGTCGTAAAGTCTGACGCCGCGATGATGATCGACCACCATCAATTGAGATTTGTCGTTGTAAGCAACGGCGGATGCGTAGCCGCTTTCGCGCGGAGCCCACGACAGGAATTTTTGGTTTGCTCCGTCAAACACCAGCACGGTGCCGTGATGCGTCAACACTGTCGCGCTGCTGCCGTCCGGAGCACATTCGGCCACTCGTGGCTTTTGGCCTTCTGGCAGCATAGATTCGGCAATCGTTGCAAACGTGGTGGCATCCACAGCAATCACCATGCCATCCGCGCGGGCGATGATCGCAATGTGACCACCCACAGCCAGAATCGCAGATTCTTTCCATTGCAGATCCATGGATTCACCGGCTACGTACTTGCCTTCGGCTGTGCGGTTGATTCGACGGAGTTCCCCGGCGTTCAGTGCCACGAATGAATTGTCTGTCGGATTGAAGGCAACGGACGAGCCCGCAGCGATTGCCGGAAATCCTTTCTCGGTTAAATTCTCAAATGCCCTGGAGGACGACGACGACAAAAGGCCGCCGAAAATGCCCTTGATAAACGTCTGCGCCTTCCGCTCCTGGTCTGTCTGACCGACAAACCGATAAACCCCGCGTGAGCCGGGCAGAACGACGTCGCCATCAGCGGTCTGAAAAATCCCGAACATTGACTCGGGTGTCTGAGACTCTGACTGCAATTCGAATTGTTCGTCAGCATTGCCGCTCAGAATTGTCGAAGGTCCGACCCCCCCGACGCGACTCATCGTCGGCTGTAAAGCCAGAATCCGCTTTCCATCACTGCTCACGGAAACCCGGAATCGATGTCCCGAAAAAACGATGCGCTGCAGAAACGCGGGAATCTGATCGCCACCCTCTGTCTGAGGCACGGGCACCCAATCGCCTGTTCCCTGATCCCAACGAAGTACTGTTCTCCCTCCGTCCACGGCAAACACTTCACCGCCGTTCGCAGAGATTTCAGTGACGCGCCTGGCCTTGACGATAAACTCATTCATTGAGTTGTGAGCCAGACCGATCAGTGTCACTCCGAGCCAGAAAAGGATCACGAGAATCAGGGACACGACAGCATTTCGCCAGATGGCTCCGGTCAGAGCGGATACAGAAAAGTAGATCGAAAACAGGAAGACATACAACGGAATGCACCACAGCAACTCCGGACGCCACATATCCAGCCGAATCCCCAGCAGCAACCAGATGCCGGTCACCAACAACGTCGCGCAGATCAGGGTGAAGACGCAGCCACCCAGAAACTTCGTGAGAAACAGCATCGCACGGTAAACCGGCTTGCTCAACAGCAATGAAATTTCACCGGGTTCAAATGTGCGAGGAATGAGCGTCGCTGTGAACAGCAGCGACGCAAAGACTCCGACAATCCCCAGAAAGAACCCCAGCACGATCGAAATGATAGCGTCGATCGCCTGCTTCATCTGCGACGGCAGAATGGGCAGCGGACCGGTAATGTCAAATCCCGCGTAGGTCAATGATAACGCAGTTCGTTCGCTGACACTGATGTAGCGTGCGAATGCCTTCTCAAGGCGTCGCAGATTTCGATTTGACCGCTCATTGACGGCAAGTGATTCCGCATCGGCCGTACGCAGTTCTTCATCCAGTTCGACTTTTTCAAATGCGACCGTATTGTAGAACTCAGGTTTCTTCAGCAGTTCATTCACCGTGTTGACGACGAAGTGACGCCCTCCGCCGCCACGTTGTCCACGACGTCCATCAGACTCCTTATCCGACTTCGTGAATTCGACAAACTGTTCCTGCTGCTTTGCGTTCAGCAGCGACCAGATGTGCCCTTCAGGCGTCTGAACGTCAGACTGCCCGTCGTACAGTGCCTTGGCAAATTTTTCCGGATCAACGAGTTCCTGATGCCGCAACGCGGTATTTGCGGCGGTGAGCAATCCAATGGGAAGGAGTGCGAGCAGCAAAAGCAGAATCCCGCCAAGCGCCAGCCACAACACCAGGGATGCGGCAGCTTCGCGGTACGAATCCTTAAGAATTGCGAGGTATGCTCTCATCGGTGATCTGCTCCCACGATATTCATGAACACTTCTTCCAGCGTCTTTTCGCGACGTGCGATCTGCCAGATGCTGACCTCCTCGGCACGCAGTGCATCGACAAGTTTGTCGAGCTCCGCCTGAGACCGAATTGCGACTTCCACTTCGAACGCATCTGCCGTGACGGCCCGCACGACAGCTCCCGCGACAGCACTGGTTGCCTTTCGTACCGCAACTTCCTGACCTCGCAACTGCAGAAATACAGCGGAATCAGTGAGCGCCGCTTTCAGGTCTTTCACAGTCCCCGTGAGCAGACATTGTCCGTGATTGAGAATCGCCACGCTGTCACAGACCAGTTCGATCTCCTGCAACAGGTGACTGTTCAGGAACACCGAATGACCTTCGGCAGCAAGTCGCTGCAGCACTTCGCGGATTTCTCGTCGTCCCAACGGATCAACGCCGTCTGTCGGTTCGTCGAGCACAATCAGTTGCGGCTTGTGAATCATCGACTGAGCCAGCCCGAGTCGCTGCAACATGCCCTTCGAATAGCCCGACACGCGATCATTTTCGCGCCCCTGCAATCCGACGGATTCAAGCAGAGGCTGACGACGTTGTCGAATCTCTGACATCGACAGGCCACTCAATGCGCCATAGTACTCCAACGCCGTGTTTGCCGTGAGATGCCGAGGAATGCGATGGTTCTCTGGCAGGTATCCCACCTCACGTCGTGCGGCTCGTGAACCTGCCGCATGTCCCAACACAGATGCTGACCCATCTGTCTTGCGCACAATCCCAAGCAGGATTTTGATCAGTGTCGTTTTCCCGGCACCGTTTGGTCCAAGCAGCCCATAAATGGTCCCGCGCGGGACATTCAATGAAACGCCTTTCAATGCCTGAAATGATTTACGTCCAAATAACCCGCTTCGATACGTCTTCGAGACGTCGGTCGTCTGAATGACGAAGTCCGGATTTTGATTCATGCGTTGCTCGTTGAGGTTCATTCATTCTTCCTGTGAATTGGCAGCACCGTATTAACATTTTAACCCCACGTCAAAGCCTGAGCCCATTGCCCTATTGTATGTTCGTTCAGAATCACCCGGTATTTCCGAACGGCATGCCCCATCATTCCTTTCCTGGGATAATTCCAGGGTTTCCGGACTTTTCCCCTTGAACACCCCACTTACCACGAACTTTTCTTCTGTCACGAAGATGAGCGGATTTGCATTTCCTTGTGGCTTAGGCATTGCGGCTTTGGTACGTTGAGCAAAGAGTGCCAGAGAGTATCGGCTTAAACCTACGTCGCGCGTTGCTTGCGTCCAGTGAGTTTGTTTCTTGTAATACTTGAGTAAAGCAGGCGTTCCTTGATTTGCCGCCTTCACGTTTTAAGCTGGCTGACTCGAAACACAATACCGTTCAATTATTTAAAGTAGCAGGCACATTCCATGTGCCGCAGCCGCAAGACAAACAACGTTTTTCGCAGCTTGCCGGACGGCACACGGAGTGGGCCTGCTACTTTTTGAACAGTATTGACTCGAAACACCGATCGCGCCTGTCCTTGTGCGATCACTTGTGACAGTTCATTAACTAAGAATTTCAAACGGAGTCGCGTATATTTATCAGTGTGTGAAAACGTTGTGACTGCGAGAGGCTCAATGAAAGCCAGGGATGACAAAACCGATGAAGCCAAACTGCGCCAGCGGGAGGAATCCGCCGGTCGTGCAAGACCCGCCCGTTCGCTCGAAAGCGTGGAGTCGCCGTCGCCTGAAGCCACGCGGCAGTTACTGCATGCGTTGCGTACGCATCAGATCGAGCTGGAAGCGCAGAACGAGGAGCTGCGGCGGACACAAGTGGAACTTGACGTGGCGCGAGCGCAGTATTTCGACCTCTATGACCTCGCGCCGGTGGGCTACATCACGCTCAGCGAGCCGGGTCTGATCCTGCAAGCGAACCTGAATTCCGCTGCTCTGCTGGGAGTGACGCGGGGTGATCTCGTCAGACAGCCGCTCACCCGCTTCATCGTCACGGACGACCAGGAAAAATTTTACCTGCTGCGTAGACAACTTCTCGCGACTGGTGAACCACAGACGTGCGAATTGCGGCTGGTGAAGCAAGACGGCACTTTCCTCTGGGCGCATCTGACAGGCACGCCCGCGCCCGCTCTGAGCCCATCGCATAGGACGGACGCCGACGGCACGCCAGCGCTGCTCATCGTGCTGAGCGATGTCACCGAGCGTCTCCGGGCGGAGGAGGTATTGCGGGAGAGTGGAGAGAAATACAGCAGGTTGTACGAGACAATGCGGGACGCATTCGTGAGTGTGGACATGGATGGGCGTATCCTCGATTTCAACTCCGCCTACCAGGAGATGCTCCGCTACACCGGGGACGAACTACGGGCACTGACCTATGTGGATCTGACGCCTCAGAAATGGCATGCGATGCAGGCAGAAATCATGTCCCGGCAGGTGATCGATCTCGGGCACTCCACATTGTATGAAAAGGAATACAGACGCAAAGATGGAACGGTGTTCCCGGTTGAACTCCGCACGTCCCTGATCCGCGACTCCAGCGGGCAACCACTGATGATGTGGAAGATCATACGGGACATCACTACGCGGAAGCAGGTCGAAGTGGAACTGCGTACTGCCAGCCAAAAGCTGAGGCTGCATTTCGAGCAAACACCGATGGCCGTCGTCGAGTGGGATCTGGATTTTCGGGTGACCAGTTGGAATCCGGCAGCCGAGACGATTTTCGGTTACAGCCTTGAGGATGCGGTCGGGCAGCATGCCTCCTTCATGGTTCCGGACGCATTTCGCCACGAGGTGGATCATGTCTGGCATGCTTTGTTGAAACAGAGCGGAGGAGAAAGAAGCACCAACGAAAATGTACGCAAGGACGGCACGACGATTCTCTGCGAATGGTATAATACCCCGCTCATCGACGAGCGAGGTGTCTGCACCGGGGCGGCTTCCCTTGTTCACGACGTCACCGAGAGTCGGCGGACCCAGCAACTTTTAGCGTGGGAAAAGGGTGCCCTGGAAATGGTCGGCAGCGGCGAATCACTGCACGACCTGCTGGACCGTTTGATGCTCGAACTCGAAAAGCAGTTGCCGGGTGCTCTCTGTTCAGTTCTACTGCTGGATGATAACGGCATCAATCTGCGGCATGGTGCAGCTCCCAGCATGCCGGAAGCGTACAACCGCCTCATCGACGGCATCGCCATCGGTCCGACGGTCGGTTCCTGCGGCACAGCGGCGCATGACGGGCGGCAGGTCATCGTCTCGGACATCGGCAACGACCCTCTCTGGGCAGATTTCCGCGAACTGGCACAGACGCACGACCTGCATGCCTGTTGGTCCACGCCGATTTGCAGTGGTGAGGAAAAAATCCTGGGCACTTTCGCCATCTATTATCGTACACATCGTCATCCGATTCCTGCTGAGTTGGAAGTAATTGCGAGGGCCGTCCACATCACGCGGATTGTCATCGAGCGGAGTCTCGGGGAGGCGGCGCTGCGTGGAAGCGAGCAGAAGTTCCGCATGCTTTTCGAAAATGCGAGCGGGGCAATTTTCCTCATACAGGGTGACAAGTTTGTAGACTGCAATCTTCGCACGCTGGAGATATTTGGCTGCCAGTCGCGTGACCAGATTGTGGGGCATCCTCCCTACGAGTTTTCTCCGCCGTTCCAACCTAACGGTCGGGACTCGTCCGAGTTTGCGATTGAGAAAATTACTGCTGCCCTTACTGGCCAGCCGCAGTCTTTCGAATGGATGCACACGAAACTCGACGGCACTCCTTTCCTTGCCGAAGTGAGTCTGGACACCGTGGCTCTGGGAAACAATGTACTGCTGCAGGCGATCGTCCGTGACATCACGGCAAGCAGGCAGGTACAAATCCAGCGGGCGCAGCTCGACCGGAAAATGCAGGAGGCACAAAAACTCGAAGGTCTGGGTGTGCTCGCCGGTGGAATCGCGCACGACTTCAACAACATTCTTGCCGCGATCCTCGGCAACGTCGAGTTGGTACGCCACGACGTGATGGGCACGAGCCCCCAGGCACTTGAGAAGCTTGAGCAGATCTGCAGGGCCGGGACGCGAGCCCGCGACCTGGTACAGCAAATTCTTTCCTTCAGCCGTCGGCAACCAATTGAATTCAGGCTACTCGCACTTGCCCCTGTGATTGAAGGCTCCCTGCGCCTCCTGCGTGCTGCGCTCCCGGCACGTCTGACGCTTGCGGTGGAGTGCGACGCCGACATTCCTTTCGTGCGGGCCGACGCGACTCAGGTTGAGCAGATCGTAATCAATCTTGTCTCCAATGCGATGCAGGCGATCCATGGCGGACCTGGCCACATCGACATCCGACTGGATACGGTGCTCCTGGATGCGGAATTTCTGAAGACCCATTCGCTACTGAATGCCATGTATGAAAAAGGCGAGCGCCGTATCGTGCGGCTCTCTGTGCGGGACGACGGGCCGGGTATGGACCACCGCACGCGAGAAAGAATTTTTGAACCGTTCTTCACCACCAAACCGTTGGGCGAAGGGACCGGGTTGGGGCTGTCAGTGGTACACGGTATCGTACAAGGGCACGAGGGAGCGATTGAAGTTGAAAGCGAGCCAGGCAAGGGTACGACGTTCACGCTCTATTTACCCGTCGCCCCGGCCCAGGTCGGCGCATCCGGGATCAGGATCGTGACAGCGCCTGACACCACTGCGCCGGAAGCAGATTCTGTCCTGCAAATCCTCTGCCTGGATGATGACGAATCTGTGATGCACACCATGAAGCAACTGCTCGAACTGCGCGGTCATCGCGTCAGCGGTTACATCAATCAGCGTGAAGCGCTTGATACGATTCGCGCCGCCCCGGGCAGGTTCGACGTTGTGGTGACAGACTATAACATGCCGGGTATGCAGGGGCTGGACGTGGCGCGCAAAGTTCGCGCGATCCAGGCCGACCTGCCGGTGGTTGTCACTTCGGGATTCATCGACGAAGAGCTGCGGATTGGTGCGGAGGCAGCAGGTGTCCGGGCACTGATTCCAAAACCTTTCATGCTGAAAGACTTCTACGCTGTTGTGGAGCGTCTGGCACAGGCAGGTAAAGAAAAACGCGAATGATGAAAATCGGCAATTCAGCCGAAGTGAATTCCCTGAGCCAACGGCAGGGATGCGGACCAGTTGATGGTGTTCGTCTGGCGGCGCATGTAAGCCTTCCAGGAATCCGAACCGGATTCACGTCCACCGCCGGTGTCTTTTTCTCCGCCGAATGCTCCGCCAATTTCTGCGCCGCTTGTTCCGATGTTGACGTTGGCAATGCCGCAGTCGGAACCTGCGGCGGAAAGAAATTTTTCGGCGGTACGCAGATTTGTCGTAAAAATGGAACTCGACAGTCCTTGCGGCACACCGTTATGCAGGGTGATCGCCTCGTCGAGATCGCGGTAACTCATCAGGTACAGGATCGGAGCGAATGTCTCCTGTCGCACCTGATTCGATTGTGTCGGCATCCGGATGATTGTCGGCTGCACATAGTTTCCTCGCTGCGCGCTCAATGCGTGGCCTCCACAGACGATCGAGCCGCCTTCGCGGATGG
>Ga0105049_10006715_pt1 | contig 13378 bp, 10 predicted proteins | sample MAT06_FD_78087 | JGI IMG/M metagenome (GOLD analysis project Ga0105049, IMG submission 78087) | Freshwater microbial communities from Lake Fryxell liftoff mats and glacier meltwater in Antarctica - MAT-06 | ecosystem: Environmental > Aquatic > Freshwater > Ice > Liftoff microbial mat | place...
GCCGGGGCTGGTGGAGCGCGGGCCGGGTAGCACGGCGTTTACTCCGTCGGGAAATGGGGTGTTTACACCCCGTAATACCGCCGTAAACGGCGCGTTTCCCGACGGCGTAAACGCCGTGCTACCACCACCATTCCCCAACCCCGTATCCGAGAGCGGCACTTTGCAATTACGTTCGGCTGTACCTGGAAACTGTACATTCCGACTTTACGACGCAAAAGGAAATCAAGTGCGGGTGTTAAAATTTGAAGGAAATGGCACGCTGTCGTTATCGGGTTTGAGTACAGGGGTATATGCTTATCGGATTGAAAATGAGGAGTATATGCGGTTTGGGCAGTTGGTGGTGGGGAAGTGAGCTAGAAATGTCCAATGTCCAACAAGGAATGTCCAATTTCCAAATAGGCGTCACCTTGGAAATTGGACATTCCTTGTTGGACATTGGACATTTCTAGATCCGCCGCATTTCCTCCGCCGAGCCCATCTGCCGTTCCCGAGCAGATTTGACTTTTTTATTCCCAAACGTATTCGTCCAGGAAAGCATGAAGGTGCGCTCCGCAAATTGGTAAGACTGCCTCACCATCAGGTTGATTTGGGGCTGGTTGGTATTTCCATACCAGTTTGTGGAAAGGAACAGGTCGTTTGCGCTGAAACGCAATTTGCCCCATTTTTCTCCAAAATCTTTTTGGATGCCCACGTTGGCCGAGCCGGTGGCCTTCCATTTTGCTACCCCCCAATAACCGGGCGAATCGTAATTGCCGGAAACTTCGAGGGTGAATTTCCGGGGTAAGGTGATCGTATGTGTGGAGTTAAACCCATAGGTCACGTTGCGGAGCTGTATTTTTTGCCCCTCCAATTCAACGTTGATTTCGACTGCATTGGCGTACAAATTGTTCTGCATTTCCCACCACTTGGTTGGATGAAATGGTATATACAAATTAGCATTGGCTACCCTTTGACTGCCTAAATTTTCGACACTGTTCACTTGGCGATTGGTCTGGGCATTTACTTTCGGCACAAAAGTCATTGGGTTGTTTTCAAGACTGTAGGCTACACCAAACTTCCAGGACTTGAATCCATAATCCAATTTCAAAGCATCTGTGAAGGAAGGTTGCAGGGCCGGGTTGCCACCTTCGACCGTAGTCGGATCTGAAAAAATCAACCAGGGTGCCAGCCACCTGATTTGTGGGCGACTGATCCGCCGGCTATAGGAGAAGTTAAGACTTTTGAATTCACTCAGTTTTCTGGTGACATAAACGCTTGGAAACCATGAACCATACTGCCTATCCACTACATTGGGTTGGGTTTCAGAACCAAGGTTTGTTTTGGTGTATTCATAACGAAGTCCTGCTTTGAAGTCCGTTTTTGTATTGATTTTGCCAGAAAGAGTCGCGTATCCGCCCACGACATCTTCGTCAAGGTGAAACAAGGAAGTAAATTCCGGGAGCACGATCCAATCCTGATTGGGAGGAAGACTGTCCACACGCACATCGTTGTCGAATCGCATGGACGTTACCTTGGCCCCAGTTTCCAAATTAAATTTTTCCTTGATGTTAATGGTATAATCGGCTTTTGCCACCGCCACCCGGATGGGTGTTTTTTTATTGATGCGAAGTTCGTATTGAGGCGTTATATTTCCTTGATTATCAACATTTTGAAGGTCATAATGACTGGGGTTACTGATGTCGTATTGAATGAGGTCGGCATCTACATTGAGCGATTGGTTCTTAGAAATCTGCTGAGTCAAATTTATGTTTCCTGCAAAAGATCGGGCATGATTGGTCTCCGAGTTGGGCATACGCAGGCGAGATTCTTGTACGCCGTTTCTGGAATATCGGATGTCGTTTTCAGCCTCCATAAACCAATCTCGGTCAAAAAAAGTCCCCAAAACGCCAATCACCGTGTTCTTGGAAACCTGAAAATCGGCACCAAGTCGGGCATTTTGCGTGGAAGTTGGCGTGTGAGGTCGGTTGCTGAAAGTTTCTGTTTCGAGAAAATCATTGCCCTGCTGTAAACCCCGATAATTGGTAAAAACCTGCGGGTTGAGGTTGAAATTGTAGTCGTAATTGCCAAACCAGTTGACTTTGTTTTTGCGGTAATTGAAATAGGCCCCTGCCCCGTATTTTTCTCTACGCCCATACCCGGCATTGGCAGAATAGCCGCCATTCAGGCCCTCGTCGCCCGAACTTTTCAGTACCACATTGATGATGCCCGCGTTGCCTTCCGCCTCGAAATTGGCGGGCGGTGTGTGAATGAGTTCGATGCGATCAATATTGTCCGAACTCATGCCTGCGAGCATATCCACCACAGCTTCGGGGGGCAAACGTGAGATTTTGCCGTTAATCATCACGACCACACCTTGTTTGCCGACCAGGGAAATGGCTTTGGTCAGTTGGTTTACTTGCACACCGGGCGAACGTTGCAACACTTGCAAGGCAGTGCCGCCTGCATTGGTAATGGAATTGGCAACGTTGACGACTGTTCGGTCAATTTTTTGTTCCAAAAAGGGCCTTTTTGCCACTACTAACACCTCATTGAGCATCGTATTGTCTTCACTTAGTATAAGGGTTCCAAGATCAATAGTGCCCTCATTCTCTTTGACTGTGAATGGTTTAGATACGGTCGAGGAGTAACCCAGCATATTTATTTCAACGAAAAAAATACCTGAGGCTGTATTGTCGAACAGGAATGCACCCTGTTCGGTACAAATAACCCCTTTCACCAGAGAGGAGTCGCTGGTTAGCCTCAACAAGGCCGTAGCAGCAGACATCGTCTGGGCCTTGGCGTCTTGTACAAGTCCACGGATGGTGTTTTGGCTTTGGGCTGTTTGGAAAAAGCATAGGCTGAGTGCCAGCATGAGCACACGGTGGCTAAGCAATTTTCTCATGTTTTTTATTGTTGAATTCAAGTTTTAGGCGTTGTTCAGAATTCTCGAGCTTTAGGGTACAAAGATGGGCCATTTCGCGACTTTGCAATGTTAGGTTGCAAAAGACCGGAGACAACCATTTCCGTTGCTTGTCAGTCGAGGGCATTTCCCTGACCTTTCCTGGTGCTGAAAATGATAACATCTGTAAATCGGCGTAATCTTGCAGACTATTATCATGGAACTTTATCTCCTTTGTGCCTTCGCTTTTCTAGCCGGATTTATTGACAGCATCGTAGGTGGTGGTGGGTTGGTGCAGGTACCTGCATTCTTTGTGCTGTACCCTCAACTTTCGGTGCCAAACATTATTGGAACCAACCGTTTGGCGTCAGCAGTGGGAACTTCGGTAGCAGCTTGGAACTACTCCCGGAGTGTAAAAATCCCTTGGAAGACGGTGCTTTATGCCGGAATACCAGCATCTGTCTTTTCTTATTTCGGGGCTACGCTGCAAAGCCTCCTTCCCTCCGAAGTATTGAAACCGATCATCCTTGTTCTAATTATCGTCATTGCGATTTACACCTATCGAAAGAAGGATTTTGGGCACCAGGAACAATTCAATGTCGCGCCAGAAAAACTGGGTTGGTGGGCGGCTGGCATTGGCGCAACACTGGGCTTTTACAATGGATTTATTGGCCCGGGTACCGGGAGTTTGCTGGTATTTGGCTTTGTAAGCGTTATCGGGTACAGTTTTTTATCGTCCTCGGCCATTTCCAAAATCATCAATGTGGTGGCGGATGTCTCCTCGCTCATTTTTTTTCTGATGAATAAATACATCCTATTTCACCTCGCACTGCCTATGATGGCCTGCAATGTAGCCGGTTCGTACCTGGGAAGCCGAATGGCAGTGTTGCGGGGCAATGCGTTCATTCGCCAGGTTTTTATCGTGGTGGTGGCGGGGATTGTGGCGAGGTTTGCTTGGGATGTGTTTTGGAGGTAACCACCTCAAAGTTTCTCCAAAACAAAACTCGTCAACTTCGTAAACAAGTGCATCGTAGCGTTCTCCCCATAAATCCCATGATTGCGATTTGGGTAGTAATAAGTCTCGAACTGTTTGTTGGCTTTGATGAGCGCGTTGATCATTTCCACCGTTTGTTGCCAATGCACGTTATCATCGGCCATGCCGTGGCAGATCAGGTAATTGTCGCCACGCAATCGGTTTGCAAAATTGAGGGGTGAGTTGTCTTCATATCCTTTAGCATTGTCGGTTGTGGTGTGCATGTATCGTTCCGTGTAGGCCGAATCATACCATTTCCAATTGACTACTGGCGCGACGGCCATCGCCATTTTGAACACATCTGCACCTTTTAAAATACAGGAAGTGCTGAGGTAGCCGCCAAAACTCCAGCCCCAAATACCGATCCGATTTGGGTCGGCCCAAGGCTGCGAACCGAGGTAGCGGGCGGCAGCGATTTGATCCTCGGTTTCGAGTTTTCCGAGTTGGAGTTGGGTGCATTTTCTGAAATCCCGCCCCCGTGCTCCTGTGCCGCGATTGTCTACGCTGACCACGACATAGCCCTTTTGTACCAACATTTGATGCCAACTGCCCATGTAGCCATCGTATTGGTTTTGAACGGTTTGGGAGTTTGGGCCGCCATAATTGTCAAACAAAATGGGATATCTTTTAAGCGTATCCAGCACCGCTGGCCGCAACATCCATCCATTTAAAACCGTCCCGTCTGCCAGTGGAAACTGAAAGAATTCCTTTGGAACAAAACCGTAGTCTTTCCGGAGCTTTCGTACCCGCTCGTTCTTGTTGAGCACGCGCAGGGTATCGTCGTTTCGGTCGCAAATATTGACTACGGGTGGCGTGTTGGCGTTGGACCAAATATGGGTGAAATAGTCAAACGTAGGGCTGAATGCCGCTTCGTGGGTTCCACTTGGCGCAGTGAGCAAGCGAGCGTCGCCGCCGTTCAAGTCGCCTTCCCAAATTTGGCGATCAAGTGGTGTTGGCGTCGCAGCCTGGAAATAAAATTTGCCATTTTTTTCGTCCACACCATAAAAAGCGGTCACGTCGAAACTCCCTTTGGTCAGTGCAATGGGGCTTTCGGCAGCGGCTTGGTTCATAGAGTAGCGATAAATATGCTGCCACCCACTGCGCTCGCTCATCCACAAAAAATGGCGTTTGTTTTTCAAAAAAACCAGCTTGTTCTCTGATTCGATTTCCACATACGCCGGGTCAGTTTCTTCTAATAGCAAGCGGGTAGGAATCCAATTTGTCTGGTCTTCTTGCACATAAATCGTTCGATCAGGCAAAGCCACGAGCAAATCGAGGGTGTCTTGCCCGCGATTTAGGCGAGTTATGACCAATTGATTGTCAAAGGTCCAATTTAGACGTGGGCAATAATCGTCCGATTCAAGGCCCATTAATTTACCCACCATGTCTCGGGTGGTCAGATCGTAGAGGTGGACACTTACCGTAGCATTGGCCTCCCCCACTTTTGGGTATTTGAAGCTGCTTCGGTGTGGATATGCCCCGCCTTCATACCAGGTGAGGGGCATTTCTGGCACGGCCGTTTCGTCGAAGCGAATGAAAGCCAATTTGCTGCCATCGGGGCTCCATCGTGTGGCCACCATGCCGTCGCCATCCACGGGACTGAACTCCTCCTCATACACCCAGTCAGGCAGGCCGTTGATGATTTTGTTTGGTTCGCCGTCTCGGGTTACTTGCAAGATCTGTTTTGTGGTTAAGTCCTTGACATACAGGTTGTTTTCAAAAACAAAAGCCACATTATTGCCATCGGGTGAAAGGGCTACAAACTGCTGTTTGCCCTTGTCATAAACGGGTTCAGCCGAGTTGCTTTTGAAATCGTACACGAAATAATTGGCGAGTACGGAATGACGATAAACGGGTTCCGTTTCGGTGCGAACCAAAAGTTTGGTCTCGTCTTCACTGAACTCGAATTGATCAAATCCCTTGGCTCTATCGGGGAGCTTGAGCGTGATGGTGGAGTCAAATGTTTCATCCCGCACATCGTGGCAGTGCAAGACTCCGTCGTGGTCGGCTTGGACGTAATGTGCCCCATCTTGGAGGTATTGGAAATTTCCGCCAGTTTGAGGGAAGAATTTGAAAAAAGTGAAGCAGTCTTCGAGCGTGATGTTTTTGGGCGATTGACCTGCCTGCGCTTGTGCTTCGGTAGGGAAAATCGTGATGCAGAGCAAAACGCATGTGATAATGGAAAGCCCAGAGTTGATGTATTTTGACAAAATCCTTTTCATTAGACTAAAAAATTCGGCGAGGCGAAAGGTAATTCGACTCGCCGAAAGTGATTGAATGAACCCACAAACTATGGCAAAAACGCATTCAATAGCAAATTTTCAGGTGGATACGGAACGACTCTTGAGTCGAATGTTGATGAATTCCACCCCCACAGAAAAGGCCATGGAAAAATAAATGTAGCCCTTTGGAATATGGAACCCAAGCCCTTCGCCGATGAGTGCTACCCCAATCATGATCAGAAACGCCAGTGCCAGCACTTTCACGGTGGGGTGTTGGTTCACAAATCTGCTGATTGGCTCAGCGGCAAGCATCATTACACCTACGGAGGTAACCACAGCAGCAACCATTACCCCAATCTCCTCTACCATGCCGACCGCTGTGATAACAGAATCGAGTGAAAACACGATATCTACCAAAATAATCTGCACGATAATGGTTGAAAACTTCCCTTTGCGGACTTTTTCGGGAGGCTGATCGGCTTCTTCTACCTTCGCATGAATTTCATTCACACTTTTGTACATCAAAAAGAGGCCTCCGAGCAACAAAATAAGGTCTCGGCCACTGATTTCATTGCTTCCGACAACTAAAATGGGTGCAGTAAGTTTCATCATCCAAGCCAGGGACAAAAGCAATGCGATGCGGGTGAACATGGCCAATGCGAGGCCAATACGTCGGCCTTTGGCTTGTTGCTTTTCCGGCAAACGGCTGGTAAGGATGGAAATGAAGATGATATTGTCAATGCCCAGTACAATTTCAAGCGCACAAAGCGTAAAAAATGCAATCCAGATATCAGGATCGGTGATCCATTCCATGTTTTAATAAGTTTTGTTCGGCACTAAAAGCCTGATGCTGCCTTAATGTTCAAATCCAAACGTAAAGATTGATATGAAAGTCATTCTGTTGTGCTTCGTCGTCTCTTTTTCTTTATTGGCTGCCGCATTTTTTATTCCCAAAAGGGCCTCCAATCAAAACACCCAAACAATGGCTATATCCGATCCACCAGTCTCGAATCCACCAGTCCACCAATCACCACTCCACCAATCACCACTCCACCAATCACCAGTCCACCAGTTACCATCAAGCCAACCCATAGAACTCGGCCAAGTTCATTGGCTTCGCGACCTTGATGCAGGACGTACTGAATCACAAAAATCGGGAAAACCCATACTGATACTTTTTCAGGAAGTGCCGGGCTGTTCCAATTGTACCCGATATGGCAACACCACCCTCTCGCACCCGCTCATTGTGGAGGCCATCGAGACCTTTTTTGTGCCCGTATGTATTTTCAACAACAAAGGTGGAAAAGATGCCGATGCCCTGAAATTGTTTGGCGAACCGGCCTGGAACAATCCCGTGGTGCGCATTGTGCGTGCTGACAACCAGGATATTGTGTTGCGTATGCCGAATTTTAATTCCTCCTTACAACTGGTGAATGGGATGCGCCGAGCCTTGGATTTAACCGGCACAACTGCGCCTCTCTACCTCGAACTTTTGGAAGAAGAACTTTCGGCTCGCGAAGCCAAATTGGAAACTGCTACTTTTTCCATGTACTGTTTCTGGACGGGCGAAGGCACGTTCGGCGCGATTCCCGGCGTAATCGAAACAGAGCCAGGGTTTCAGGACGGTAAAGAAGTGGTGAAAGTCCAGTTCGATCCGACGGTGACGAGCCGTGCGGATCTTGAAAAATTAACCCTGCCAAAAAGTATGACCGCCTGCCCCAAAAACGAGGGTTTTCGCTCCGACCGCGAACCTAAATACTATCTTGCTCAAACGGACTATCGTTTTATTCCGATGAACTCTTTGCAAGCCTGCCGGGCCAACAGCCTAGTGGGCAAACGGCAATCGCCGGATGCCGTGTTATCCCAGCGGCAATTGGATTTGCTTAAAAAAGTCAATGAATCCCCCAAAAAGGCTTGGAAAAATATGATTGGTCGCAAGGATTTGGCGGCTGCGTGGGTGGAGGTGAGTGAACTTTGATGGTGTCAGAGCCTGATGTAAAATAGGGCGATTAAACCATTAAAAGCCTTATTCATTTGCTCCTTGTATTGGCCATTGCTTCTGCAATCTTTGGCGCAATTCGCCGTAACACCGCTAAATGATGTCACTAAAGGGGAAAAAACCCCAATACTGATTCATTCAACATGCCCTTATTCAATTCAAGCCCGTCTCTTTCTGAGGCGGCTTTTTGTTTCTCAAACATTGTGTTCTACCAGGTTCATGCATTTTTGAAATTCAATCCCTTTTATTCCCCCAACCAATCCAACACCAAAGCCGCTGTCCAGGAGAATTGATCCGCGCCGTATCCGCCGTTTGTCTCGCCTTCCGGCAGGTTTTTCCAAGGATTGTAGTATTCCCAAAAACCAAATTTGCGCACCAGATCAATTGAATCCGAGCGCAGTTGAGCCGCCATATCGGCCTGCCCGTACCGTTGCAAACCGTGGAATAACAGCCAATTCATATTGATCCACACCGGACCGCGCCAGTAGCGACAGGGATCGAAACCCGGTTCATCCAACGCGGTGGAAGCGCAGAGCCAGGCGGGATTTTCCGATGTGCCGGAAAACGTTGGACTTTGGATCAACGACACCATTCGAGCCGATTGCTCAGCATTGGGTGCACCGCAGAGCAGGGGTATTAGTCCGCCTGCTGTGGTGATCGGGATGGAACGCCGATGCACCCGGTCGTAGGAAACATAAACCCCCCGACTTTCATCCCAGAGTTTGCTGTTGAGCGCCCGGTTGGTCTGGACTTTCCATTCGCGGAGCTGCCCCGTATCCCGACCGAGCCATTGGCCCAGTTCGAGGAGGGCCTCGTTGCTGTGGTTTAAAATGGCGTTGAACATAGGTTCCTGCACCTGAAAAGGATAGTCGTTCCAGATTTCAGGCTCCTGGTAGCGTTGTTGACGCAGCCGGTTTACCAAATAAATATAGCGGTCATAACTTTGTTTTCGAGGTCTGAAAGGCGCGTCCACGTGTTCCAGATCCCGGCGCTCGTAGGGTGGGACTTCCGAAGGGTCGAAATGTATTTGGGTAAAAACATCCTCCCAGGTCGGCAGGTTGTCCATCCCAGATTCCCAGGGGTGACAAATGAAGGCGAGCCCTTCGCGCTCCGGGTCGCGATAATTGTAGCAGTATTGGTGAAGCAATAGTATGCGGTCGAACATGCGCCGGAAAAAGGGTCGGTGAGCCTTCGAGTCTGGCGCGAGTTGTAGCAAGCGGTTCAAAATAAATCCATGCACAGGGGGCATGGTGATACCTGAAGTGCGCACATTTCGCGGTTTGCCCGGTATGCCACGGGTATCCCAAAAGAAATAGCCCGGAAAATATTTGCCCATGTTTTTGACGGAAAACACAATCTGTGGAACCATCCCATTGGCCCACTGGCCTCGAAAAAGTGCGCTGAGTTCATTGCAAGCCTGACGAAAATCAGAACGGGCGTAGCCGAGTGCGATAAAGCCTGCATCCCAATTCCATTGGTGGGGGTACAGGCTTGGGGCGGGTTTGGTAAAGTTGCCGAGGAGGTTGTTTTTTAAAACATTTTTCGCATCCTCGACAAAATGTTCGGTGGCCGATTTGTCGAGATTCGCAGGAACGTTATCCATATATTTTTGATTTAAAATGCACTGATAATCATTTGTTTTACCGTTAAGAACTTGTAGGCCCCTCCTGAAAGGTAGGCAAGCTGTGGGCTTTGGCCATTAGGAAAATAACCGATTGGTTTGCTATCTTCGCCCAAATGGACAATATCTCAACGTATACTATTCTGTTCGCAGTCTGTGGGCTTGTAATTCTCTCCCACATCAGATTGGCGTTCAGGATGTTGTATGGTTTGGTACCAGCATCGTAGTGGCGTTGGTGTTGGCCGTAGCGATTTGTTTTGGCCTGATGCTGCTGCTGATCCGCAATCGGATTAATATCAAGTTCTTTCTGTCGTTCGCGGTGTTGATTGCCATTTATGTGGGTGGTAAAATGATGCATTTGCCCTCTTTGATTACGATCCTGATGTTTGGATTGGTCATTAATAATTGGGGTTTGATACGATGGAGGCCACTCAAACTTTACTTTTCGGATGAGAGCGTAGAAAATGAGGTTGGCTTTCTAAAATCCATCACGGCTGAATCCTCTTTTTTGATTCGAACCTTCTTCTTTGTTCTTTTCGGCTACGGTATTGGCTTGGCCTATTTTCAGGATTGGCACGTTTGGGCACTTGGCTCTTTAATCGTTGCAGCATTGCTTGGCTTGCGCTTTGTTTATCTGCGGGTGGTGCATCGGTATAATCTGCTGCCTGAGCTGTTTTACATCCCGCGCGGACTGATTACTATTCTGCTTTTTTATAAAATCCCAGACTGGCAGCGCATCGAAGCTTTCGAGGAGGGCGTGCTGTTTTTCGTCATTTTAGCTACGGGCATTATTTTAATGTTAGGGGCAATTTTCTACCGTGACCGACCCATAGAAATCACCAGGTTTGATGACCCGAACGACGTGTGATTTGGTAGTTATCCATTCTATATAGCTTAACTAATTCTTGCTTTTATTTTGACTTGGATGTTCCAAGGAACATCCAAGTATTCTTTAACTATCTAAAAAAACAGAAAAAATGCGTATTGAAATACCCACCAGTGCTGAACGATTTGGCGCCAACCTTTTCTACAAAGTCCAAAAAATCTATGAACTTGATGGAGGTCATGGGGTAGATTCTGAGTTCGAAAGCCGGTTTCATGTTATTCAGCAGATACCATACGAGCGGATTCACGAGATTGAAAAGGATTTGGCCATCATCATCCCGGTGAAAGACGAGCGTTTGCGCTTGTTGGAGGGTGTGCTTTGTGGAATACCGCACGATTGTCTACCCATTATACTTTCAAACAGTAAAAGCGAGCCAATTGACCGTTTTCGGATGGAGCGCAATATGGTGGATACGTTTTGCCGCTATGCGAAAAAGAAGTTTGTCATCGCCCATCAACGCTCGCCGGAGCTCGCCCGTATGTTCCTTGAAGGCGGCTACCCTCATCTGCTCGACGGAGAAGGATTGATTCGACACGGGAAAGCAGAGGGGATGTTGGCAGGGATTGCACTTGCCCATTTGGCAGGTAAAAAATATGTGGGTTTTATTGATTCAGACAATCATTTCCCGGGGGCCGTATTTGAATATGTCCGCATTTTTTCCGCAGGGCTTTCGCAAGCAAAAACACCTTATTCGATGGTGCGCATCCAGTGGCACAGCAAGCCAAAAATTGTAGAAAACGATCTGTTTTTTGCCAAGTGGGGGCGTGTGTCCAGAATCACCAATCAGTATTTAAACCAATTTCTAGGTCATTTCACGGGCTACGAAACCGAAGTCTTACGAACTGGTAATGCGGGTGAACATGCCCTGTCCATGCCTTTGGCCCTGTCGCTCGATTATTCAACTGGTTTTTCTGTGGAAACGTACCATTTTGTCAGCCTGATGGAAAAATTCGGCGGCGTAATGCCCACTCCATTCCCGGAAATCATGAAGAACGGGGTAGAGGTTTTCCAGATCGAATCACGCAACCCGCATCTGCACGAAGTAACCAAGGGCGATGACCATATCAATGAAATGATCGAATATTCGCTCTCCGTACTCTGGCACTCCAATATTTGTCCGACAAGCCTGAAAACGGAGATTTCAGACGAATTAAATCGCCTAAAAATCATTCAAAAAAACGCAGAACCCGTAAAACTTCGTCAGTACCCCGTGCTTTCCAGCATTGATTTTGAGGCGGCTGGAAAAACGATTGACTGGTCGCAGCACGGCAATTTTATCCCGGCATGATTTCATTCCCTATTCCAATAGATCAATCATTGGTCGTTTTCACCGATCTGGACGGTACGCTGATTGACCACCACACCTATGGCATCGAAGGCAGCCGGGAGGCGATTCGAAAGTTGGCGGAACGCAAGGCAACGTTGGTGTTTTGCTCTTCCAAAACCTTTGCAGAACAAATTCACCTGCAACGACAACTGGGTATAAAACTGCCTTTTATCTTTGAAAACGGCAGCGCGGTGGCGATTCCTGCTGGATTTTTTCCGGAGGAATTGTATGCAGCAACCCGAAGTGAAGGGGGCTACGATCTGGTCATTTTTGCCCATGCGGATGCTCCCGTACTTCGTACCGTACTGAGTCATTTCCCGGAAATACGGGGCTATGCGGGCGCCTCCGATGCGGAACTATCCGCTGCAACCGGTCTGGCGGGAACGTTCCTCCACCGTGCCCGCGAACGCTGGTTTACAGAAACGTTGCTCAATTCATTGGATGAAATTCAAGCGGCCCACGTCAACCAATTGTTGAAACCTTCAGGCTTTGTTTTGAGCCGTGGCGGAAGGTTTTACACCGTGCAATCTGATTCCTTAAGCAAAGGAAAGGCGGTGGAGTGGATGAAGCATATCTTTCGCCAAACGACTGTTCGGCCTACTTGCTTTGCCGCAATAGGCGACAGCCTCAACGATGTGTCCATGTTGGAAGTGGTGGACTTGCCATTTTTGGTGCAACGCCCAGACCAGACTTGGGCGGATGTGGAAATCCCACGTCTGGTTAAAATCAAGGGCGTTGGACCCGTTGGATTTTCCATGGCGGTGGATTGGATGGTGGAGACTGGAACGGATTTTTGAGTTAGATCGCCCCAAACACTTGCATTGCAGTTTTTTCCAGATTGATACGGGTGTTTTTAAGCATGTCCACCAAATGCAGCCCTTCTGTCGGATCATTGATGGAATAAGCAGCCAGAAGACCAATTTTCTGAATCTCTTCTTCACTTGTTTTGATCTAAAAACCTCCAACCTAAAGCGGCAGCCATGCCCAGGCCTGCGTCGTTGGTTGCGCTGCCGCCGATGGCCAGGACGATCTGTCGCGCACCCTTATTCAACGCAAAAGCAATCTGCTGACCCACACCGAATGAAGTGGTCAGCAACGGATTGCGCTCCTCCGGCAAAAGCAATTGAATCCCGGCCGTTTTTGCCATTTCGATAAAGGCTGTCTCATAGCTAATCATGCCCAGCAAATTCCATCACCTTGAACAAATGCAGCAGGTACGGGAACAAAGCATCCATACTTTCCTGCGCCCCTCTTGTCGAACCCGGCAGTAGCCAGTATCAAGGTGTCAACTTTTAAGCCTCGTGGATAATTTTCAGTTTTCGGGGCTTTTTACCGTAGTAGATGGTTGGGATGATGTTAGACAATGAATAATCCCTGAATAATTCAATTCTTGAACAAAATGCCAGCCTACC
>Ga0105049_10006716_pt1 | contig 13377 bp, 11 predicted proteins | sample MAT06_FD_78087 | JGI IMG/M metagenome (GOLD analysis project Ga0105049, IMG submission 78087) | Freshwater microbial communities from Lake Fryxell liftoff mats and glacier meltwater in Antarctica - MAT-06 | ecosystem: Environmental > Aquatic > Freshwater > Ice > Liftoff microbial mat | place...
CCCTTGTATCGCTTATGTTCTATAAGAACAAGACCGGAACGATAAATTATTTTGGGATGGAGCAACTGCCGTCATTCGGTTGATTTCAGCTGAGGCGCGCGCCAAGCACGTCCCGCGCCGCCTCGGCGAGCTGCTGCACTGAGAATGGCTTTGGCAGGAAGGCGATGTTGTCAAGGTCAATTGACTTGCGTAATTGTTCCTCGGCATAGCCCGACATAAACAGGACCGGCAGATCGGGATAGCGCGCACGGGCGTGGCGAACCATTGTCGGTCCGTCCATGATCGGCATGACGACGTCGGAAATCAGCAGATCGGGCCGGGGATGATTGGCGAGCAGTTCCAGCGCGGCCTCGCCATGTTCAGCTGTCAGCACGGTATATCCCTGCCGGGCCAGTGCGCGTTCCGCCACCGCACGTACCATATCCTCATCCTCCACCAGCAATATCGTGCCGCTTCCCCAAAGCTCGCCGGGCCTGCTCGTTAGGGCAGGTGGTGCTGGCTTGGGGGCGCTCCCGACGGCATGGACGGGCAGGTAGATGGTGAAGGTAGCCCCCTTCCCGGCCTTTGAATCGGCGAAGATATACCCACCCGATTGTTTTACGATGCCATAGACGGTTGACAGGCCAAGACCGGTGCCCTTGCCTACTTCCTTGGTCGTAAAAAAGGGCTCGAAGATTTTAGGAAGAATTTCGGCCGGAATGCCACTGCCCATATCTGTAACCTTCAGCGCAGTATAATCTGCTTCCGGCAAGATATCCGAACCGATCTTGCGGACATCGGCAGCCGACACCGCCAATGTCTCAATCGTCAATGTGCCACCGCCGCGCGGGTATTTGATGAGCATCGCGTCGCGGGCATTGACCGCCAGGTTCATCACCACTTGCTCCAGCTGTCCGGGATCAGCACGGACCGGCCCCAGACTTCGGCCATGCTTCACCGTCAGCGTCACCGTCGCGCCAAGCAGCCGTTTGAGCAGGTTGGACACTTCGGAAATCACATCGGGCAGCTGCACAATTTGTAGCCGCAGTGTTTGTTGACGCGAAAAGGCGAGCAATTGCCGGGTGAGGCCGGCGGCACGGTTGGAATTGGCGCGAATCTGCTGAATGTCATCATAATCGCTGTCGCCGGGCGAATGGCGCATCAGCATCAAATCGCAATACCCGATGATGGCAGTTAAAATATTGTTGAAGTCATGCGCCACGCCACCGGCGAGCTGTCCAACCGCCTGCATCTTGTTTGCCTGAGCAACTTCACGCTTCAGCCGACTTTCCTCGCTATTGTCCTTCAGGATCAGCAATACCGCCGCCTCCCCCAATCCGCGCGCGCTGGTAATGGAGAGCGCCACCGGCTCGTCGGGCCGATCACGCAACCGGACCGCGATATCGGCCGAGTGCGCAGCGCCGCTGGCAAAACGGCGCACCGCATCGGCCACCGCCGATTTATCTTCGCGTATCACCAAATCTCCCGGATAAAGCGGCGGCGACGCCAGATCGACATTGGCCGCGCGCGCAAATGCATCATTCAGATGCAAAAAACGTCCATCGCGATCAACCAGCCCGATCCCAACGGGCATCAGCGATACGAGCGTTCTGACATAAGCAGCCGTGCCTACCGCATCCGCAGGCGCGGTATAGGCCTCATCAAGCAGGGCGATGAGCAAGGGTGCATCGTCGCCCTCAAGAAAGGGCAGCTGCAAAACCCGCAAAGGCGCACCGCTCATTCCTTCGTGCTCAAACCGGACCATGCCCTCAGCGTCAGTGATCAGAAAATGGGTAAAGTCCCGCCCGTTGATCGTGGCATCTTCATGGCCCATTGCGCGCAGCCTAAAAACGCGGTTTGCCGCGCGAATCCGGCCCTGCTGGGTGATCAGTGCCACCATTAATCCAGCAGCCGCCAGTCGGTTGCCGATATTACCGTCGATAATCGATTCAATCGATTCGGCTAGTGCGGCATGCTGGGCACCGGCAAAGCGCCAGACAAGCATATCGTCACGCTCACCAGCGCGTTCGACCCGCACGGTAATGGTGTTGCCAGCGGTGGCGAGGTGGTCAAGGCTCGCCTCGCTATCCCGCCAGGCCGCGCGCCCTGTCGCGGCAAGCGCCGCCACGCCATCGGCGCTGAGCGGCAGATTAGGCGGGGTTGGATAGCCGGGAAACAGCGCCCCGTAGCGATCGTTGGCGCAGACCAGCCGCCCTGCCCGATCGGTCACCGCAACCGCACCGCTATCGCCCTCTGCGAGTGTCCGGGCGATCGACCAATCAACCTCGCTGTCTGCCGCAACCGCCGATGGAAAAAGCAGCTTCGCGCTCACCAGTGCCGCCGTCAACACAAGGGCCGCTGCAAGAAAGCCCGCCGCGATCACGCTATTGCCGATCACGCCCAGCACAATCAGCGCTGCTGTAATGCCGGACCCCAGCGCGATGATAGCCGCGCTTCGGGCGGGGCTTAGGAATGATGCGGGGGAGGATGCTGACGCGCGGGTTGCCATAGGTTTCTCTTTGGCTTCCCGTGCGTCAGCGTCAAGCGACTACCAGATGCGTACGCGGTCCTTTGGCGAGAGATAGGTCTTGTCGCCCGATTTTGCGCCAAACGCTGTATACCAGGGATCAAGGTTGCGCACCGTCGCTGTGCGCTGTGGACCCGGCGAATGCGGATCGGACAGAAGCTGCGAGATCAGCGCAGGCTCACGATACTTGGTTCGCCAAATCTGCGCCCAGCCAAGATAAAAGCGCTGATCCCCCGTCATACCGCCAATCACAGGTGCCGGCTTACCGCCAAGCGAGCGATGATAGGCGTCGATTGCCACCGTCAGTCCGGCAAGATCAGCAATATTTTCGCCCAAGGTCAGCGCGCCCTGCACATGCTGCCCCGGCAGTGGCTCATAAGCATCATATTGCTTGATGAGCTTGTCGGTAAAGACGGTAAAGCGTTTTACGTCCTCATCGGTCCACCAATCGGCAAGCTTGCCGGTCGGATCATATTTGCGGCCCTGATCATCGAAATGATGGCTGATCTCATGCCCGATCACCGCACCAATCGCGCCATAATTCACCGCCGGATCGGCCTTTGCGTCAAAGAAAGGCGGTTGCAGGATTGCGGCCGGGAAAACGATCTCATTCATCGTCGGATTGGCATAGGCGTTGATCGTCATCGGCGTCATGAACCATTCGGTCCGGTCGAGCGGCGCGCCAAGCTTCCTCAATCCCCGCGCATATTCAAACTCACTGCCCGCCGCGACATTGGCGACAAGGTTGTCGCGCGTGACGCTGAGCGCACTGTAATCACGCCAGCGTGTCGGATAACCGATCTTGGGGGTGAAAGCAGCGAGCTTGATCCGCGCCTTCGCCTTGGTCGCAGGTGCCATCCATTCGAGATTGTCGATCCGCGTGCCCATTGCCGCGATGATGTTTTTCACTAACATATCGGCCTTGGTTTTGGATTCAGGCGGGAAGAAACGCGCGACATATTCCTGGCCAATCTCTTCGCCCAAGGCACCGCTCACCACGCCAACGCCGCGCTTCCAGCGGGCACGCTGCTGCGGCTGGCCCGACAGGACGGTGCCGTAAAAAGCAAAATTCGCGTCGTCGAAATCCTTCGACAGATACGGTGCCATTGCCCGGATAATCCGCAACGTTGCAAAATCCTTCAGCACGGCAATCGGTGTATCGGCATAAGCCTTCGCCTCGCCAGTGATCGCGCTTGGTTGCGCGATGAGATAGCTTGACTGACCATCAACACCCGCCGCTGCCGAAAATTCGGCCCAGGGAAAGCCCGGGGCCTTGGTCGCAAAATCAGCGGGCGACCATTTATTATAGGTCTTGTCTGCATCGCGCGATTCAACCTTCGTCCAATGCGCTGTCGCCAGCGACTTCTCGAACGCGAATACGGCTCCTGCCCGCGCCTCGGCATCGCTCTCGCCCAACAGGGTCAGCATCTTGGTAAGATAGCCCTGATAGGCCGTCCGCGTCGCGGCGAGCTTTGGGTCATCCTTCAGATAGTAATCGCGATCAGGCAGGCCAATGCCAGATTGGTTCATATTGACGACGTAATTCTCAGGCTGCTTATCGTCCTGCCCCACATAGACGCTGAATAAGCCGCCAACGCCCAAGCGCTGGAGCTTGGCCATCTCAACTGCCAGCGCCGTCTTGTCGGCCGCACCGCTAACCGCGCTCAGCCATGGCTTGATAGGTGCTGCCCCCTTCGAGTTGACCGCGGTTTCATCCATATAACTGGCGTAAAAATCACCGATCTTGCTGCCGGGCTTAGCGGTAGCCGCGTCAAGGATCAGCTTGGTCTGCTCAAGCGATCGGTCCTGTAACACATTGAACATGCCATAAGCGGCGCGATCTGCCGGAATCTCGGTCTGCTGAAACCAGCTGCCGCCCGCAAACGTCGCAAAGTCATCACCCGGCTTCACGCTGGTGTCCATGCCCGCGGTATCGATACCATAGCTGCCAATCTCAGCCTTGGTGGCGGGCGCGACGGTTTCGGTTTTGGCGATTGCGACGGTTGTGGCAACGGTCGTAACAGCGGTGGTGGCGAGCAATGATGTAACAAGAAGCAGTTTATGCATCGGGCATCCTCTGGATTTTATGGGATGCCCAGCGTTTTACGCGAATGCCACGGTCAGTAAACCTGAAACACCTGTAACAATCATGCCTTTTTACCCGCGATCGCGCATGATTCGGCCCTGCTCGCGTTTCCAATCACGCTCCTTGATCGTTTCGCGCTTGTCATGCGCCTTTTTGCCCTTGGCGATGGCGAGCTCGACCTTGGCGCGCCCCTGCGCATTAAAATAGATCGACAGCGGGACCAGCGTCATTCCCTCACGCGCGACCGCCCCATGCATCTTGTTGATCTCGCGCTCATGCAGCAACAGCTTGCGCGCGCGCTTGGGCTCATGATTATATCGGTTGCCATGGCTGAATTCGGGCACGTTGGAATTGATCAGCCAAACCTGGTTGTCCTTTACCTCGGCATAGCTCTCCGCAATCGTTCCCGATCCAAACCGCAGCGACTTCACCTCAGTTCCGGTCAGCGCAATTCCCGCCTCATAAACCGTCTCAATCGCGTAATCGAACCGCGCGCGCCGGTTTTCGGCCACAACCTTGTGCTTGTCGAACTGAACAGGTTTTGGGCGCGCCATAAGGGGGAGGCATGTAGGCGCGAGCGCGACGGAAGGGAAGCGGGGCGATGGGACTGACCGCAAACTGACGAAAGCTAAATTAACCCCGCCCCAGCCAATGCCGCATCCACCGCGCGCTGGCTCGCATCGCTCGGCCACGTCATCGGTAAGCGCAGATGCTTCGGGAAGCCCGCTCGCACCCGGCTGACCGCATATTTTACTGGCCCCGGTGACGCATCAGTAAACATCGCCAGATGCAGCGAGAAGAGCTTGTCCTGCAACGCCAGCGCGCCCGCCTGATTCCCCGCCGCGCATGCCGCCTGAAAATCGGCGCACAGCCGCGGCGCGACGTTGGCGGAGACTGAGATACACCCCACCCCGCCCATCGCATTAAACGCAAGCGCGGTCTCATCATTACCCGAAACCTGGCAGAAATCCGGCCCGCACGCAGCGCGCTGGGCGGAGACGCGCTGGAGTTGGCCCGTCGCATCTTTGACGGCCATGATGCTGGGGAAGGCCGCGTGCAGCCGCCCCATCGTCTCGACCGCAATGTCGGTCACCGTCCGGCCCGGCACGTTATAGAGCATGATCGGCAGATCACAGCTGGTCGCCACCGCCTCGAAATGCCGGAAAATTCCTTCCTGGCTTGGGCGGTTATAATAGGGCGGCACCATCAGCGCACAGTCGGCCCCCGCTTCCTTTGCCGCGCGGATGTTTTTGATCGCAACGCGCGTATCGTTTGATCCTGCCCCGGCGATCACGGGCACCCTGCGCTTTACCTGATCGACACACACCGCCACGATATAAAAATGTTCCTCGACAGACAGCGTCGCTGCCTCTCCGGTAGTCCCGCACGGCACCAGCGCGGACGATCCTTCGGCGATCTGCCATTCGATAAAATCGCGATAGGCTGGCTCGTCAAATGTGCCGTCCTGGGAAAACGGCGTGACGAGCGCAGGAATTGATCCGGAAAACATACGCTTCACTGACTCCCGCGTGCGACGAACCGAGCGAATTCAGCAATTATCGCACGAGACAGATAGGGACGAATCACGTAACATGTCCATATGATTGGAACAGTCATCAGGGCGGGTCTTTTACTCGCAGGCGTCTCGGGCATCGCGGTGGCAACGGGGGTGCCGCAGGATCAGCTCGGCGGCTATCGCGCCCAGCTTCAGAATGTGCCTACCTCAATTGACGCCACGAATGCGCTCTCCGCCGCCATCGCTGAATGGAAACAGGTCCAGCAATCGGACAGTTATTCCTTCGATAGCTATGCCCGCTTCCTCCTCGCGCATCCCGGCTGGCCGGGTGAAGCAAGCCGGCGTCGCGCGGCTGAACGGGCAATGGACACCAGCGGCTGGTCGCCCGGTGTCGCGGTCAGCTATTTCCGCCGCTTCCCGCCGCTGACCGGCACCGGCCAGGTGCGCTTTGCTGAAGCATTGTCGTCGGTCTCTATGCCCAAAGAGGCCTATGCCGCCGCGCGCGCCGCATGGCTGCAGGGCACATTGCCAGCCAGCGATGAGAGCAAACTGCTCAGCGGCTTTGCCGGTGCGCTCACTCAGGCCGATCATGATGCGCGGATGGATATGCTGCTCTGGCAGGGCGCGACAAGTTCGGCACAGCGCCAGCTGGCGCTAACGAGCGCCGACAAGCGCGATCTGTTCGCCACGCGCCTCGCCTTTCGCACCAATGCCGCCGACGCCGCCGAACGCGGGTTCGCGATGCTTGATCGCTATGGCAATGATCCGGGCTTTGTCGCGGACCGCGCGATCTGGCTGAAGAACACCGGTCGCTGGCCAGAGGCACGCAGCTGGCTCGCCCGCCCGCACAGCTTTGCTACCCGTCCGGCGCATGTCGAAAACTGGCTTGAGCTGCTCGTCTCACAAGCGCGCGGTGCGATGCTTGACGGCCAATATGCCCAGGCTTTCGATATCGCGCGTCAAATAGATGATGCCTATGCGCCCGGTACTGATGTCAGCCTGCGCAGCTATGGCGAGCGCGATGAATATACCAACCTCGCGTGGCTCGCCGGGCAGACCGCGCTCAAGCAGCTCGGGCGGTCAGCCGACGCGATTGGCATGTTCCAGCGATACGCTGGCGGCTCACAGTCCCCCGCAATCCACGCCAAGGGCCTGTTCTGGGCCGGCCGCGCCGCGCAAGCCGCTGGCAAGCAGGCAGAGGCAACTACGTTTTATGGTCAGGCGGCCGCCTACCGCGATCAATTTTATGGGCAGTTGGCAGCAGAAAAACTTGGCCGTGCGCTGACTCCACCACCTAATGTCGTCCCCCGTCCGGTCGAGCAGGCACTGCGCGACGGCTTTTATGCCAAGGAAACGGTGCGCGCCGCGCGCTATCTCGGCACGCTTGGCCAGCATGAAGACCAGACCGCCTTTGTCCGCCAGATCGCGCTCGATGCCAAAAGCGATGCTGATCATATACTGGCGACCGAGCTTTCGCGCAGCTTGGGAAGACCCGATCTCGGCGTGATGATCGGCCGCAGCGCGTTGCAAAACGGCCTTTCCGAGTATGCCGCGACGGGCTTTCCCAGCGTCAGCGTGCCCGCAACGCACGAAAGCGCCTGGACGATGATTCATGCCATCGCGCGGCAGGAAAGCCAATTTGACCGTGCTGCGATCAGCCGTGCGGGCGCGCGCGGCCTGATGCAGCTGATGCCAGGCACTGCGCGAGAGACATCAACCAAGCTCGGCCTCGCCTATGACGGCACATCGCTGACGACCAATACCGATTATAACATCCAGCTGGGTTCCACCTATTTCCAGCGGATGCTCGACAATTACGGCAGCTATCCGCTCGCCATCGCCGCCTATAATGCAGGCGGCGGCAATGTGAACAAATGGCTCAAGGCAAATGGCGATCCACGCATGCCCGGCGTCGACATGATCGAATGGATAGAGGCAATCCCTTTCTCCGAAACCCGCAACTATGTGCAACGCGTGCTGGAAAATGCGGTGGTCTATGATCTGCTGAACCCAACGCGGGCACGATCTCAGGCCAGCGCCCGGATGAGCTGGTATCTGGGGCGCACGGCTGCTGGTGGGGTGGCTGGGCAGTAAGGGGTTGGGAGTTGGTTGGGAGTTGATCTCACTACAGACTTCCCTCTCCCCTTGCTGTTACCCTCTCCGCTGTGGATCAGCCCAACTACATCACGCCGCAAGGCTTTGCGGTTTTGCGCGCCGAATATGATCAGCTGCTCGGGCAGGAGCGGCCGCGCATTGTTGATGTCGTCTCCTGGGCGGCGGGCAATGGGGATCGGTCTGAAAATGGCGATTATATTTATGGTCGGCAGCGGCTGCGTGAGATTGACCGGCGGCTTGGCTGGCTGGCGAAGCGGATGAAGGCAGCCAAGGTGATTGATCCTGCCGCCCAGCCTGACCGCGCCCGCGTCTATTTCGGGGCGACCGTCACCATCGCCGATGATGACGATGTCGAACGCATCCTCACCATCCTTGGCGATGATGAAACCGATGCCAGCATCGGCCGGGTCGGCTGGAGCGCCCCGCTCGCCCGGGCGCTGCGCGGGGCGAGGGTTGGCGATCTGCGCCGCGTCACCCTCCCCAGCGGGGAGCGCAATTATGAGGTCATCGCGATCAGCTACCCCGCGAGCCGCCTCAACGAATGAAGCTCAGCGCACGCGGAAGGCCGTTCTGCACTATCACGTCAATGGCTGGGATCGCAGGTCCGCGCTAATTCGTCCAATTTTGGTCTTTTTTTTGATAAACGAAACCGTGCAAGCGCCGTCAGACATGCTATTGCGTCAATGCTCCGAGATACCTGATGGAAAAGAACTAATACAATGAACGTGACGCGTAGGGTGTATGTCAGCGGTAAGGTTCACAATGTCGGCTATCGTGACTGGGTAGTTCGTCGCGCCCAAGACCTGCGTGTCACCGGCTGGGTGCGCAACCTCAAGGACGGCCGCGTCGAAATCCTGGCGTCAGGCGCGGAAGGGTCAATCGACAGCCTGCTCGACGCCTGCCGCGAAGGCCCGCAACACGCGCACGTCACCGCCCTGGATGCCAGCGAAGCGAACGACCGGGAGCCAAAGGGCTTTACGAAGCGGTTTACGGTGTAGGCTGACGTCATTGTCGGTGCAGCGACGTTCCATTGGAGCAGCCGATAATCCTCACCGCGTCAGCTTCTTATACGCCAACCGCGTAGGCCGGTCCGCCGCGTCGCCCATCCGGCGGCGCTTGTCCTCTTCGTAGCTCTCAAAGTTCCCCTCAAACCACTCTACGTGCGAATTGCCCTCAAACGCCAGAATGTGCGTCGCCAGCCGGTCGAGGAAGAAGCGGTCATGACTGATCACCACCGCGCAGCCCGCAAAGCTCTCCAGTGCCTCTTCCAAAGCCCGCAACGTTTCCACATCCAGATCATTGGTCGGCTCATCGAGTAGGAGCACGTTGCCGCCTTCTTTCAGCATCTTGGCGAGATGGACGCGGTTGCGCTCGCCGCCAGATAACTGGCCGACTTTCTTCTGCTGATCCTGCCCTTTAAAGTTGAACGCGCCCACATAGGCGCGGGTGCCGATTTCCTGCTTGCCGAAACGGAATACGTCGGAACCGTCGGAGACTTCCTGCCATACCGTCTTGTCGGCATCGAGATGGTCGCGGCTCTGATCAACATAGCCAAGCTTGACCGTCTGGCCGACATTGATCTCGCCGCTACCCGGCGTTTCCTGCCCGGTGATGAGCTTGAACAAGGTCGATTTGCCCGCACCATTTGGGCCAATCACCCCCACAATCCCGCCCGGTGGCAGGTTGAAGTCGAGCCCCTCGAACAGCAATTTGTCGCCATACGCCATCGTCAGGCCCTTGGCCTCAATGACGTTGTTGCCAAGCCGCTCGGGCATCTGGATCAGGATCGCCGCTTTGCCAACCGTGCGGTTTTCCTGCGCGGCGACCAGTTCATCAAACGCACGGATGCGGGCCTTGGATTTGGTCTGGCGCGCTTTGGGGGTTTGCCTGATCCAGGCAAGTTCGTCCTGAATTGCCTTTTGCTTGCCCTGTTCCTCACGCTCTTCCTGCTCGAGGCGCTTGCACTTTTTCTCGAGATAGCCGGAATAATTGCTCTCATAGGTGTAATAGCGGCCACGATCGAGCTCAAGCACCCAGTTGACGACGTTATCGAGGAAATAGCGATCGTGCGTCACGAGGATGACGTTGCCGGTATATTCCTTCAGGAAATTTTCCAGCCAGCCGACGCTTTCGGCGTCGAGATGGTTGGTCGGCTCATCAAGCAGCAGGATATCGGGCTTTTCTAACAACAGCTTGCACAAAGCCACGCGACGCTTTTCACCGCCTGACAGGTTGGTGACGGGCGAATCGCTTGGCGGGCAGCGCAAAGCCTCCATCGCCTGTTCGAGCTGACTGTCGAGCGCCCAACCATCAGCGGCATCGATTTTCGTCTGGAGATCGCCCATCTCCTCCATCAACGCGTCGAAATCCGTGTCGTCCTGCGGATCGCCCATCTCGGTCGAAATTGCATTGAAGCGCTCAACCATCGCCGCGACCGGGCCCGCACCAAGCTTGACGTTTTCGAGCACCGTTCGGGTCGGGTCGAGTTGCGGCTCCTGCGGCAAATAGCCGACCTTAATCCCGTCGGCGGCCCAGGCCTCACCGCTGAATTCGGTATCAATCCCGCCCATGATCTTCATCAGCGTTGATTTGCCCGAACCGTTCGGGCCGATGATCGCGATCTTTGCAGTCGGGATGAATTGCAGGCTGATGTTGTTGAGCACGGGCTTGGCAGCACCGGGAAAGGTCTTGGTCAGGCCTTTCATCACATAGCTATATTGTACGGCCATGGTCGGCGCGCTCCGTCGTTTGAATGCAGGGAATTGCTGGCGGGCATCTAGCGGGCGCAGGGGTGATTGGCAAACCTCCAGACGCCCGCTAACCCTGATCGTGATGACAAAAACAACTCTGCTCGCCGCGCTGCTTGCCACCGCCCTTGCCACCCCCGCCTTTGGGCAGGGCCGTCCAGTCCCGCCGGGGCAACCCGCCGTCGCTGCCGATGTCGCGCGGTTGCGCGATTCTGCGCTGAAGGATGATGTTGCCTATGACATTATCGAAGGGCTGACGACCGAGGTAGGTCCGCGGCCAGGTGGCTCCCCGGCAGAAGCGCGGGCGCGGGCGTGGGCGGTTGCAAAACTGACGGCGCTTGGCTTCAAGAATGTTCATATTGAAACCACACAGATGGACACCTGGCAGCGCGGCAAAGAAACTGGTGAGGTAATCAGTCCCTTCCCGCAACCACTGCGGCTGACAGCACTTGGCGGATCTGGCGCAACACCGCCCGACGGTTTGACCGCAGAGATCGTATATTTTGCCAATTTCAATGCACTGCTTGCCGCGCCAGTTGGCAGCCTGACCGGCAAAATTGCCTTTGTCACCAACGCGATGGTGGCGACGCAAGATGGTTCCAGCTACGGCGCCTTTGGCTCGGCTCGTTTTGTCGGTCCCAATATCGCTGCGATGAAGGGTGCCGCTGCCATCATCATCCGCTCGATCGGTAGTGATCATGGGCGCGGCCCGCACGCCGGGCAGACCAACTTTGCCAAGGGCGTCACCCCCATTCCGGCGGCAGCCCTTTCGGTATCAGACGCTGACAATCTCGAACGCATGGTCAGGCGCGGGAAGCCCATCTTGGTCAAGCTCGTGCTGACGCCAAAGCGCATCGGTATGCAGGAAACCGGCAACGTCATCGCTGAAGTGCCAGGCAGTGATCCTTCAGCTGGGATCGTACTCGTCGGTGGACATCTCGATAGCTGGGATTTGGGCACCGGCGCGCTTGATGATGGCGCAGGGATCGCCATCACCGCAGCCGCAGCAAAGCGCCTGCTAGATGGCCCGGCACCGCGCCGAACAATCCGTGTCGTCTGGTTTGGCGATGAGGAGACCGGCGGTAGCGGCGCTGCTGCCTATTTTGCCGCGCACAAGAACGATCATCACGTATTGGTCGCAGAATCAGATTTTGGCGCTGACCGCGTCTGGCGGGTGGAGTTCCGCCTGCCTGATCCCGCAAAACCAGTCGGTGACAGAGTTGCCGCAGCGCTCGCCCCACTTGGCATCGTGCGTGGCACAGCCACCGGCGGCGATGGCGCGGACATTGCGTTGCTGGTCAAGGATGGCGTCGCCGCGATCAACCTGAACCAATCCGGCACCCGCTATTTCGATTATCACCATACGCCAGAGGACACGCTGGAGCGGGTAGACCCAGAACAGCTCCGGCAGAATGTCGCGGCGTGGACGGCGATGTTAGCGGTGGTGGCCAATGCCCCGGAAGAAATAGCCAAAATACCACTCACGATGGGGAAATAATATGCGCAAACTTCTGGTTTGGATGGGGTGCCTGGGTCTGCTTGGTATCACGGGTTGTTCTAAAACGCCTGACGCAGTCGTTACCGTTCCAGACAGCGAGTTTGATCGCAACATGGCCGCCAAGGCAGACGCAATGGAGCGTGAGACAAAAAATCAAACCGATGCGATGGCCGACGACATGATCTATAATGTGATCCCGGAAGATATCGCGAATAGCGATAACGCCATCAACGATGCCGCGCGATAAGGCCTAGCGCCACTTTTCAGCGCTCAATCCGCCGGTGAGGAAAAGAAGCGGCTAATGATATTAGGCGTCAGCCGCGCTGGTCGATGCGTGTCGGCATCGATGCAACACCAGCTGGACTGAACCTCCGCCAGCACTTCCTCGCCACGCTTGATGATCGTTTGATAAAAGGCCCGCGCGCCATGAACCTTTTCCAGCAGCACAGTGGCCACGACATCGTCCGCCAGAAAGGCGGGCTTGCGATAGGTAATCTCGTGTTTCAGTGCGACCCACAAATGTGCTGCAATCGCCTCCGCAGGCGCAAATTGCTCCCAGTGGCTAACAACAGCTGCCTGCACCCACTTGAGATAGCTGGCATTATTCACGTGTCCCATGAAATCAATGTCAGCGGGTTCAATGGCAATAGCGAAATAATGTGGGATGGACTGATTCATCTTGACGTTCCATAGCACGCGCCATCGTTAAAAACGACGCCTAAGGGCGCACTAAATTCGCGGAAGAGCAACTTACCCCATGTCGTACAAAGACCCCGGCCTTCAGGATCGTCTTGCCAGCGCTGCCAAGGCAAAGCAGGCAGCGCTTGAAAGGCTGAAGGCACGCCCTCCGGTTGACGTCTCCGCAGTCGCTGAAAGGTTGGCTGCCCGCGAGGCAAAGGAAGCTGCTGC
>Ga0105049_10006719_pt1 | contig 13375 bp, 12 predicted proteins | sample MAT06_FD_78087 | JGI IMG/M metagenome (GOLD analysis project Ga0105049, IMG submission 78087) | Freshwater microbial communities from Lake Fryxell liftoff mats and glacier meltwater in Antarctica - MAT-06 | ecosystem: Environmental > Aquatic > Freshwater > Ice > Liftoff microbial mat | place...
ATGGGGATCAGTGTATTGTATTTTAAATCATTGTTTCCCGAAGCCCATATCATCGCCATCGAACCCAATCCAAATGCGTTTGGCTATCTGGAGAAGAACATCGCCCAGAATTCCTTGTCCCATATCGAGTCAGTAGAAGCCTGCCTTTCTGATGGTCTTGGGAAGGAGAAGTTTTACTTAGCCCAAACCGAAAGTATCATCAACGGCTCAATTTATCCTGAATCAGAAAAATCCTATATGAAGGAAGTGGCTTCAGTGCGATTGTCGGATTATTTGGAAGAAGGGGAATTTGACTTGGTCAAGATAGATGTGGAGGGTGCTGAAAGACAGGTTTTAAGGGATTTGAAGCAGAGCGGATTGATGAAAAAATCCCGTCAATATCTCCTAGAATACCATAATTTCCCGGGACTTGAGGACATCCAACAAGAGATGCTTGAAACTTTTGAGCAAAATGGTTTCCAATCCATGAATCAAGGTGAAATATTGTCAGGGCAGGAAAATGTTGTGATGCATTTTAGCCGAGCAAAAAATGTTTATCCTTCATCTAAGTTAGCTCAATAAAATTGGTTTGGATTTCTCTAAACTAAATTTCCATAATATTTAATCACCCTTCATTAACCTTCAATCCAATTTGATACCTGTAACCAAACCTTTTCTGCCTCCCAAAGAGGAATTTGAGAGATACCTAAACGGTATCTGGGAACGAAACTGGCTAACTAATCATGGCCCGTTAGTCAAGCAATTGGAAATACAGATTTGTGTTTACTTGAGCAACCAACGTATGCACTTTGTATCCAATGGCACTATTGCCTTGCAGCTTGCTATCAGAGCTTTGGGACTTAAAGGTGAAATCATCACTACTCCTTTTTCATATGTAGCAACAACAACGTCAATTATTTGGGAGGGATGTACTCCAGTATTTGTGGATATTGATAAAGAGACATTCAATATTGACCCTGCAAAAATTGAGGCGGCCATAACCCCAAACACAACTGCTATCTTGGCTACGCATGTCTATGGCAATCCCTGTGACATAGATGCTATTCAGGAAATAGCTGATAGGAGAGGACTTAAGGTTATCTATGATGGGGCACATGCTTTTGGCGTGAAATACAAAGAGAAAAGTATTTTTGAATATGGAGATATAACTACCTGTAGCTTTCATGCCACCAAAATTTTTCATTCCATAGAAGGGGGTGGGGTGTTTTGCAAAGACTTGGAAGTTCATGAAAAAGTGGGGCTTTTGATGAACTTTGGCCACGCCGGATTTGATAAATTCAATGGGATAGGGATCAATGGTAAAAACTCTGAATTTCATGCCGCTATGGGGCTTGCAGTGCTTCCATATTTTGAGGAAATTTTATTCGAAAGAAAAGCCCAAGCCAGATATTATGATGGATTGCTTGCAGGATTGCCTTTACAAAAGCAGGTTCTTTTAAATCCTGATTCATACAATTACTCTTATTATCCTATCCTGTTTCCAAGCGAAGAAGTCTTGATCGCTGTCAAATCCGATTTGGATGAACAGGGTATAGCCTGCCGAAGGTATTTTTATCCAAGTTTGTCAAGTTTGGATTATGTAAGTGGAAATACACCTGTCGCAAACGATATCGCGGAAAGGGTACTTTGTCTGCCGGTTTATTATGATTTAGAACCGTTAGACCAAAATACCATTTCTAATTTAATTCGTAAATCCTTCAGTATTGAAACATCAAGACGCTAAGATATTCATAGCAGGCCATAAAGGCATGGTTGGTTCAGCTATTTGGAGACTTTTGGAAAAAAAAGGCTACACCAATTTGATAGGAAAATCAAGTAAAGAACTCGATTTACGGAATCAGGATGATGTTATTCGTTTTTTCAATAAAACTAAACCTGAAATCGTCATCGATGCAGCTGCGAAAGTTGGAGGAATTTGGGCAAATCAGCAGCATCCCTACACCTTTCTGTTGGAGAATTTGCAGATACAAAACAACCTTATCGATGCATCTCATCTATTTGACTGTGAGAAATTTATATTCCTTGGATCTTCTTGCATTTATCCCAAATTGGCAAAGCAACCCATCAGGGAAGAGTATTTATTAACAGGAAGCTTAGAACCGAGTAATGAGGGGTACGCCATTGCAAAAATTGCCGGTGTAAAAGCCTGCGAAGCCATCAGAAAGCAGTACGGAAAAGATTTTGTTTCCTTGATGCCATCAAACTTATATGGTTCTTACGATAATTTCGATTTAGAATCATCCCATGTTTTACCTGCTATGGTACGTAAGTTTGACGATGCAAAAGAAAGTAATGAAACAGTTTACTTATGGGGATCAGGTAGTCCAATGAGAGAATTTTTGCATGTGGATGACCTTGCTGATGCGGTTTATTTCACATTGAATAACAACCTGGGTGGTCATTTATACAATGTTGGATCGGCAACTGAAATAAGCATAAAAAGTCTAGCTGAGTTAATTCAAAGAATAGTAGGGCACCAAGGTAAAATCATATGGGACCAAAGCAAACCTGATGGAACTCCTAGAAAATTAATGGATTCCTCTAAGTTTTACGATCTTGGTTGGAAGCCAAAAATTGGCTTAGAAACCGGTATTGAGAATACATATCAATGGTTTTTGAAAAATAAGGACCAAATAAAAGAAGTAAAATTCAAATAGTATTATTTTGAAAAAAACGGCATTAATTACCGGAATTACCGGTCAAGATGGAGCCTACTTGGCCGAACTTTTATTGGAAAAAGGATATATTGTCCATGGTATCAAAAGAAGATCCTCTTCTTTAAATACTGATCGGATAGATCACCTATACAAAGATCCCCACAATCCTGACGCAAGACTTTTTCTTCATTATGGAGACCTAACGGACTCTATGAACATAACACGGATAATCCAGGAAACCCAACCTGATGAAATATACAATTTAGGTGCGATGTCTCATGTAAAGGTGAGTTTTGAAACCCCTGAGTATACAGCCAATGCTGACGGCATTGGGGCACTTCGGATTCTAGAGGCAATAAGGCTATTGGGGCTGGAGAAAAAAACGAAGTTTTATCAGGCATCTACATCGGAACTATATGGGATGGTTCAGGAAGTTCCCCAGACTGAAAAAACGCCTTTCTATCCAAGATCCCCTTACGGAGTGGCAAAGCTGTATGCCTATTGGATCACTATTAATTACAGAGAAGCATATGGGGTTTATGCCTGTAATGGAATACTGTTTAACCACGAGTCTCCGCGAAGGGGAGAAACATTTCTTTCCAGGAAGGTTACACAAGCAGTAGCTAGCATTTGTTTTGGGAAACAGGAAAAGCTTTTTGTCGGCAACCTTGATGCAGAAAGAGATTGGGGACATGCCAAAGATTATGTAGAGGCCATGTGGCTGATGATGCAACAGGAAGATGCAGATGATTTTGTCATTGCCACAGGAAAGACCACCAAAGTAAGAGAATTTATTCAGTTAGCCTTTGCTAAAGTCGGGATACAAATTTATTGGGAAGGAAATGGAATCAATGAGACTGGGATTTTAAATGAGATTGACAAAACTAAATTTGAGTCTGAAACCGGAATTAATTTTGAAACTTCCTCCATCAAGCATTCTTTGAAGAAACCTATTATCCTAATCGATCCAAGTTATTTCAGACCTACTGAAGTGGATTTGTTGATAGGGAATCCTGCCAAAGCAAAAACCAAATTAGGGTGGGAGCCTTCTATCCATTTGGAGGAATTAATCAGTGAAATGGTTTTAAATGATATCAAGGAAATTAAACCAAAATCAGAATAAAATGAATTGTATCATTTGCAATCATCCAACCCACAAATTTTTAACAAAAACTTTTACAGAAAAGCCTTTGGATCTTATCATGTCAGAAATTGGTGAGGTAGACTACCATAAATGTGGTCATTGTGGTTTTACTTTGTCCCAGACACATTTTGATTTGGAAGATTCAGTATGGGGAAAGCTGAATTATGATTTTCATGCACTGATAGCCAATGGAGAAATCCATGGCGCTCACGGCAATTATCCGCCGTACCTTGAACAGGCACTGATGGTCCATCTTTTAAATGAAAACAGCCTGATAGACTGTAGTTCAGTATTGGATTATGCCGGTGGTTCCGGCACTTTTTCAGATTTGTTAACAGCATATTTTAAAATTCCTTCTTTGATTTTTGAACCATACATGCATGACAGTTCGGATTCAAGATATATTACTAGAAAGGAAATGGACCAATTTAAGGTTGTGTTCAATTCCGCAATGTTTGAACATGTCCGGTCAAGGGCAGATTTGGATGAGGTAAATGCTGTAGTGGATCCCGATGGATGTTTAATGATTCATTCGGTCATTTGCGAAAATATTCCGTCGGATACAAATTGGTTTTATTACCGACCACCTGTTCACTGTGCTTTTCATACTAATAAAAGCATGGAGATATTGATGGAGCAATGGGGATATGCATGTTCTTTATATTGTCCACAAGCCAAATGCTGGACATTGTTCAAGAAAAAACCGGAGGATTTTGAAAAAAGGATTGCAACTATCAATTATCAAACGAAAGACACCTATTTGTACCCCAAAGAAGGTTTTGTGGATTATTGGAAGGGGTTTTAATATAAAATTAAATGACAATGTTGCTATCTATAGTATCACCCGTATATAGAGCGGAATTCCAACTTGAAGAGTTGGTAGAAAGGATAAAGACATCTGTAGAAACACTTCAGTTGGATTTTGAAATCATTTTGGTCAATGACCATAGCCCAGATCAATCATGGGATAAGATTGTAGAGCTATCAACCAAATATTCCTTTGTCAAGGGAATAAAACTCAGCAGGAATTTTGGCCAACACTATGCAATAACCGCCGGACTTGACCAAGCCAAAGGAGACTGGGTGGTCGTGATGGATTGTGATTTGCAGGACAGACCTGAAGAAATTCCCAATCTTTATCGAAAAGCCCAAGAAGGATTTCACGTGGTTTTGGCAAGAAGGGCTGTCAGAAAGGATGGGTTTTTTAAAAGATTGGGATCAAAAGCATTTTACCGCACTTTGGCCTATTTGACAGGTTCAGAACAAGATGAATCAATAGCCAATTTTGGGGTATATCATCAGGATGTCATCCAACAAATCAAAAATATGCGGGAGAGCATTCGTTATTTTCCTACCATGGTCAGGTGGGTGGGATTTCGTCAAACATCAATAGATGTCATCCATGCAGGAAATGAAGAAAGAACAAGTTCTTATAATTTCAAAAGACTCTTTAACCTGGCTTTGGATATCATGCTCGCGTACAGTGATAAACCCATCAGGTTGACTGTCAAACTTGGATTGATCGTTGCATTGACGGGTTTTATTTTTGCCATCTATACCTTATTCAGATATATTGTGGGAGACATCATTGTTGCAGGTTATGCTAGTCTGATTATTTCATTGTGGTTATTGTCCGGTTTTATTTTGGTGACTTTGGGTATGGTGGGATTGTATGTCGGAAAGACATTTGAAGGAGTGAAAGAAAGGCCAATCTATATAGTGGAAAAAAAACTCAATTGTTAATGGGAATTGTAAACCTTCCATGGGATTCACAACTTTTTGGTTATCGGGTTGGAAAAGTTGAAGTCAGTCAATTAGGGTTTGACCTTCTTGGTTTTTTGGAACAGGCATTAGTTTTTAGGCTCGTGTATGTTATTTCTGAAAAACCAATTTTGAGTTTGCCGGAAAATACAATCCTTGTAGATACAAAGGTAACATTTGAAAAAGCTATTTATGAAATCGATAGTTTAGAGGGGATTGAATTTTTTGAAGGTGAACTCTCTGAAAAATTAATTTCTTTGGCCTTCCAAAGCGGGAATTTTTCAAGGTTTAAAACAGATGAAAGGTTGTCAAATAAGGAATTTGAAAAGCTTTACCTCAAATGGCTTGAAAGAGATTTGAAAACAGGAAAAATTATTGTCCATAAAATAGCCGATGAAATTGTTGGTATGATTACGCTAAGCTTCCATGATAGCTTCAGTTCAATTGGATTGCTAGCGGTTGATTTTAACTATCGGGGTAAGGGAATTGGTGATAAACTTTTAAAATTGGCTGAAAGTATTTCAGGAAGTTTAGGATTAAAAAAAATAAGTGTACAAACCCAACTTAAAAATTCAGGTGCAATGAGGTTTTATAAACAAATCGGATTTGAAAAAACAGAGGAAAAATTTATTTATCATTATTATAATCAATTAGGATCTTAATAGAGAGCGTTTTTCAAAAATTAGATGTCAATACTAAATTATCAAATTCCCTTCAATAAACCTCACCTTACAGGAAATGAGGTTTCCTATATAGAACAAGCTGTGAAGACGGGAAAGATTTCAGGGAATGGTATTTTTACCCAAAAATGCCATGATTTTTTCGAATCACGATATGGCTTTAATAAATGTCTTTTGACCACTTCCTGCACAGATGCTTTGGAGATGGCGGCCATTTTGTTGGATATCAAGCCGGGCGATGAGGTGATTATGCCATCATTTACTTTTGTCTCCACTGCCAATGCGTTTGTATTGAGGGGTGCCAAAATCATCTTTGCGGATAGCCGATCGGAACATCCGGGATTGGATGAAAGCAAAGTTGAAGCATTGATTACCCCTAAGACCAAAGCAATTGTCGTGGTCCATTATGCCGGGGTAGCCTGTGACATGGATATCATAATGGGTGTTGCAGAAAGGTATAAACTTTTTGTAGTGGAAGATGCAGCCCAAGCAATTGACAGTTTTTATAAGGGAAAGCCTTTAGGAAGTATGGGGCATTTGGCGGCATTCAGCTTTCATGAAACTAAGAATATCCAATGTGGGGAAGGAGGAATGTTGGTTATCAATGATCCGCAATTCGAAAAAAGAGCGGAAATTATTTGGGAGAAAGGAACCAACCGGTCAGCCTTTTTTAGGGGAGAAATAGACAAATACGGGTGGGTGGATGTAGGTTCTTCCTTCCTTCCTTCCGAAGTGACCGCAGCTTTTTTATATGCACAGTTGGAGCATTTAGACCAGATTCAAAAAAAAAGAAAACTACTTTGGGGAACGTATCATGCCGCCTTAATCCAAAGAAATTCAAGATACAAATTCAGACTTCCTCACCTTCCTGATTTTGCGACAAACAATGCCCACATGTATTATCTTGTCTTTGATTCGCTTCTTGAAAGAGACCAAAGTATCATCCGCCTTAAGCAAAAGGGGATATTAAGTGTCTTTCATTACCAATCCCTACACAACAGTGAGTTTGCAAAACGCAATTTTTTGTCGGGCAGGGAATTGATGCATTCAGATTTTTTCACTGATAGGTTGTTGAGGCTTCCACTTTACTATGAATTGGAAATTCAGGATGTTGAAGAAATAACGAGCATCATCTGTGGCTAAAAACTTTGATTTTTATAAAAACAAATCCTTTCGATGGTCATTTGTCTCCATGACATTGATCTTATTGGTTGTGGTTTTTTGGAGTTTGGACAAAGGGATTGTGATGCTTGATGAGGCATTTTATATGCTTCATTTTCAAGAGGGTGCTTATCCCATTGCAACAAGCAATTGGTTGCAATTGGCAAAACCTTTTTATGATGGCAATTTAATCCATTTGCGGCTTTTGATTTTTTTGTCCATTTTGCTTTCTTCTTTTTCAATGGGATTTGTGATGTCCTCTTTTTTCAAATTTGATTGGCCTCCTTTCTTTACCGGAATGCTTACTGTTTTCTTTCAGTTTGTGCTGGCCATGCCGGTTCAGTATGTGCCAAACAATGCGACCATCAACCTAATTTTAATCAACCTTTCACTTTTATTTTTCTTCAGTGCCTTTTTAGCAAAGGATAGGCGGGTTTTTCAATTTGGATTTTTGTTTTTATCTGGGCTTTGTCTTGGCTTTGTACCTTTTGCCATGATTACCAATCTCCCCTTATTAGGCCTTTTTGGGATAACCATCATTTTAATATATCAAAAAAACAGGTTTTTAACCCCATTTCTTTTTTGGATTTTGGGATTGGCAAGTTCGGTTTCCATATACTTTCTTTTTTTGCAGGATTGGAATGAGTTCCTTACAAAATTTAAAGAAGCAGTTGAGTTTGGAAGTTTTATGTCAAGCCACGGGATAAAACCCCTATTGAAATGGCATTATCAGCTGTTTGTCCAATTTGCCGGGATTCCACTCGCTTTGGCTATTTTGAATGTAATTATGGCCAATAATCCCTTGAAAGAATATTTTTCACAGCAAATTATCAAAATACTTACAGGGGTACTTGTTTTGTTCTTGGTGGTAAGCGAGGTGTTTTCTCCCTTTGGGGTGTTTTCGACCACACTTTTTTATTCCTTACTTTTTTCTCTATTATGGATTGGCAAAGCGCATTTTCTTCCCTGGAAGCAAGAGTATTGGGTATTGGTTTTGTTGTTATTGATTCCTTATGCCGCTGCACTAGGGACAGATGTTCCCTTTCAGATCAGGTCAGTCACTTATTTTCCAATTACCTTTTTGTTACTCATCATTCTGATCAAGAAAATTGAAATCAGGTATTTCAATCTTTACTTTTTTTCATTGGCAATAGTCCTTTTCCTAAACTTCTTGACCTACCCAATGAGAGATGGCTGGGCTAGGCATAAGCTTGTAGAGCAGACTATTGAGTATGAATTGCCTCATGGCCAAGGGAAGATGAAACTGGACAAAGATATTATTGATGCATTAGAATTTTTGAAACCCCATGTATCGCCGAATGACAAAGTCATTATTTCCAGTGCCAATCAATGGGGATTGGTATACCTTTTGGGTGCGCAGATGCCGGTTTTGGCTTTCTGGAGAAATGAAGCTTACACACTCCATTTTCTGAAGGATAAAAACATAAATAAAACTGACCTGATCTTGTTAGAAGGGAAGTACAACCCTTTTTCGGAAAAATTCAAAAATGAATTTTTTGAAGGAAAAGAAATGAAAACAATCAAAACAGGGGATTTTACACTTTATAGGTTTTGATACTCATTTACATTTAAAATGAAATGAATTCTCTTTTGATTAAATATGGCCTCAGATAAGAGTTCTTTAAGTATATTAAGGTTTTTCAAAGAGCATGTTGGGAATAAAATCTTCATGTCATTGGCATTAAGCATTGTTATTGCTGTGTTTGACACAATTGGTATCGCATTGTTTCTTCCACTTTTTCAGCTAATCAGTAACCCCGATTCCCCTCAAAATATATTTGAGAAAATTCCATTTATAAATCAGTTCATTTCAGATTTTGAATTCAAAAAAGGTATCTACTTTATTCAGATCGGAATACTTTTGGTATTCTTGCTGAAGGGAATTTTCAAATATTTCGAAAGTATTTATCGAAATAAAATCCAGGAAGCTTTTATCAGAAAGATTAGGTTTACGTGTTTGGATTTATTGTCAGGATTGGAATATGAAAGTTTTTTAAAGATCGATACCGGTAGAATACAAAATACCCTTACTGTAGAAGTTTTTAACGTTGCCCAAGCTTTACGTATTGTCATCAACCTGGTTCAATCCTCAGTTTTTGTCCTTGTATATTTTGGGATAGCCTTGGTATTAAATCCGATTTTCACTTTGCTGGTGATTTTTGGCTCATTTTTGGTCCACTTATTATTTAAACCATTCTTCCTCTCAACAAAATCGCTTTCAATTGCGATAACCCAAAAAGGGCACAAACTGTCTGAGCTTTTTTTGAACTACATCCAATATTACAAGTATTTTAAAGCCACCGGAACGAACCTCGTTTTTGTCAATCGGGTTAAACAAAAATCATATGATATAGAGGAAGGTAACATTACAAAAGCAAAAAATGAAAGTGTATTGAATTCTTTCAGGGAACCGTTGATAATTTTTGTTTTGTTGGCTTCTATTTTTCTCCAATCTATTATAAACCCTTCCGGTTTAGCTACTTCCTTCATTTCTATCATTTTGATATACCGAGGTACCACCTATTCAGGGAGCTTACAGTCGTTTTGGAACAGTCTCCTATCTGTCTCCGGATCAGTTTTCAATATGAATGATTTTATTGTTGATTTAAACAAAAATCAAATAGTATCAGGAACAAATTCAATAGCTTCTTTTGAAGAGAAAATCGAATTTACAAATGTGGATTTTTATTTCGGTTCAAATCATGTTCTAAAAAACATCAGTTTTGAGATTCCAAAGAACAGCACATCTGCATTTGTAGGGGAAAGCGGGAGTGGAAAAACTACCATTGCCAATTTACTTTCCGGATTGTTGAAATTAAAAAACGGCAATGGAATAATAGGTATTGATGGGGTTTCCTATGATCAGCTTGAACTCAAATCCTTACAAAAAAGGATTGGATATGTCACTCAAGAGGCTGTTATTTTTGCAGATTCGGTATACAATAATGTGACCCTTTGGGATGAAAAAAATGAGATAAACCTGCAAAAATTTCAACTTGCGATTTCACAGGCATCATTGGATGATTTATTCAAAATCCAATCTTTTGATGAGAACACCATTATAGGAAGTGAAGGAGTCTACCTTAGTGGAGGTCAGTTACAGAGGATAGGTATTGCCCGGGAACTGTATAAAGGTTGTGATATTTTTGTTTTCGATGAGGCCACTTCTTCTTTGGATCCACAAAATGAAAATATCATTAAGGAAAACATAGAAATCTTAAAACAAGATTTCACTATAATTTTGATTGCGCATAAGTTTTCATTGATCAAAGATTGCGATACGATCTTTTATTTGGAAAGAGGTCAAATCAAGTCCCGAGGTAGTTTTGATCAATTGATTGATGAAAATGAGAATTTCAGTAGAATGGTAAACCTTCAAAAAATTTAATACATGAAAGAATATTTCGCTCAGTATGGTCAGGATAAATTTCTGGACAAAGTTTTTTTTTCAAAAATCAAAAATGGGATTTTTATTGATATAGGAGCCTATGATGGCATAAGGTTCAGCAATTCCTATTTTTTTGAAAAATCCAAAAATTGGAAGGGTGTCTGTGTGGAACCCAATCCTAAGGTCTTTCAAAAACTTTCAAAGAATAGAAATTGTACATTAATCAATGCCTGTATTCATGATGTTCCCGGCAGTGTGATATTTCGGGTGGTTCAAGGATATGGTGAAATGCTGAGTGGAATTCAGTCTACCTATGATGATAGGCACAAAGCAAGAATTGAGAAAACGATTAAACAATTTGGTGGGGCATATGAAGAAATTGAAGTGCCAAGTATTACCATTTTGGAAATCCTTGATAAAGAAAAATTCAATCAAATAGATTTTTTATCAATTGATACGGAAGGCAATGAAATAAATATTTTAAGGTCGTTTCCGTTTTCAAGAATGAAACCCAAAGTAATTGTAGTAGAGAACAACTTTCAGGAATCCGAAATTCAAAACCTTTTAAAAGACCAAGGATACGTTAAATGTATGAACCTGGAGAGTGATGATATTTATTGTCATTCAGATTTTTATAGTATTGCTTTTAAAATGAGTATTATATTTTTTAGAATAAAAAGATCTCTAAAATATAGATTCTCCAAATTATTCAATGGTAATAAAAATTAACTTCGTCGATTTTCCTTTTGATTTTGATCCGGAGAAAAATTATTTTTTAAAGTTGTTAGAATCCAAATACAAGTTGGAACTTTCAGATTCCCCTGAGATTTTGTTTTATGGAAACTATGGACAAAAACACCTGAAATACAATTGTTTGAAAATTTTTTATTCTTCCGAAAATGTCAGACCAGATTATAGGTTTTGTGATTTTTCGCTCAGTTTTGACTATTCAGTGCTTCCCAAAAATTGCCGATTACCACTATTTATATTGCATGGAAATCTTGAAGACCTTACAAGGAAAGTTGATTTAGGATTGCTAAAAAAGGGAAAAACCGAATTTTGCAATTTTGTCTATTCCAATGAAAAGGGGACTGAAAGAAATGAATTTTTCCGCTTGCTGAATGAATATAAAAAAATAGATTCTCCGGGTAAAGTTTTTAACAATATGCCTACTGGAGTAGTAGGGGAGAGATATGATTATATCACCAAGAAGAAATTTTTAAGCAAATATAAGTTTACCATTGCTTTTGAAAATGAAAGTTATCCAGGATATACAACTGAAAAAATTTTCCATCCCATGCAAGTGGGAAGTATACCGGTTTATTTTGGTAATCCCAGAATTGGGGAAGACTTCAATACCAAAAGTTTTATCAATGTCCATGATTTTCCAAGCTTCCAAAAAGCAGTGGATTTTATAATTGAGGTAGATAAAAATGACGAACTCTATCACGGAATTTTGAAACAACCCTATTTTTTGAATGACCAAGTTCCCTATGAATTTTCAGAGGACTTTTTTAAGACGGCCTTATACAACATTGTGGAAAACCGAAACAAAATTAAACCCGTTTCACAAAAGTTTATCGGTAAATACTCCAAAATTAAATTAGATCTTCTTTTTAGGTTGGATAAACTAAAAGGAAATATCAGGAAATTATAAAATAAAAATGAAAAGACTTCTAAAAAAAATTTTGAATAAGGCGGGTTATATTGTCCTTTCAAAGGAATCTAAATTTAACTTAAGAAATGCATTTTTAGACCAAAAAGAATTGATGGGAATCTTGAATATCAGCAAACCAACAATTTTTGATGTAGGGGCTTATAATGGACATACTGCTTCCAATTACAAAACTTTTTTTCCCCAAAGTAAAGTTTATTGTTTCGAGCCAAGCAGCCTCGCTTTCAAAGACCTTCAGGCCAATACAAAAGAAATGAAAGACGTTGAAATATTTAATTTTGCTTTGGGCAGTAAAAGTGGGGTTTCTGACTTTTTTGTAAATTCCTTTGGGCCAACAAATTCTCTTTTGAAACCTGATCCATTATCAAATGAAACATGGGGTTTAGACCTTGGTAGCAATACTGTTAAAAATTCCGTAAAAGTTGAAACACTAGATAATTTTGTCAAAGAAAAGGAAATTCCAAAAATTGACATCTTGAAAATGGATACCCAAGGGACTGAATTAGAGATATTGAAAGGAGCTTCAGAAATGATCCAAAACGGGTTGATTAAAGTGGTTTATATGGAAATCATTACTTTGCCTACTTATGAAAATCAACCGGGATTAAAGAATACTATGAATGTCCTAGAAGACTTGGGTTTCATTTTATACAACATTTATAACTTGTCTTCCAAAGCTAATGGTCATTTGAGGCAACTAGATGCGATTTTTATTAATAAGAATATATTGCCAAATCTTTAAAAAAATTTAGATTGAAAACATTGGCCGCCATGCAACCCTATTTCTTCCCTTATATCGGGTATTTCAGCCTGATTGATGCGGTTGACCATTTTGTGTTTTTTGATACGGTGCAATTTGTCCGCAAAAGCTGGATGTCCCGCAATAGG
>Ga0105049_10006720_pt1 | contig 13375 bp, 9 predicted proteins | sample MAT06_FD_78087 | JGI IMG/M metagenome (GOLD analysis project Ga0105049, IMG submission 78087) | Freshwater microbial communities from Lake Fryxell liftoff mats and glacier meltwater in Antarctica - MAT-06 | ecosystem: Environmental > Aquatic > Freshwater > Ice > Liftoff microbial mat | place...
GTCACGATCGGCAACCGCGCTGGCAGCACTCAGCTTGAGACGGCCTCAGTCGTCGGCCCCTTGTGCACGCCGCTGGACCTGTTGGCAGATCGCATGGAGTTGCCGGTGGCGCAGGTGGGCGACTTGGCGGTGGTGTACCAGTCAGGCGCCTACGGCTTGAGCGCCAGCCCCCAGGGCTTCCTGGGCCACCCTGCTTGCGCCGAGGTGCTGGTTTAGGACAGCGCTGAACAAGCGCTGAGGCGCCCAAGGCAGCCCAGGTTGATCGGCGCGTTGTGGAAACGTCGAAAAAATCCCTCGCGGGGACGACTTGTTCGGCGTCGCCTTAGTTTGCAGTTGCGACGACCATACAGCTGCCCCCGAAAGCCATGCTTCTTCTTGATGCGATGTTGCCAAGCTCACGGTCGAGCATCCAAGCCAAGGCACGCGATGCCACGCCGCCAGCGGGCCGATGATCGTTTGCAGCTTGGCGCGTGTTGTCAACGGTGCCCTTGTACCCGAGCCGGTGAGGTATCGCCCGAAGCAAGAGTATGGGTAAGGGGAGCGGCCTGAAAATGTAAGTCGCGTAGTCCAGCTTGAACCCTGCTCGTCCGATTGAATCTGCTATCGACTTGCAGGTGTATCTTCGAAAGTGCCCGGCAAGTTCGTCCTCTTTGGACCAAAGAACAGAATAAGCAGGAACAGTGGCGTATAGACGCCCGCCAGGTTTGAGCAGGCGGCGAATGGACTGCAGGAACTGACCGTCATCATCGGTGTGTTCGATGACGTCAAAGAGTCCAACAGCATCGAGCGAGGCGCTGGAGAAGCCTGCGGTTTCAGCGGTTGCGCAGACAACTGTAGAGATGCCTCTTTTCTTGGCGTTAGCGGCCCCGAGGTGGCCAGGTTCAACCAAGACGGCATCAAATCCCGCTCTGATGAGGCCAAGACTTACAAATCCGTTACCGCCTCCAATGTCAAAGATAGCGCCGTGCTTTGCAGGAGGAAGAGCTCTGACAGCAGAGACGATGCATTCGTTGCGGTGGTTGAACCAGAACGACGAGTCCTCAATCTGAAAGCAGGCTTGATTGCCTTCAGATGGATAGGAAACTTCTCTTTGTTCAGCGCCGTACCAAACTCCATCAGCTGCCAAGCTCAGATTGGAAGAAATTTTTGACAGATCGATCATGAGACCTCCGTGCTTTGCAACCTGGATAAACTGGCTTCACAAGACGAGGCGGCCCGTCCCCAGCAACAACGCGAGTTCTCGCATGACAAGCAACGGGCCAGCGCCGTCAAGCCGCGACGGCTGCCACTGCACGGCTCGTGCGCTGCTGCAGCAAGCGGCCTGCAAAGCGCAGCGCAGAACGGTCCCAAGGCGAAAAGCGCGGCAACTGAAAGCGGTCTGACTCTGGCGTGACCACCCCCTTCGAGGTGCTGACTGCAGCTTTGAAGCCCAAGCGTTTGACGATCTCCACTTCACGCCTGCCGTAGTCCTGGCCAGGCTTGCCGTTGGGGTAGGCGAACACATCGACTGGCGCTTGGATCAGGTCTTGCAAACGCTGGCGGCCAGCAGAGATTTCTTGTTCGGCTTCTTCATCACCCAACACCTGCAGGATCGGATGCCGCACCGTGTGGCCGCCGATCTCCATCCCCGCTTGGTGCAACTGCCGCACCTGTTCGCTGCGCATCATCAGGTCGGTCGGCAGCACGGGCGATCCTGCGCTGGCATGCAGAACAGCCAACTCTTCTTCACGCCCGGCCAGCGACAGATACTTGACATGTTTGAGCACAGCCTCGATCGCAGCGCAGCGCTCAGCAGCGGAGCCAAGCGGTCGCACACCGTCTCCAAAAAGCGAGAGATCGATCCGCTGCAGCTTGCTGCGGCGCAGGGTCTCGATCACGCTGTCATTGAACATGCGGCCGCCGTCGAGAAAGCCTGTGGCAACAAAGAAGGTGGCGCACAAGCCCTGCTTTTGCAGCAAGGGCAAAGCGATTTCTGCGTTGTCGGCATAGCCATCGTCAAAGGTGATGGCCAGCGCCCGCGGGGGCAGCTGGGCCAGGCTCTGCAGCTGCACAGCCTGGCTCAGAGGCAAGACTTCAAAGGCTTCAGCCAAAACGGCCAACAACTGCTCGAACCTGGCGGCGTGCATCTCGCCCGGAAAGATCGGGTCCGGCTGCGCCAGCACGCGGTGAAAGATCAGCACAGACAGGCGCTGTGAAGCCACCAGCTCAGCAGCTGAGCCCAACGCACGCGCGCTGCGCGCCAGCCATCGTTGAGTCAGACTCATTTGCCGCGCGGCCCAGACAGCGAAGACGCCAAAGACCCAGCGCCAGCGCTGGCCAAGCCAGGTAACGGGTTGCGTTGACCCGTTGAGGTTGCGGGCTCTTCCAGGTTTGAAGTTGGCGCGACTTTCTTCAACTCCAGCGCGCGGCGCTTGGCGATCAAACCGGACGTGACCACGAAGCCCACGATGTAGTAGGGCAAGTCCAGATAAGCCAGGCTCAGGAATGCCCCGCCTGCTGCGTAGCCGATCAGGCTGACCTGCGACATGTACATCAGCGTCGGCATCCACGGGCCGAGCTCCTTGTCTTCTTTGGTCTGCTTGGCGATGCGCCCAGCGGAGAACCAAGTGACCAGGCCAAGACCGAGGAAGATGGCCAGACCGACGAAACCATGCTCACCTGCCATCTGGAAGTAAATGCTGTGGGCGACATAAACCCGGCCCTTGAAGATGGCGTAGGGCCCCTCCAACGACGCATACTTGGCAAAGACAGCCGCGTTGTCAGCAGCAAAGCCAACCCCCAGGATCGGATTGTCAACCGCCGCGTTCCACAGGGTGGTCCAGGTCCAGATGCGCGACAGTGCCGAATCATCCTGCTGGAACGTGCGGATGGTATCCATCCGCTGCACCCAGGTGTCCGGCATGAAGGCGATCGCCATCGCCACAAAAATGCCGAGCATCAGGCTGGTACGCACAGGATACTTACCCTTCAGACCCAAGAAGAAGGCCATCGCCAGCAAGGCCACCAGCGCCCCACGCGATTGGCTGCCCAGAATCGAAAAGGGGCAACAGCCCATGCAGAAAAGCAGCACCTGCCGCAACCAGACTCGCTTCTCAGTCACGCGCAGAAAGTACAACATCGGCATCAATATGACGAGGCCTACCGCCAGTTCGTTGTTACCTTCGAGCATGCCGCCCGGCGGGCCCCAGACGCGGCTGCCGCCGCCTGTGGCCACCGTCCAGATGCCGCCTTTGATGCCGAATACCGCCACAGAGAAAGTGACAATCCAGACCAGGATGCGCAACTGCTTGGCGTCGATCACCAGCATCCAGGTCACAAACAGCATGGCCTGGATCTTCAGAACAAATATCCAGCGGTCAATCACCGTTTGCTGCGGCGCCATCGCAAACAAGCTGGTGATGCTCATCCAAACGAACATCAGAACCAGCAGCACGGTGATCCCGTTCAGCGGAATGGCCTGGCGCTTCCTGGTCAGCAGCAGCACCGTCAATGTGGTCACGGCCGCTACGGCAGCAAACTGAAAATCATGCGCAAAGCCGTAGGTCAGCTTGTGCGGATTCATCAACGACAACCAGGCCCACAAATAAGCACCGACCACCGGGTGCCTGAAAGTGATCAGCAGCAACGCGGCGACCACCAAACTCAGCGCAATGTCACGCATCGCAAGTTGCCTCGGCTTGAGGTGCATTCAGCGCATGGCTGATCACGTAGCGGTACTTCCCCGAGCGCTCGGGGGCAATGGCGGCCACCCTCTTCACCTCTACATCCACTTGAGCACCCAGCCGCTGCTTGAAGGCCTGCACGACCTTCGTCACCTGATGGGCTTCAAAGTCAGCATCCACTACCAACTCTACCCGGGTGTGCAGCCGCGTCTCTTGGGTGATCTTGAAGCCTTCCACACCGGCCAGATCGCGGATCACGTAGATCAGCGCCAGGCCGTGCATCACGGTGCCGTCGGCGGCCACGACAAAGTCAGTACTGCGGCCCTGCAGTTCGCGCAACAGCGGCAGACCGCGGCCACAGGGGCAGAGCTTGTCATCCAGCACGCCCACATCGCCAGTGCGATAACGAATGAAAGGGAATTCGGCTGTTGCCAGATGGGTCACCACGATCTCGCCTGCTACGCCCGGCGCCGTTGGCAGACCCATGGCATCAACGGTCTCCACCACCAGATCTTCGGCACTGATATGCATGCCACCTTCAGGGCACTCATGTGCGATGAAGCCCGCGTCTCGACCCCCATAGCCGTTTGCCACCTTGCAGCCGAAGGTCTGCTCGATCACCGCTCGCTGGTCGTCGTACAAGCGCTCTGAGGTCACAAAAGCAACCTTGACACCCAGGCCATCGAGCCGCAGCCCCTGGGCCTGCGCCTGACGGGCGATCCAGCTCAATGCCGAGGGGTAACCAAACAGCATCTTTGGACGCTCGCGCTGCATCCAGGCGATGAAGCCATCAACACGTTCGGCGCTCATCTCGAAGGCCGGCAACAGCGTGCTGCGCATCAGCGCATCGCGCCACTGGCGCACACGATCCTGCGCACCATGTTCGATCGGCGAGCCCCAGATCACAGCCTCACGGTCGCCAATGTCCACGCCCCACCAGCGGGTGGCACGCCACTTGGCCGCCACATCGTGGCTCTTGCGCGCCTTGCCGATGTAGAACACCAGGGGCTGGCCGGACGAGCCGCCCGTGTTGTAGCGACTCAAAGGGCCGTGGCCCTGGGCCTTCATGGCTTCTGTGTGCTCACGAATCTCGGACTTTCCCAGCAACGGCAGGCGCTGCAAGTCGCGCACCGAGACGACCGCGCCCGGCTCGAAATCCAGCCGCTTGAAAAGCTCCCGCCAATACGGCACGCGCTGGCCCACTTCGATCAGGAATCCGCGCAGCCGCAGTGCCTGCTCGGCGGCAATTTCTTGCGGGCTCAACCACTGGCTCAGCTCCAGTCGTCGGCGCACGGCCACGGTGCTGTGACCCTTGATGCGCTCATGCAGCGGGAACAGGCAACGGCTGGCAAGGTGCGTATACATGCGAAATTGGAAGACGACTCAAAGATACAGCAATGATGAAAGCAGGTGCGACCGGGCTGGACTGGCGGAAGTCATCCCGGCTTGGTCAAGGTCACCATGATCCAGCCGCGCAGCCATCGCAAGGACTCGAAGCGGGCAATCAGCTTTTCGAAAGCAGTACCCAGCAAGAACAGCAGGCCATTGAACATCAGGTAGTTGGGATACTGGCTGAGGTACTGAAAACTCTCCACGTGCAGACCTGCGTCCGAGGCCAGGCGGTTCACATCAGAACGGGTATTGGTCTTGTAGGCGGTTGGAAAGGTGTCTTCTTCCTCGCGGCCTTCAACCATTTTGACCACCCTGGCATGCAGCCTGTTCGGCACCATGCGCGCAGCCAGGGTCCCGTAGTCCCACATGTTGGCGGTGAGAAATATGACGCGACCGCCCGGGCTGAGGACACGAGAAAAGTCGCGATAGACCGACTGCGGGTCTGTCAAATGCTCGAACACACTGCGTGAAATGATCAGATCGACACTGCCATCCGCCAGCGGCAAAGCCCCCAGATTGGCGTTGCAGGTTTCGATGCCTGGTGGCACATCGGTGAAATCCACCAATTCCACGCCGATCAGGCGTTTCACTCGCCCCAGATACTTGCGCAGCACAGGCACCGTGCGGCCACAGCCAGCATCCATCAGGGACTGCACACCATGCTCGGTGATCAGCCGGTCTACCTGCTGCTCAAACAGCCGGTAAGGGTGCGGCACGTGGCTGTAGTAGCGCCTGAGCAGCCGCTCTGCCATGGCTGTCATCGCAGTCTCCTGACGCGCGGCATGGCGCCCTGCCACGCATGCTGCCGTGTGCCGGGCTTCACGCCAACACTCCGCGCTGTGCGGCCTGGCAATAAAGCGCTTGCCATGAGGAGCGCACCTCGGCCCAGGCAAACTTCGAGACCAGATTCAAGCCGGCTTCGCGCACGCTTCGGGCCAGCACTCGGTCCTGCAACAGAAGCAGCGCAGCACTGGCCAGGGCCGCCGCATCACCCACAGGCACCAGCATCGCCGTGCGCCCATCCTGCACCAGATCGGGGATACCGCCGGCGGCCGTGCTGACCACCGGCACACCGCTGGCCAAAGCTTCGAGGATGGAGATCGGCATGTTGTCCACAGTGCTGGCATTGAGCACCAGATCGGCCTGCGCATACAAGGAAGCAATGCGCGCGTTGTCAACTCGTCCGACGAATTGCACCATCTGCGCCACTCCCAGCTCTGTGCTGAGCGCCTGCAGGGCAGCCAGTTCGGGCCCACTGCCCGCCACCGTCAAGGTGGCATCTGGCCACTGCTGTCGCACCTGGGCGAAGGCGCGCAGCACCGTCGGGATGTCGTAGATGGCTTCCAGGTTGCGTGTGACCAGCAGTCTGGGCGCTTCGATCTTGTCTCTGAACGGCTGCACCGGAAAGCGCGACAGATCCACCACATTGGGAATGGCCTGCGCTGCAAGACCATGGCGGGCGAACACGCGTTGCAGGAACGCTGAAGGCGTGATGCGCGCCTCTGCCCTTGCCAGCTGGCGATGCACAAAACGCGGCGCGTGCGACAGAAACTCATCAGCCTGCCCGCCGCGATAGTTGACGATGGCAGGTACGCCTCGCAGCCTGGCAATGCTGAGTGCAGGGGCCGCCAGCAGATGCCAGGCCCAGCCCGAATTGGCAAACACATGCACCACCTGCGCGCGACCGATGGCGCGCCACAAGCGCCACAGATAAGGCAACAACCTGAAGCCAGCGCGCAGCACCGGCACCTGCCCCACCCACTGGGGCCTGTAGGGCGCATTGGTGCGCACCAGTTGCACCTGCGCACCTTCTTCTCGCAACAGGCGCAAGAGCTGCTCGCACTGGTTGGCCATGCCGCCCGATGGCGGTGGCAGCGGCCCCACCACACAGGCCCGGGGCCAGGCTTGCGCGCTGCTCAGCGGCTGAGGCCTGACCCGCACCATCAACCGCAGCAACCACAGTGACCACATCAACCCACCGCCCAGCAAAGCACCTGTGGCCACAAAGGTTCGGGTGCGCAGACTGCGCATCGCTTCGCGTTCTGCGAGGTTGGTGGGCGTCGCCAGCATGCGGATCGGCACGCTCACCCCGACTGCCCACGCGCCCACACCTTCGGCCAAGCGCGAGACGCCAGCAAAGGCGCGCACCGGCCAGGCGGCGTCGTACATGAAAGGGTTGTTGCCCCACGGCATGTACCAGGCGTCGATACCGCGCTGAAAGTAATCCCAGGCTTTGGCTTCGATCTCCCACCCTGGGGGCACCTGATCAGACAGCCGGTGCAACTTCAGTTCAGGCGCGCGATCCAGCACCGCCTGCCTGAACTGCGCCCCCGACAGCGGCTCGGTGCTGCCGTTGGTGAAGTAGTAGTTCTGAAAGATGTCGACCAACTGCCAGCGCTGTTGCTGACGGTTCCAGATCTCGGCAAAGATGTGACCGTGGCCGCCGAACTTGTCGAGTGAAAAGGCCCAGGTACGAACCGGGATGCCGGCGGCTCTGGCCAAGGCACTGAAGACACGGACGAAGTCGCCGCAGTAGCCGTCGCCGCTCGTCACGATCGCCTGGTAGGTGTGGCGCAAGTCGTGCTGGATCGCACCCCCCCGCAGCACTGGCGCGCTTTGCAACATGTGGCGCGCAATGATCAACGCACGGGCCCAATCGTCTGCAGCTGACTCCAGGCCAAGGCCTTGCACCACGTCGGCGAAAAATGGGTCTGCCTTCAGCTGGCCTTCCTTGTAGCCCGCTGGATGATTCGGCGGCTGCCAGGCCGCCTCTCGCAGATCCTGCAGATCCGGCCCCAGCGCCAGGGCGTTGCGCACCCTGACCAGCTCTGTGCCCTTGAACAGGTAAGGTGCCAGCAGCCCGAGGCCCAGCAAAATCAGGAGGGCCCCAACCAACAGCAAGCGCACAGACGTGCCAAGACGCCGCCGCTGTGGCTTGGCAAGTACTGTGCCCGAATTCACCAGCATAGACCTCTGACCTTGGCTTGCAGCCTGGGTTGAGCCGGCAAGCCCACCAGGTCTATCAGCTCCTGATCTGCGCGCACCAGACCGGCCAGCGCTTCACACACTGCAGGGCTGCTGCTGCCGACCACCACGACCTCGGACTCTGCAACCACGGCCGCCAGGTCGGGGCTCAGCATCTGGCCGATGTGCGGCAGATGTTTTTCGATGAAGCTCTTGTTGGCGCCCAGCAAGCGCGCCAGATGCACCTCCGGGTCGTAGATGCGCAAGGTGTAGCCCTTGCCGATCAACTGCTCGGCCATGCTGACCAGCGGGCTCTCGCGCAAGTCATCGGTGCCGGTCTTGAAGGACAAACCGATCATGCCGATCTGCCGCTTGCCGCTGGCCGTGACTTTGGCAATTGCCAGCTCCAGATGCTGCTGGTTGGAGACCAGGATGTGGCTGAGCATCGGCATCGCTACATCACGCTGCTTGGCCAGATAAGCCGTGGCGCGCAGGTCTTTGGGCAGGCATGAGCCGCCAAAGGCAAAACCCGGACGCAGATAGGCCTTGCTGATGTTGAGCTGGGTGTCCTGGCACACCAGATCCATGACCTCGAAGGCGTCCACACCCAGCGCATCACACAGCCGCGCGGTCTCGTTGGCGAAAGTGATCTTCAGCGCATGGAAGTTGTTGCAGCAGTACTTCATCATCTCTGCCGAGCGCACCGAGGTACGCAAGAACTTGCACGGCAGGTGGCCGAACAGTTGCTTCAGAACCCGCTCGGCTTCGTCGTGGTTGGCGCCGACGATCGTGAAGGGCGGCTTGTCGTAGTCGCGGATCGAGCTGCCTTCGCGCAAGAACTCGGGCTGGAAGCACAGATGAAAATCGACCCCATCGCGCTTGCCCGACTCCCGCTCGACGATCGGTCGCAGCACATCTTCCACCGTGCCCGGCACCAGTGTCGACCTGAAGACCACCACATGCGGCTTGCTGTTGCTTTCAATCTTGCGCTTCAGCGCTTGCCCCAGCTGAGCCGCCAGGCGCTGCACAGCCCCCTGGTCCTGGCTGCCGTTGGCCGCCGATGGCGTGCCCACGCAGACCAGTGAAATCTCGCTGGCCTCGATGGCTGCAAAGACATCGGTCGTGACTTGCACCTGGCCACAGCTGGCCACTTGCTGCATCAGATCGACCATGCCTTCTTCGACCACCGGGGTCTTGCCTGCCATGATCAGGTCGAGCTTGGTTTGATCGATGTCCACACCCACGACTTGGTGGCCATCGCGTGCCAGACAGGCCAACGATACAGCGCCAACATACCCCAGGCCAAAAATGCTGATCTTCATGCGAGAGTCTTTTCAACGGATGAAAGGGGTGAAGCAGCGGCTCGCAAGCCGCGCTCGATGATGCCGTCCAGCCGTTGCATCGATTGGGGCCAGGCGTGATGGGTGAGCATGCGCTCGCGCCCGGCTGCGGCGAGCCGCGCGCGCTCGCTGGCGCTGCCGACGATGCGCATCACGGCGGCAGCGGTGTCGGCTGCCGAATCTGCCACCAGAAAGTGACGCTCGGGCTCAGCGTCCACGCCACCGGCTGCGGCGCCGCTCGTGACCACTGGCACACCCATCGCCATCGCTTCAAGAATCTTGTTCTGGGTGCCGCGTGCGATGGCCAGTGGGGCCACCATCACGGCGGAGCCGCGAATGAAAGGCCGCACATCAGGCACCGAGCCAGTGACCGTCACGCCCGGCCTGTTGCCCAAAGCGCGCATCAATGGCGAAGGGTCTGCGCCGACGATCAGCAGCTTCATCTGCGGCCGCTGCTGCTGCAACAGCGGCCAGACCTGGTCGCAAAAGCGCTGCATGCATTCCTGGTTGGGGTAGTAGTCCATGCGCCCGATGAAACTGACCGTCTCGGCGTCATAGGCGCTGTCGGTGGGGCAGAAGAAACTGGCATCCACACCGTTGGGAAACCAGTCCGTCACAGCGCCCGTGCCGTAGCTTTCAAGCGTCTGCCATTCGGCACGCGTGGTGGCGGTACACAGATCAAAGCAGCGCGCCAGCTGCTTCTCTGCCCACCACATATTGCGGCCTTCCAGCCGGTAACCCCAGGACAGAGGAAAGCGCTTGTAGTGGGCGTACTCCAGCCACTTTTGCGAATCCATGTCGCCAAAGTCGAGGATCTTGGGCACGTCTGTCACATGGGCCACATAAGGTGCCACCGAAGAACAGTGCACGAAGATCAAATCCCACTTCGATTCAGTCAACAGGCGACGAACTGTCGCGGCCATCTCGGGTGAGTAGAAGTAGCCCATCGACGAAGGCGTCAACAGCGGCAGGCGCGCCACCATGCGCAGGTTCTGCACCCGGTCGTCCACCACAGCGGCGTGAAATGCCGTGCAGTGCTCCGCAATGCCCTGCCCGTCTTCGGCTTCTGCCGCGTTGCGCGCCAAAGAACACACCGTCACCTGGTGCCCGCTGGCTTGCAGGTGGCGGATCATGTTGAAGGGCCGGATCTTGCCGCCCCGCTTGGGCGGGAAGGGGAAGCGGTGGCAGAGGTACAGGATCTTCATGCGGGCAGCGGTGCGGTCAACGGTGAAGACAGCGCGGTCAAGGCGCGCAGCTCTTCGCTGAGGTCTTGGTGGCTGCGGCCATCCAGATACAGGCGGCTCCACAGCTCCAGGTTCAACAGCGCCAGCAGGGCGTCGGTGCCGTCGCTGCGGTTGGCCTGGTGGTCGGCCAGCAAAGTCTGTACAGCAGCGGGGTCAAACAAGCCCCGTTGGCGCACCGTGGCTGGCGACAGCAGCTCGTGCAACATCGGCGCCAGTTCGCGCTTGAGCCAGGCGCCCATCGGCGTGCCAAAGCCGCGTTTCTTGCGGTGCAGGATGTCGGCAGGCAGGTCTGCGGCCAGTGCAGCTTTCATCAGGTGCTTGAGCTCACCGCCACGCATCTTGGCCGGGCCGGGGATGCTGGCTGCCAGCTCGACCAATTCATGGTCGAGCAGCGGCACGCGGCACTCCAGCGATACCGCCATGCTCATCTTGTCGGTCAACATCAACAGATCATCGGGCAACTGCGTTTCTGCATCCACGGCAAAAAGACGGTTGATCTCGTCTTCTTGCCCGGCCCCGGCAAAAGCTGCGCTCAGTGCGTCGTTGCCGGCAGGTGGCTGCGCCAGCAAAAGCGAAGCCACCGCATCGCGCGACAGCACCTGCAGATAGCTGCGATAACGCTCGTCAGCGTCCATCTCTGCACTGGCGATGAAACCTTTGGCCAGCCGCGCCACGTTCAACCACTTGTTGTGCCGATCGGCCGGCAGCTTGGCCGCCACCCCTGAAGCCATGCGTCGCGCCCAACCCGGCAAGCCGGCATAACGTGCTGCGTAATGGCCTCCCAGATAGCGCCGGTAGCCGCCAAAAAGCTCGTCACCGCCCACGCCAGACAAGATCACCTTGACATCACGCCGCGCAAACTCAGACACCAGATACGTGGTGACAAAGGCCGAATCCGACACCGGTTCGTCCATGTGCCAGACCAGCTTGGGCAACAAGCCCACCACATCGGGTTTGACGACGATCTCTTGGTGCTGGGTCTTGAACAGTTCTGCCACGCGGCGCGCGTAAGGCAGTTCGTTGTACAGCTGCTCTGCCGCACCGCCCTCAAAGCCAATCGCGTAGGTGCGGATGGGGCCGGATGAGTGCCGCGCCATGCTCGCCACCACCGCGCTGCTGTCCACACCGCCTGAGAGGAAGGCGCCGATCGGCACATCGCTGACCATCTGCATGTGCACCGCGCGGTCGATGCCTTCGCGAACGCGCTGCACCCATTCAGCGTCGCTGGGCCGCTTGTCGACTTTCGGCGAGAGCTGCCAGTAGCGCCACTGCTTGACCTGGCCGTTTTCAACCGCCAGAAGCGTGGCGGGCGGCAACTTGCGTATGCCTCTGAAGATGCTGTGCGGCGCCGGCACATAACCCAGATGCAGATAGTCGGGCAGCACATCGCGATTGAGCTCGGCTCGCATGCCCGGCAGTTGCAGCAGCGCTTTGGCTTCGGTGGCAAAGGCCAGGCGCTTGCCGTCTTGCGCGACGTACAGCGGCTTGACACCCAGTCGGTCGCGGCCGATCAGCAAGCGCCTGCGCCGCGTGTCCCAAAGCGCAAAGTCGAACATGCCGTTCAGGCGCAGCACGAAGTCGTCGCCGTACTCCGCATAACCATGCAGCATCACTTCGCTGTCTGAGGCGGTCTTGAAGTGGTGGCCCTTGGCCTGCAGTTCGGCGCGCAACTCGCGGTAGTTGTAGATCTCGCCATTGCACACCAGCCACAGCGAACCGTCGCGGTTGGACAAGGGCTGGTGGCCACCTTCGATGTCGATGATCGACAGGCGCCGCATCGCAATGCCGGCGTTGCCGTCGATGTGCATGCCTTCGTCGTCGGGGCCGCGGTGTTGCGTGATGCGCCCCATCGCGGACAGCATCGGCGGGTGCACCGGCTGTCCATCCAGGTGGATCAATCCGTGGATGCCGCACATGCGCTCAGGCCCCCACCGCAGCCGGGCGACGGCCGCGTGCGCTCAGCGCTTTCTCATAAACCTCGGCGTAGCGCGCCACGCTGTTGCTCCAGGTGCGCTCTTTTTCGACAAATTGCCGCGCGCGCTGGCGCAGTGCCGGCCAGTTGGCCTGATCGGCCAAAGCAGCCTCCAGGCCAGTACGCAACTGTGCAGCATCGCCGGCCAGGCACAAGTAGCCGGTCTCGCCGTGGCGCACCAGCTCGCGGTGGCCGCCCACGTCGCTCGCCACGAAGATGCGCCCCTGGGCCATCGCCTCCAGCGGCTTCAACGGTGTCACCAACTCGGTCAGGCGGATCGGCAGGCGCGGGTAGGCCAGCACGTCGATCAACTCGTAGTAGCGCTGCACCTGGGCGTGCGGCACGCGGCCGGCAAAGATCACCGTGTCCCCCAGGCCGTTCTTGGCCACCTGCGCTTTCAAAGCTGCTTCTTGCGGCCCGCCCCCCACCAGCAGCAGCCTGAGTTTTTGATGTTGCGGCCTCATCTGGCGCACTGCCTCGATCAACAGGTGCAGGCCTTCGTAGCCATAAAAGCTGCCTGCAAAGCCGATCACCGTGGCGTCTTGCAAGCCCAGTTGGGCCTGCAGCTGGGGGTCGGCAGCGCGGCCAAACTGGAAGCTGACCACATCCACCGCGTTGGGGATCACGGTGATGCGACTCTCAGCAATGCCACGCGAGGCGATATCAAGCCGCAAACCTTCACAGATGGTGGTGATCTGGTCGGCCTGACGCAGGGCAAAGCTCTCGAGCGCGCGCGACAAACGATATCGTGCGCTGCCCTCAGCCGTGATGCCATGGTCCACCGCCGCGTCTTCCCACGAA
>Ga0105049_10006726_pt1 | contig 13370 bp, 12 predicted proteins | sample MAT06_FD_78087 | JGI IMG/M metagenome (GOLD analysis project Ga0105049, IMG submission 78087) | Freshwater microbial communities from Lake Fryxell liftoff mats and glacier meltwater in Antarctica - MAT-06 | ecosystem: Environmental > Aquatic > Freshwater > Ice > Liftoff microbial mat | place...
GAGCCTTGTCAAAATGGGCACCACCGCTGCGCAGAAGAAACTGTTCTTCAACCTGCGCCGCATGAAAAAACAGCTCGAAGCCTACGAGGACAGCGACCTTTCGCCCGCCGACGTGACCAAGATCGCCACCGATCTCGGCGTGCCCGAACAGGAAGTCGTCAACATGAACCGGCGGATGATGATGGGCGGCGATGCGTCGCTCAACGTCAGTCTGCGCGGCGACGAAGAAGGCGGCGGCGAATGGCAGGATTGGCTGACCGATGACCGCCCCTTGCAGGATGAAACCGTGGCCGAGGCTGAGGAATCGCAGATGCGCATGGCGATGCTGAGCGAAGCGATGGGCAGCCTGAATGATCGCGAACGCCACATTCTAACCGAACGCCGCCTGACCGAAAAGCCGCAAACGCTCGAAGAGCTGTCGCAGGCCTACGACGTCAGCCGCGAACGCATCCGTCAGATCGAAGTGCGCGCGTTTGAAAAGCTGCAAAAAGCGATGCAGCGGATCGCGGGTGAGCGGCTTCTTCCAGGCGTCGCGTAATTTGTTGCGGGCGAGAGCGCGTCCGCGCTCTCGCTTCCTCGCTCACACGGCCTAAAGGCCGCGTCGCTGCGGACGGCCGGTCGGCCTTGCGGTTCGCAAATGCGAACCGGGCGTCTATCTACCTGAAAAGCACATTCTAGTCCCGTCTAGGTAGGCCTTAGGCTCGCCCAGACTGCCTCTAGAGGTCCAAAAAAGGGCGCTGCGGGTGATCGCAGCGCCCTTTTTCCATGCACAGCCGCAAATGTTTCACGTGAAACATTTGCAGAACATCGGTTTTGGTATCACTTCACCGGGGCCAGATCCAGCACCGCCGCCACCATCGCGCGGGTGCCGAGCACCACGCTTTCGCGCGGGGCGACCTTGAACAGCGGGGAATGGTGGCCGGCAATCGCCGGGCCGCCGTTTGCCGCGGCATCAATTGCCGCCTGCGGGGTGCCGCCGACTGTAAAGTAGTACCCTGGCACGCCATGTTCAGCCGCGACGAAATAGGCGAAATCCTCCGCCCCCATGTTCTTCTGTTCGAACGGCTCAAACGCCGCTGCGCCCAATTCGCGCTGCATCACCGCGTTGAGGCGGCGGGCGAGCGGCGGGTCGTTGGCGGTGACAGGCGTGCCGCCGGTGATTTTCATCGTCACCGGAAGATCATCGGGCAACCCATGCGCGCGCCCGATATTGACCGCGATTCGCTCAATCGCGGCGAGCGCGAGCGCGCGGGTTTCCTCGTCATTGGCGCGCACAGTCAGCTGCAACACGGCATTGTCAGGGATGATATTGCCGCGCGTCCCGGCATGCATCGCTCCCACGGTGACCACCACAGGCTTGAGCGGGGACACCTCTCGGCTGTCGATCGATTGCAGCGCGGTGATGATCTGCGCCGCGATATAGACCGGATCGCGGCCCAGATGCGGCGATGCGCCGTGGGTGGCGATGCCGGGCACAGTCAGCTCAACCGCTGACGATCCCGAATACTGCGTGCCCTCGGCCGCCGAAACCTTGCCGGTCGCAAGTTCGGCCGCGACGTGGAAGGCGAGCGCATAGTCGGGCTTGCCGAAACGCGTATAGAGCCCATCCTCAATCATGACCTTGGCCCCGCCCACCAGCTCTTCGGCGGGCTGAACAATGAACATCGCCGTGCCGCTCCACTGATCCTTCATCGCCATCAGCCGCCGCGCGGTGCCGACCATCGACGTGATGTGCACATCATGCCCGCAGGCGTGCATCACCGAATAGGTCGCGCCATCCTGCCCGACCTGTTTCGCGGTCGACGCATAGTCGAGGCCCGATTTCTCCTCGACCGGCAGCCCGTCCATATCGGCGCGCAGCATGATCAGCGGGCCATCGCCGTTGCGTAGCATCGCCACCACCCCGGTGCCGCCGACGCCGGTCGTCACCTCAAGCCCGGCGGCGCGCAGTTCGGCCGCCATCTTGGCAGCGGTGCGGCTTTCGAGGAAAGACAGTTCAGGATTCTGGTGAAAATCGACAAACAGCGGGGCGAGGTAATTGTCATACTCCGCTTCTATCGCGGCGACGGTTTTGGCATCATCGGCCATTGCGGGCGCGGCAGGCAGTGCGGCGGCAAGCGCAAGCACGCTGACGGCGATTGTGTTGAACGGGCGCATCGGATCATTCTCCCCTGACTGGTTTGCCGTAGGTAGCCATGCCACGGCGCGCCGCGCAAGCAGCGATGCTTTCCCCGCGCCAAACTGTTCGCTAAGGCACCGCATATGGCGCTTCGCATTCTCCGCATCTTTGCCAAAATCATCGCGTGGTTCATCGGCATCACACTGGTGCTGGTGGTCGCGTTCAAGTGGATTCCCGTCCCCGTCACCGCGACCATGGTGATGGACGAAAACGGCATCGCCAAGGACTGGGAAAGCCTCGACAATATTGATCGCAATCTGGTGTCGGCGGTGATCGCGGCAGAGGATTCGCGCTTCTGCGAACACTACGGGTTCGATGCCGAAGCGATTGAGCAAGCAATCGAGGAACGCCTTGCCGGAGAGCGCGAGCGCGGCGGATCGACGATCAGCCAGCAGACCGCCAAGAACGTGTTCCTATGGCAAGGCGGCGGCTTCTTCCGCAAGGGGCTGGAGGCGTGGTTCACCTTCTGGATCGAGACGATCTGGGGCAAGCGGAGGATCATGGAAGTCTATCTCAACGTCGCCGAGACCGGGATCGGCACTTACGGCGCCGAGGCGGGATCGCAGCGGTATTTCGGTCATTCCGCCGCGCGCATTTCCGCTGATGAGGCAAGCCGCATGGCCGTCGCCCTGCCCAGCCCCAAGAAACGCGCGGTGATAAGCCCCGGCGGGTGGCTCGCGCGCCACGGTAACAGCATTGAACGCCGCATCGGCATCGTCCGGCGTGACGGGCTGGATGCTTGCGTCTATAACTGATCCGCAATGCACGCCCACGTCCATCATAGTCATTCGCATAGCGCGCAACCGAGCGGTTCGTCCGATTGCCACGGGCTGCACAATGCTCACGGACACCATCACGCGCCGCAGGATTTCGGCAGCGCCTTTGCCATCGGGATCGGGCTGAACCTCGTCTTTGTCGTGATCGAGGCTGCCGCGGGTTTCCTTTACGGATCGATGGCACTGGTGGCGGACGCGGGGCACAACCTGTCAGATGTGTTGGCGCTGGCGCTGGCATGGGTCGCCAGCATCGCTGCGCGCCGCCCGCCTTCGGGCCGGTTCACCTATGGTTTCAAAAGCTCGACCATTCTCGCCGCGCTGGGTAACGCGATGTTGCTGGCATTTGCGATCGGGGCGATTTTGTTCGAAACGTTCCACCGCCTGATGACCCCGCAGCAGCCCGAAGGCATGGTGATGGTCATCGTCGCCGGGATCGGAGTGGGCATCAACGCGTTAACCGCCATGCTGTTTTTGCGCGGTCAGGACGATATCAATATTCGCGGAGCCTATCTCCACATGGCCGCCGATGCGCTGGTGTCGCTCGGCGTGGTGATGGCGGGGGTGGCGATCATCCTCACTGGGCTGTGGTGGATCGATCCATTGGTGAGCCTAGTGATCGTTGCGGTCATCGCGTGGGGCACATGGGGCCTGGCGCGCGACAGCCTGACGATGGGCTTGCTCGCCGTTCCGGCACGGATCGATCTGGCCGAGGTGAAGCAACACCTCGCCAGTTTTGATGGGGTGACGGCGGTGCACGACCTGCATGTCTGGCCGATGTCGACCACCGAAACCGCGCTGACTGCGCATCTGGTGATGCCGGGCAGGCCTGCTTCAGACACGCTCCTGCGCGAATTGGCGGATTCGCTCGAAGCGCGGTTCGGGGTCGGGCATTCAACGCTTCAGGTTGAAAGCGGTGAGAACCCCTGCGGACGTGGGTGCAGCTGATGGCCTCACGTCCTCGCCCCTCCACCGCCGAAGCGCGCGAAGCGCTGCGCGATGCAATGGCGCGGCTGGCTGATGGCGATCAGTCGGCATTGGAGGAAATTTACCGCGCCACGCGGGTGAAACTGTTTGGCATTTGCCTGCGTATCTTGGGCGACCAAAAGGAAGCCGAGGACGCCTTGCAAGACGTCTATGTCAATCTGTGGCAGCGGGCCGACCGCTATGACCCGACCCGCGCGAGCCCGATCGCGTGGCTGGCGGCGTTCGCCCGCAACCGGGCGATTGATCGGCTGCGCACGGGCAAGGTGCGCGGCGGCGCAGTGCCGGTTGAGGAGGCCGCACCGCTCGCCGATGAAACCCCGCTGGCTGATATGCTGCTGGTCGATGCGGAACAGGCGGCACAAATTCACAAGTGCCTCGGCGGTCTTGATGACCGCACGCAGGGGCACATCCGCGCCGCGTTTTTCGAAGGGCAGACCTATGCGCAACTGGCCGAGGCCGCCGATGTACCGCTCGGCACGATGAAGAGCTGGATTCGCCGCGGGCTGATGCGCCTGCGCGCCTGCTTGGAAGCGAGCGAAGTGGCATGAACGGCTCCGAAAACACTCCACCCCAAACCCCAGACGATGGCGTGCAGCGCGACGATCCGATGATCGCCGCTGAATGGGCGCTTGGCCTGCTCGAAGGCGAGGAACTGCTCGCCGCGCGCGGGAAATACGCGACCGATCCGGCCTTCGCTGCGCGCAAGGAATGGTGGGACGACTGGTTTGCTCCGCTGACCGACGCGATCCCGGGAGCTGAACCGCGCGCGCAGGTATGGGACGGGATCAGCGCCCGGATTGCGGCGCAACAGGCGGCGGCTGCTCCGGCGGGCGATGCCGCTGTGCCAACGAACGTGGTCGCACTCGAAGCCCGCGTGCGGCGTTGGCAATGGGTCGCCGGGCTGACCTCGGCTGCGGCAGCGGTTGCACTGGCGCTGTTCGCCTTTGCGCCAGGCCGCTCGCCGGTCGAAACGCCTGCGCAAATCGCCGCCGCCGCGCCGATGGTGGCGACGGTACCGATAGGCGAGACCGGGTTGCGGCTCGATGTCACCTATATCCCCGAAAGCGAGAAGATGCTGGTCGCCGCGATCGGCCTCACCGCTGACGGGGTGCATGATCACGAGCTGTGGCTGGTGCCCGCCGATGGCGGTGCGCTGCAATCGCTGGGCGTGGTCACCCCTGGCGAAGTGCGCAGCATGGTGCTGCCTGCTGCGATCACCGCCAAATTGGGTGATGGCGCAAGTCTGGTGCTCACACGTGAGCCAATCGGCGGCAAGCCTGAAGGCGTCGATGCCGGCCCGGTGGTGGCCAAGGGCGCCTTCACGCCAGTCTGATTGGGCGCCTGATTGGGCGCCTGATTGGGCGTCTGATTTGGTGACTGATCGGGCCGCAGCAAGGCGGCTTCGGTTCACCGTTTAAAACCGGCAATTCATCCGCATTATCATTTTCACCGCATCCGCGTGTGCTGGGCCTGCGTAGCTTTGGGGCAAGCGGGAGGGCTTGCAGACGAGACATTCCCTAAAGGAGATCCCCACTGTGACCCCCAAGAACACCCTTACCGCTATCATCGCCGCCGGACTTGTTGCCACCACTGGCATCGTTGCTGTCCCCGCGCTCGCCGATCATCATAAGGCCGCCGCGCCGGCCTCGCCCAACATTGTCCAGACCGCGATGAGCACCGGCGTGCACAACACTCTGGTCGCCGCCGTGAAGGCCGCAGGCCTGGTGGACACCCTCAGCAGCCCCGGCCCCTTCACCGTTTTCGCGCCGACCGACACCGCCTTTGCCAAGCTGCCCGAAGGCACAGTGGCGACGCTGGTAAAGCCTGAGAACAAGGGCACCCTGAGCAGCATCCTCACCTACCACGCGGTCGCCGGCAAGGTGACCAGCGCCGATCTGATCAAGCTGATCAATAGCCATGGCGGCGAAGCCACGATCAAGACCGTTGCAGGCGGCGAACTGACCGCGCGCCTGTCGGGCGACATGATCGTGATCACCGATGCCGCAGGCCGGGCGACCGCAGTGACCACCGCCGACGTGATGACGTCGAATGGCGTGGTCCACGTGACTGACGGCGTGTTCCTGCCTGGCTGATTGAATCGCATGCCCAGTTAGCGCTGTCCCACTTTCCCCCCATCCCACCCGGGGCAGCGCTTCTCCTGACCCCGTCCGGCCCTCCTCCATGGCTGGGCGGGGTTTTTGGTTTGTGGGTGGTTAGCTGCTGCGGAGCCAGCGTTGCATCTTGGCTCGAAGCAACCGCACCAGCTCCGGGTCCATGAACTCGTATTCGTCAGGGATATCGAGCACCACCAACCGCTTGTCCTTGAGCGCCTGACGGTGCTTTTTCTGCAATTTATCGCGATGCTGCCGCTCCATCACGAAAATGAAGTCAGCCCAAGCTACAAGCTCGTCGGTAAGCGGGTTTTCGGCATCGTTGTTCGTCCCGGCCGAAGCCGTGACGATGCCCGGCACGTCGGCGAAGATATGCTCAGCCGTCGGGCTGCGAAGGCGGTATTGGCTACAGACGAACAGGTAGTGGCGGATGCTTGCGAGCCCAATCGCAGCGAGCGACATGAGGTAACAGGCGATTGATCCCAAGGCCCGGTCGCCGCGCGAACGCAAGGCCGACCGGCAGCCCGAGCTTATGCGAGGAAAGCCAACCGCGCGGATGCGCGCAACCGGCGTTTGAGGGCGAACAAATTACGCCGCCTCTTCCTTCTTCTCTTCGCTGGCGCCGATCACCCGGACCGGCTCTTTCTTGCCTTCGACCACTTCCTTGTCGATCACGATTTCGGTCACGCCTTCCATATCGGGAAGATCGAACATCGTGTCGAGCAGCAGGCCTTCGACGATCGAACGAAGCCCGCGCGCGCCGGTTTTGCGCTTGATCGCCCGCTCCGCAATCGCCTGCAGCGCATCGGCGGTGAAGGTGAGTTCGACGTCTTCAAGTTCGAACAGCTTGCGGTACTGCTTGACCAGCGCGTTTTTCGGCTCGCTCAGGATCGTCACCAGCGCCGGGATATCGAGATCATGCAGGGTTGCGATCACCGGCAGGCGGCCGACAAATTCGGGGATCAGGCCGAACTTCAGCAGATCTTCCGGCTCGCTTTTTTCGAGCAGTTCGCCCACCCGGCGCTTGTCCGGATCGGCGACATGGGCGCCAAAGCCGATGCTGCGCTTTTGCAGGCGGTCGGCAATAATCTTGTCCAGCCCCGCAAACGCCCCGCCGCAGATGAACAGGATGTTGGTGGTATCGACCTGCAGGAATTCCTGCTGCGGATGCTTGCGCCCGCCCTGCGGCGGCACCGAAGCGGTGGTGCCTTCCATCAGCTTGAGCAGCGCCTGCTGCACGCCTTCGCCCGAAACGTCCCGCGTGATCGATGGGTTTTCGGCCTTGCGGGTGATCTTGTCGATCTCATCGATATAAACGATCCCGTGCTGCGCTTTCTCAACGTTGTAGTCAGACGCTTGCAGCAGCTTGAGGATGATGTTTTCGACATCCTCACCCACGTAACCGGCTTCGGTCAGCGTGGTGGCGTCGGCCATGGTGAAGGGCACATCAAACGTGCGCGCCAGCGTTTGTGCCAGCAGCGTCTTGCCCGAACCGGTCGGGCCGACCAGCAGGATATTCGATTTGGCGAGCTCGACATCGCCGCCCTTGCCCGAATATTTCAGGCGCTTGTAGTGGTTGTGCACCGCGACCGAAAGCACACGCTTGGCCCGGTCCTGCCCGATGACATAGTCATTGAGCTTGGAAAAAATGTCCATTGGCGTGGGGATTTCGCCGTCTTTCTTGCCAGCGATCCCCGCCTTGGTTTCTTCGCGGATGATGTCGTTGCAAAGTTCGACGCATTCATCGCAGATGAACACCGTTGGCCCAGCGATCAGCTTGCGCACTTCATGCTGCGACTTCCCGCAGAAGCTGCAGTAGAGGGTGCTCTTGCTATCGGATCCGCTCAATTTGGTCATTCCTGTGTCCTCGAATCCGCACCTGCGCGCGGGGCGATGTGCGCGGCGGATTCGTTAAATGTATCTATGGAACCAGATGAATCAACACATGGCGCGCAGATTCGTGTTGTTACCATAGCGCGGGTTGCCGCAAAGCAACGGAAATAATAGCGCTTTGCGGGGCCCGAACGCTCGGCTGTCCCGCTGCGGTGCAGGCCGGGGCGGAAGCCTTATTCAGGTGCGCCGCCCGAACCTTCTTCGCCGTCCGATTCTTCATTTTCGGGCCGGGTTTCGAACACCTTGTCGACGATGCCGAAAACCTTGGCTTCCTCGGCTTCGAGGAAGGTATCGCGGTCCATCGCCTTTTCGATTTCTTCAAGGCTGCGTCCGGTGAACTTCACATAGAGGTCGTTCATCCGCGAGCGGATGCGCAGGATTTCGCGCGCCTGAATTTCAATGTCAGACGCCATCCCGCGCGCCCCGCCCGAAGGCTGGTGGACCATGATCCGCGCATTGGGCAGCGCTATCCGCATCCCCGGTTCGCCTGCGGCCAGCAGGAAGCTGCCCATGCTGGCGGCCTGCCCCATGCACACAGTCGACACGCGCGGCTTGATATACTGCATCGTGTCGTAAATCTGCAGGCCCGCGGTCACCACGCCGCCGGGCGAGTTGATGTACATGCTGATCGGCTTGGACGGGTTCTCGCTTTCGAGGAACAGCAGCTGCGCTGTGACGAGCGAAGCCATGCCGTCTTCGATCTGGCCAGTCACGAACACGATGCGTTCGCGCAGCAGGCGGGAGAAAATGTCAAAGCTGCGTTCGCCGCGGCTGGTCTGTTCGACCACCACCGGCACCAGAGCGCCCGTGTAGGGATCGCGCGTGAACTGGCCTTGCGTGCCGTAGGTTTCGCCGGAATTGCCGAACAGATCGATCATGGAGTGCCCTTGCCCTTGATGGTTTCGAAATGGCTATGTCGGACGCTGGGGGGCAATTTCAAGGGCGTTTACCACGCTGCCTGTGAATTGCCGGGCCAGCCGGGGCGTTTTCCCCCTTGCCGCGCGGCGGATACGTGGCAAACCCTTTTTTTATGACCACAAGCACCTTCGCCCGTTCGGGCATCCGCGCAGGCCTAGCGCTGCTTCTTACCACCACCGCCACCGCTGCGCGTCCGCATGCCGACCATGACGCTGCGAAAGCAGCCGAAGCACAGATTGCCCTGATCCAGACGCTCGATGATGCCGGGCCAATGCTCAACGCGGTGATCGCTTATGACCCACAAGCGCCCAAATCCGCCAACGAGACGGCAGAGGCCGGACTACCGCTCGAAGGCCGCACCGTGCTGGTGAAGGACAATATCGAAACCCGCGAATTTCCTACCACTGCCGGAAGCCTGGCGTTGAAAGACAACATGACCGGCCGCGATGCGCCGATGATTGCCAACTTGCGCAGCGCAGGCGGCGTGGTGCTAGGCAAGACCAACCTGTCCGAATGGGCCAATATCCGTTCTGACGGGTCGACCAGCGGGTGGAGCGCGGTCGGCGGCCTCACCCGCAACCCCTATGCGATTGATCGCAACACCTGCGGATCATCATCCGGCAGCGGCGCGGCAATTGCGGCGGGCTTTGCGTGGGCGGCAATCGGGACGGAGACCAACGGCTCGATCACCTGCCCCGCCAGCATCAATGGCATCGTCGGGTTCAAGCCCAGCGTCGGGATCGTCAGCCGCACCCATGTGGTGCCGATTTCGAGCACGCAGGACACCGCCGGGCCGATGACGCGCACGGTGTATGATGCCGCGCTGCTGCTGACCGCGATTGCAGGCGAAGACCCGGCTGATCCGGTGACGCTGCAGGCCAAGCGGGTCAGGAGCTACACTCTCGGGCTCGACACCGCCTCGCTCCAAGGCGTGCGAATCGGCGTGATGCGCGATCAGGTCGGCAACCGGAAGGATCTGACCGCCGTGTTCAACACCGCGCTGGCGGATCTGGAGCGGGCGGGCGCAGTGCTGGTCGATATCAAGTTCGAACCCAATCCGCAGATGTATGGCGACAGCTTCACCGTGCTGATGTTCGAACTGCGGGAGGAGATGGGGAAATATCTCATCTCGATCCCCGCGTTCAAGGACGGCGAAACCCCGCGCAGCTTGGCCGATCTGATCGCCTTCAACACCGCCAATGCCAGCACCGAAATGCGCTGGTTCGGGCAGGAACTGTTCGAACTGGCTGAGACCACCACCGACCGCGCGGCCTATGAAACCGCACGCGCCAATGCCGTGCGAATCGCCGGGGAAGAAACGCTCGACAAACTGCTGGCGGAGAACATGGTGCAATTCCTCGTCGCCCCCACGCGGGAGGCGGCGTGGGTGAGCGACCTTGTGAACGGCGACAATTTCAACGGCTCGGTCGGCTTCGGTAGCCCGTCAGCGATTGCAGGCTATCCGCATCTCACCGTGCCGATGGGCGCGATCGAAGGCCTGCCGGTCGGCATCAGCATCATGGGTGCGAAGTGGGACGACCACGGCGTGTTGAAAGCAGGTGCAGCTTACGAAAAAGCGCGGACAGCCGAGCTGCCCGCGCCTTCGTTCAAGCGGTGGGAGCCGGCCGGGGAATAACCCCCGGCGCGACACCTGATTACTTCTTGGCGGCAGCCTTCTTGGCCGGTGCCTTTTTCGCTGCAGGCTTGGCTTCTGCTGCGGCGTCAGCGGCCTTTTTGGCGGGAGCCTTCTTGGCCGCAGGCTTTTCTGCTGCAGCTTCGGCCTTCTTGGCCGGAGCATTCTTGGCGGCGGGCTTGGCCGCTTCAGCCGGAGCCGCTTCAGCCTCAGCCTTTTTCGCCGGAGCCTTTTTCTTGGCCGCAGCCTTCTTAGGGGCCGGTGCCGGTGCGGTTTCTTCGGCTTCGATTGCGGCCTGAAGTTCCTCGACGGTCACTTTGCGCTCGGTCACTTCGGCCTTGTCGAACAGGAAGTCGACCACCTTGTCTTCGTACAGCGGCGCGCGCAGCTGGGCTGCTGCCATCGGCTCGGACTGGATGTACTGGACGAAGCGTTCGCGATCCTCATTGCGGTACTGCGCCGCAGCCTGCTGGATCAGCATGCCCATTTCCTGCTGGGTGACTTCCACGCCGTTGGCCTGACCGATTTCGGACAGGAGCAACCCCAAACGCACGCGGCGCTCGGCGATGGCCTTGTATTCGTCCTTCTCGTCGTCGATCTGCTTCAGAGCGCCGGCGGGATCGGCATCATTGGCCGCTTCCTGCTGCAACTGCGACCAGATCTGCGCGAACTCGGCTTCAACCATCGTACCGGGCACTTCAAAGCTGTGGCCAGCGGCGAGCTGATCGAGCAGCGCGCGCTTCATCTGGGTGCGGGTCAGGCCAGCAGTCTGCTGTTCCAGCTGCGCCTTCATGATCTCACGCAGCTTGTCCAAGCTGTCGAGGCCGAGGCTCTTGGCGAAATCTTCGTCGATCTGGGTTTCGGTTTCAGTCTTCACCGCCTTCACAGTGATGTCGAAGGTGGCATCCTTGCCCGCTAGATGCTCGGCCTGATATTCAGCCGGGAAGGTCACGGTGATGGTCTTTTCCTGACCCGTCTTCACGCCGACCAACTGTTCTTCAAAGCCGGGGATGAAGGTGCCCGAACCCAGCACCAGCGCGGCGTCTTCTGCCTTGCCGCCGTCGAATTCAACACCGTCGAGCTTGCCGACGAAATCGATGATCAGCTGATCGCCATCGGCCGCTTTCTTGGTCTTGGCGGCGTCCTTGTAGCTTTTATTCTGGCCCGCGATATTGCCGAGCGCTTCGTCAACCTGCGATTCGGTGACCGGGACGACCAACTTTTCAAGCGTGATGCCGTCGACGTTCGGCGCGTCGATTACGGGCAGCACTTCAAGGCTGACGACGATTTCGGCATCTTTGCCCTGCGCGTAATCATCCTTGAGCCCGATTTCGGGCTGCATCGCCGGGCGCAGCGCTTCGTCACGCAGCAGCTTGTCGACCGATTCGCGGATCGTGTCGTTCACGACCTGCGAATGCAGGGCTTCACCGTGCATTTTCTTGACGAGGTTGGCGGGCACCTTGCCGGGGCGGAAGCCGGGCATCCGCACCTGCGGCGCAACCTTCTTGATCTCGGCGTCGATCTTCGCGGTGAGATCGGCGGCGGGAATCGTGATCAGATAGGCCCGCTTGAGCCCTTCGTTGACGGTCTGCTTGGTGTGCATGGTGATTGGTCTGAAGCCTTCTTGCCAAAAATTCCGAGGGTACGGCCCCATCCGTGACAAATGCGGTTAGGGGCGAATTTGGTGCGGGCGAAGGGACTCGAACCCCCACATCTTACGATACCAGAACCTAAATCTGGCGCGTCTACCAATTTCGCCACGCCCGCATGCCCGAACGAAGCCGCGCGGGGAAACCGGCTAAGGCACCCCGCGCGTATTAGCGTGCGCCTCTATCCCGCTCTGCTGGAAAGGGCAAGCGCAACACGCTTGCCAATACGCTTGAAGGCTTGAGGATTGCAGATTAAGGGCGCGGGCATGAGCGATGAAACCCCCGAAATCACCCCGGTTACCACCACGGGCGCGCCTGACAGCAGCCCCAGTGGCAAGGATGTGCCGCCTGATCACCTTTCGGTTAATCCGAGCAACCCCTTCTTCAACGGCGAATTGCTGCGCCGCGGAGTCGGCATCAGGTTCAAAGGCGTCGACCGCATCGATATCGAGGAATATTCGATCTCCGAAAGCTGGGTCCGCGTGCAGGTCGGCAAGACTGTTGACCGCAAGGGTCAGCCGCTGACGATCAAGATCAACGGCCCCGTCGAAGCCTGGTTCGAGGATCTGGGCGAAGACGCGCCGGTCGCCCGCAAAGATTAAGCCGCCGGGCTGCGGCCCACGCACGCTTGCCAAAACCGGCGTTTGCGCCCACTTGGCGCCCATCATGTCCGCGCCCTTAGAATACACAAACAAGCCAACCGTCGTCATCATTGGTCGCCCCAATGTGGGCAAGTCCACGCTGTTCAACCGGCTGGTGGGCAAGAAACTCGCGCTGGTCGATGACCAGCCGGGGGTGACGCGTGACCGGCGCTTGGGCGATGCCGACATCGCTGGATTGCAGTTCACTGTGGTCGACACCGCCGGGTGGGAGGACGAGGACGCGCATACGCTCCCGGGGCGGATGCGGATGCAGACCGAAGCCAGCCTTGATGGCGCGGATGCCGCGCTGTTCGTGGTCGATGCACGCGCGGGCCTGACCCCGCTCGACGAAGAAATCGGCCGCTATCTGCGCGAACAGGAAGTGCCCGTGGTGGTGGTCGCCAACAAAGCCGAAGGATCGGCTGGCGAACACGGTGTGCTTGAATCATACGCTCTCGGCCTTGGCGATCCGGTTGCCCTGTCAGCCGAGCACGGCGAAGGCATTGCCGATCTGTTCGGCGGGCTGTTTCCGATCATCGGCAACAAGGCTGATCTCTACGAAGAAGCACAGGAGATCGAAGCGGCC
>Ga0105049_10006727_pt1 | contig 13370 bp, 14 predicted proteins | sample MAT06_FD_78087 | JGI IMG/M metagenome (GOLD analysis project Ga0105049, IMG submission 78087) | Freshwater microbial communities from Lake Fryxell liftoff mats and glacier meltwater in Antarctica - MAT-06 | ecosystem: Environmental > Aquatic > Freshwater > Ice > Liftoff microbial mat | place...
CACCATCCGCAGTCGCACACAGCACTTCGAGTTCCACCTGCTGCCGGCCGACGAGCTGGCCGACCACGTCCGCTTCGTCATTCAGGACGCGGGCCTCGAGCTCGGCGAAGACGCGGTCGAGCACGTCGTCCGCCAGGGTGGTGGCTCAGCGCGCGACACGCTCTCGGCCCTCGACCAGGTGTCGGCGATGGGCGGCGTGGTGGACGAAGGCCAGCCGGTCGAGGCCATCGTCGCCGCCCTGGTGGCGCGAGACGCCGGTGCCGCGCTCGTGGCCGTGGCCGACGCGACGGCCGCCGGTCGCGACCCTCGCGTCCTGGGCGAGATCCTGATCGGTCGGCTACGCGACGCCTTCCTGTCGGTGATGGGCGCCCCCGACCGCCACCTGCCCGAGGCCGACCTCGTGAAGGCCGATGCACTGGGCAAGGAGCTCGGCCCGGCCGGGCTCACCCGAGCCCTCGAGGTGCTGGGCGACGCCCTGGTGGAGCTGGCCAAGAAGCCCGATCCCCGCATCGTCCTCGAGGTGGCGTTGGTCCGGCTCTGCCGGCCCGATGCCGACCGTTCGCTCGATGCCGTGCTCGAACGACTCGAACGGCTCGAGCGTGGCGTGCCGTCCGGTGAGCCGGCCCCGGCCGCGGCGTCTTTCGCGACGGCTGCCGCTCCGGTTCCCGCCGCGCCCGGCCCCCGCCCCTCTGGCCCTGCCGCCGAGGCCCGTGAGGAGCTGGCCCGCGCCTCCGCTCGGCCCGCTCGTGCCCCAGTGAAGAAGGCCACCGCGGCCACCCCGACGGCTCCTCCCCCCGCCCCAATCCCCGCCCCAACCCCCGCCCCCAGCTCCGTGGTGGCCGAGGCGCCGACTCCAGTCGTCGCTGAGCACCCGCCGGCCGCCGACCCGCCCCCCGCCGGTGGAGGAGGGGTCATCGACGTCGCGTCGCTCACCGCGGCGTGGGGCTCGGTGCTCGATGGCTTGAAGGGCGCCACCAAGGGGATCTTCCGCGAGGGACAGATCACCGAGGTCGACGACGGCATCGCGGTGCTGCTGCTCCCCAAGGGTCCGCCCAGTGAGCTCCTCGAGCAGCGCCGCCCCGAGGTGGAGGCCGCCCTGGCCGCCCACTTCGGGCGACCCGTCGGGCTGCGCCTCGTCGTCGGGGGCTCCGAGGGGCCGGCCGCGCCGGGCACCGCAGCCGTCGCCGTCACGGCGGAGGATGACGAAGCCCACGACGTAAACGAGCTCGAGGACGCGCCGGCGGCCGGCAACAGCGTGCAACGGCTGGCGGAGGCGTTCCCAGGGGCGGAGCTCGTCGAAGAACCCTGACGGGGTGCGTCGGCCTCTACGCTGCGGGCGTGGACGACCAGCCCGACGACGACCTGGATCACGACGACGACGCCGGTGCGCTGGCTCTGCCGGATCTGGCCGGCCTCTCGGGCGATGGTCTCGGTGGCCTCCTCGAGCAGGCGCAGCAGATGATGCAGGCCCAGCAGGAAGCCTCCGAGCGTGAGGTGGAGGGCGTGGCCGGCGGTGGGGTGGTGCGAGTCCGCGCCACGGGCACGGGGCAGGTGCTCGGCGTGTCCATCGCCGCCGAGGTGGTGGACCCCAACGACGTGGAGATGCTCGAGGATCTCGTGGTGGCCGCACTCCACGACATGAACGCCAAGCTGCTCGAGATCCAGCGTGAGGCGATGGGCCCGCTCGGCAACCTGTTCGGCGGATGACGAACGTCTACGCCCAGCCCGTCCAGGAGCTGATCGACGAGCTCGGGCGCCTGCCCGGGGTGGGTCCGAAGTCGGCCCAGCGCATCGCGTTCCACCTCCTCAAGGTCGAGAAGGTCGATGCGTTGCGCCTGGCGACGGCCATCACCGAAGCCAAGGATCGGGTGACGTTCTGCCAGCGCTGCTTCAACATCGCGGAAGGCGGGATGTGCGAGCTGTGCACCGACGAGCGTCGCGACCCCACGATCCTGTGCGTGGTGGAAGAGCCCCGCGACATCGTGGCGGTGGAGAAGACGCAGGAGTACAACGGCCGCTACCACGTGCTGCAGGGCGCCATCAGCCCGATCGACGGTGTGGGCCCGGAGCAGCTGCGGATCCGTGAGCTCTTGGGGCGGATCGACGCGGAGGGCGTGCAGGAGGTGATCCTCTGCACCAACCCCAACCTCGAGGGGGAGGCCACCGCCATGTACCTCAGCCGTCTGCTCAAGGACATCGTGGTGAAGGTCACCCGAATCGCCAGCGGCCTCCCCGTGGGCGGCGACCTCGAGTATGCCGACGAGCTCACGCTCGGTCGGGCGCTGGAGGGCCGTCGCGAGGTCGATGGCTGAGGAAAACGCCCGAGGCACCGGGGCATCGTCGGAGCGGGCGGACAGACCGACGATGCAACCGGTGCCTCAGAGGGGGGCCGACGGCCCGGTTGCGAGGGCTCATCGACGTTGCGATCACGTTACAACGGTTGCGGTTCGATGACAACCACCTCATCGGATCGGGCCGGTCTGGTGGCCCTGGCCTCGGCCACCGTGGTGCTCGGCGTCTCCTTCCTCCCGTGGGCAACCAGTGGAAGCAGGCCCCGCACGAGCTATGAGCTCGTCGGGGTAGCAGTGCGGTTCGATCTGGTGCCCTCCGACCTCGAGCCGTTCGCTCGGCTGTGGTTCCTCGTGCCCGCGCTGGTGGGCGTGGGCTGGCTGGCGGAAGCCAGCGGTCGCACCTCCACAGCGGCTATCGTCTGCGTAGCTGTGGGGCTGCTCTCCGTGGTTGCGGCGGCGTTGACCATGCAGTCACCCCTGGCGACGGAGGCCGGTGCCGTCGTCGCCCTGGGCTCAGGGGTGCTCGCCGTCGGAGCGGGCACCGTCCACCTGCTGTTCGCGAGGACCCACCATGACCGATGACCTGACGCCCCCGCCGCCGCCGTCCGCGGTCGGCACGCCCTACGTCGCTGAGCTGTCGGTCGCGCCCGTGCAGAAGAAGGGCCTCGGCACCCGGGCGCTCGCGGCGGGCCTGGGCGTCGTGCTGCTGGGCGGGGGCCTGGCGTTCGCGGTCACCCAGTCGGCCGCCGGCGGAGCCAGCACGCCGGAGGAGGCGGTGCAGCAGCTGTTCGATGCCATCTCCGACGAGGACATCATCGGTGTCCTCGACGTGCTCCCCGACGGTGAGCGGCGGTCCTTCCAGCAGCCCCTCGAGGACCTCTCGTCCGAGCTCCAGCGACTGGGCGTGCTCTCCGACGGCTTCGACCTCTCCGATGTCGGTGGCATCGACCTCAAGTTCAGCGATCTCGACCTCGGGAGCGAGGTGCTCGCCGAGGGCGTGTCGGTGGTGCACCTCCGGGGCGGAAACCTCACCACCGCCATCATCCCCGAGGACCTTCCGATCGGCGACGAGCTGCGCTCGCTCATCGAGGAGCTCAACGGCGAGCCGCTCGAGATCGAACCGTCCTCAGACACAGAGGCCCTGCACTCCGACGGCGACAGCCTCGACATCGTCACCATCGAGGAGGACGGCTCGTGGCGGGTCAGCCTGTTTTACTCGATCGCCGAAGCGGCCCGGGCCAGCACCGACCTGCCCCTGCCCGACTTCGGGGGCGGGATCACGCCCAACGGCCAGGACAGCCCTGAGGCCGCGGTTGAGGCGCTCCTGCGAGCGGCGGTCGAGGACGTCGATCTCGAGGCCATGGTCGCCCTCCTGCCGCCCGACGAGATGGCGGCGCTCCAGGACTACGCGCCGCTGTTCCTCGACGATGCCGCGGCCGACATAGCGGACTTCGCGAGCGACTACACGGGCACGCTCAACAGCGTTGCGCTCTCGGCCGATCGCGATGGCAACGAAGCCCTCGTCACCATCGACGACATCGACATCGCACTGTCCTACGAGGACGACGACTCGTCGATGACGTTCGACGGCGAGTGCTACCGGGTGGAGGACGAGTACTACGACGAGGAGCAGTGCCTGGCCGACCTCCCGATCGGGGCGACCGGTCTCGACGGCATCGACGTGCCGCGCCGCGACGACCCGCCCGCCATCGGCATCAAGGCGGTCGAGGTCGACGGACGCTGGTACGTCAGTCCCACCCGCACCCTGCTCGATGCCATCGTGGCGGGCCTCGGCGCCTTCGACGATGATGCGCTCGCCTCCTTCCCCGACGTGATGGACAGCTTCTTCGGCGGCCTGTTCGGTGGCTACGGCTGCGAGAGCTTCAGCGACACCGGCATCGCCATCGGCGGCGGGATTCAGTCGGCCGACGACTCCGGCGAGTGGAGCAGCTACCCGACCCCCGACCCCTACTCCTACGACGACTCCTACGACGAGTCCTACGACGAGTGCATGAGCTACGAAGAGAGCTTCGGGGACGTGGAGGAGGAGTTCGCTCCGGAGGAGTACCCGACATCGACGACCATGACCTCGGACACCACGGTCACCTCGGACACCACCGTCGGCGAGGACACGACCGCGACCACCAGCTTGAGCGGCGGTCCCACCTTCGAGGCGCTCGTGGCCAGGCTCACGCAGGACCAGGGGTTCACGGCCGCCGAGGCCAACTGCATCGCGGTGCAGGTGTACGTCGTCGGGCTCACCGAGGACCAGCTGCTCGAGCTCGAGGGCGGCCCGATCCCGGACGAGATCGCCGACCAGATCAACGAGATCGTGGCCGGCTGCTACTCGTTGGAGGAAGGGTCCGGCACCGGCTGAGCCGCCGACCCGCGGAGCACCAGCGTGGCGGTGGCGGCCGCCACGAGCAGGCGCAGCAGATGATGCAGGCCCAGCAGGAAGCCTCCGAGCGCGAGGTGGAGGGCGCGGCCGGCGGTGGGGTGGTGCGTGTCCATCGCCGCCGAGCGACGGCCTCGTGATCTCGCCCCTCGGCAGCGGGTTCACCGACGAGCAGGCGGCCTGCACCACCGGCTCCTCGGGCTGACCCAGCTCAGCCCCGGCCGTCTGGCGGATCGGCGTCGGCCAGCTCGTCGAGCACGGTCCTCGGGCTGAGCTCGCCCCGACCGTGGGCGGCCCGCCCGAGGAGGTGAGCCCCCAGCGGAGCCGTGAGCAGCTGCAGCACGATCACGAGCAACAGCTTCGGGACGGTGCTCCCATCGACCCTGAGCGCCGCTGCCAGCGAGATGAAGATGACCCCGAGGGTGGCCGCCTTGGTGGCGGCGTGCATCCGGCAGAAGACGTCGTCGAAGCGGTTCACACCCAATGCGCTCGCCACCACTAAAAAGGTCCCGACCGCGAGGAGGGCGGCGGCCACGGCGTCACCCATCATCGCTCCCGAGACCCTCGATCAACCGAGCGGTCAAGGCGGTGCCGACGAAGCCCAACAGCGAGGCGACCACCAGCACGTTGACGTTGATCGACTCGCCCCGGCGGACGATGTCGACACCGATCCCGCTGACCACCACCAGCACGAGCACGTCGAGACCCACCATGCGCTCGGCGATCGTCGGGCCCCGCAGCACCCGCCAGAGGCAGAGCAGGGCGGCGACGGCCAACCCGACGTAGGCGATGGTGGTGGTCAGGTCCACGACCGTGCCTCCTCGGCGGGTGCGTCATCGGTCATGCCGGACCCGAAGGCCCGACGCACGAAGACCTCCAGGCGGGCGACCTCGGTGCGAACATCGGCGGGGTCATCCAGGTGCAGGACGTGGACGTAGAGCACCGGCGGGTTGCCTCGGAGGTCGAGGGTCAACGTGCCGGGCGTGAGGCTGATGGCGTTGGCGATCAGGGCGGCGATGCCGGGAGAGCAGGCGGAGAGGGGCACTGCGACCACACCGGGTCGGGTGTGATCTCCGGGCGTGAGCACCTCTCGCAGCACGGTGAGGTTCGCCTGCACCAGCTTCCCGGTGAACCAGCCTGCGAAGTGGACGGCGGCGAGAGGGCGGACCACCCATGCCGTCGTGGCGTTCGGGCTGGAGGGGAGCAGACGGACCACGACGGTGGCGGCGAGGATCCCGCTGGCGATGTTGGCCGGGGTGATCGATCCCCACAGCGCCGTCCACGTGACGGTGAGCCAGGCGATCGCCACGGCGGTCCTCATCCCAGCACCGCCTCGACGTAGGCCGACGGGTCGAGCAGGTCGACGGCCGCCCGCTCGGACAGGTCCCACAGCGGGCCGGCGAACACCGCGATCACGAGGCTGAGCACCACGAGGGCGCCGGTGGCGGCCACCATGGCCGTCGGGGCCCCGAGTCGACCCGTGACGGCCGGCCCACCCCCGGGGTCATCGCCCCAGAAGGTGCCGCCCCAGATCTTGGTCACCGAGAACAGCGTGAGCGCGCTGACGGCCAGGCTGACGGCCACCACGGCCCACTGGCCGGCGTCGGCCCCGGCCTCCACGAGGGCCAGCTTGGCCACGAAGCCCGAGAAGGGCGGGATGCCGGCCAGGCTCAGCGCAGGGAGGAGGAAGAGGGCGGCGATGACCGGGGTGCGGTGGACCAGGCCCCCGAGGCGACTGAGCTGGCTGTCCCCTCCTGCGTGTTCAATGAGGCCCCCGGCCAGGAACAGGGCCGTCTTCAACACGATCTGGTTGATCACGTAGAGCACGGCTCCGGCCAGCCCCGCCAGCGTGAAGAGGCCCAGGCCGAACACCATGTAGCCGATCTGGCTGACGATGTGGAAGGACAGGATGCGCTTGATGTCGTCCTGCGCGATGGCGCCCAGCACGCCGACGGCCATGGTGAGGGCGGCCACCACCAGCAGCACGGTGCCGGCGCGGGAGTCGGGCGGGAACAGCAGGGTCTGGGTGCGGATGATGGCGTAGATGCCCACCTTCGTGAGCAGCCCCGCGAAGATGGCGGTGACCGGTGTGGGGGCGGTGGGATAGCTGTCGGGCAGCCACGAGAACAGCGGGAAGATCGCTGCCTTCACGCCGAACACCACGATGAGCAGCAGGGCCAGGGCGGTGCGCAGGCCGTCGGGAAGCTCCCCCACCCGCTGGCTCAGGTCGGCCATGTTGACGGTGCCGGTGGCGGCGTAGATGAAGGCCACTGCGGTGATGAAGAGCACCGAGGCCAGGAGGCTGATCACCACGTAGGTGATGCCCGAGCGGATCTGGGCCCGGGTGCCGCCCATGGTGATGAGCACGTAGCTGGCGATCAGCATCATCTCGAAGGCCACGAACAGGTTGAACAGGTCCCCGGTGATGAACGAGGCCGACACGCCGGCGGCCAGCACGAGGTACACCGGGTGGAAGGCGGGCTGGTGTCGGTCGGCGTCGGGTTGGCCGAGGGAGTACACGAGCACGGCCAACACCATCAGGTTGCCGACCACGAGGAGCATGGCCGAGAACAGGTCGGCCACCAGCGTGATCCCGATGGGCGCCTCCCACGCCCCGGCCTGCACGCTCTGCACCCCGTGGGCTTCGACCTCCACCAGGATGGCGACGGAGGCGGCGGTGGAGGCGAGCAGGATGAGCACACCGATGGACCGCTGCAGGGGGCGGCGGCCGGCCACCGCCATCGACAGGGCGGCGCCGAGCAGCGGCAGCACGATCGGTGCCGGGAGGAGCCAGCGCACTAGCCGGCCTCCTCGCTGGCTCGCTCGGCCTCGGCGGCGGCCTGGTCGGCGACCTCTCGGTCGCGGACGAGCGCGTCGACGCGCGCGATGCGGCGGTCCTCGACGTCGTCTTCCACGAGGTCGTCGCACGTGAGCACCCAGCTCCGGTAGGCCAGCGCCAGCAGCAGGGCCGTGACGCCGAAGGTGATGACAATCGCAGTGAGGGCGAGGGCCTGCGGGAGCGGGTCGGTGGTGTCGGCCAGCGAGGAGGGGTCATCGGTGACGAAAGGTGCCCGGCCCCGCCCATCTCCCGCTTGCAGCAAGAGGAGGTTGGCGCCGTGGCCCATCATGCCCAGGCCGATGATGATGCGGGTGAGCCGGCGTTGCAGGACGAGCCAGGTGCCGACGGCATAGAGGAGGCCGGCCAGCACGGCGACGGTGAGGTTCATCCGCGCTCCGCCTCGCCGCCGGGGTGGTCGGGATCGATGACGGGATCTCCGAGCGACTCGATCACCATGAGCACGAGGCCCACCACCACGAGGTAGACACCGATGTCAAAGGGGAGGGCGGAGGTGGCCTTGGCCGTTCCCAGCACGGGGAGGTCGACGGAGACCTTGCCGCTCTCGAGCACCTGGCCCCCTGCCACCAAGGCGCCGATGGCGGTGGCGGCGGCAAGGAACAGTCCACCCCCGAGGAGGGTCCAGGGCTGGACCCGCGTGGTCTGGCGCACCTCGTCGACCCCGCCGGCGACGTATCGCAGGGCCAGGCCGACGGCCGCCACCAGGCCGCCGATGAACCCGCCGCCGGGCTGGTTGTGACCGGCGAAGAGCAGGTAGAGGGACAGGATCATCACGGTGCGGGAGATGAGGTCGACGCCGGTGTCGAAGATCGGGGAGCGCCTCATGGCCGACCGTCCTCCAGCGGCGGCCCGGCGGGACCGTCGGTCAGCCCCCGCACCACTCGGGTGAGGCTCACGATGCCGAGGGCCGCCACCGCCAGGACGGTGATCTCTCCGAGGGTGTCGAGGCCGCGGAAGTCGACGAGGATCACGTTGACCACGTTGCTGCCCCCGCCGTCGGGCAGGGCCCGATCCAGGAAGGCGCCCGAGATCGGCTCGGCCGTGCGGGCGCTGCCGGCCACCAGCGCGAACCCCGTCACCAGCACCCCCACTCCACCGGCCACGAGGAGCCGCGATGCGGTACCCACACGCCATGGCACCTGCGGGGCGCGGGTCGGCAGCCGGCGCAGCACGAACACGAAGATGAGCAGGGTGACCGTCTCCACCAGCATCTGGGTGAGGGCGAGGTCGGGGGCGCCTTGGATCACGAAGAAGGCGGCCATGCCGTAGCCCACGAAGCCCAGCAGCAGCACGGCCACGAAGCGGTGCACCGTCACGGCGGCCCCGATGGCGGCGCCCGCCATGGCGACGGCCAAGCCGATCTGGAGGGGCGTCTCCGCCAGGACCGGCAGGGGTGGCAGCTCGGTGCCCACCAGCAGAGCTGTTCCCGGCAGCGCGAGGAGGGTGAGGAGGGTGACGCCCACGTAGACGGGGAGGGACCCGCTCTGCACGACAGCGGACGTGCGATCGGCCAGCCGGTTCAGCCCGACCAGGGTGGCGGCATAGGCGTCGTCGGCGGACGGCAGGCGGGGGACCGCGGCCTGGAACTGCTCGAGGGTCCTCCAGCGCAGGGCCAGCAACGTCCCTGCCGCGATGGTGAGCAGCGACAGGCCGAGGGCCGGGTTGAGGCCGTGCCAGATGGCGAGGTCGACGGGTTCCACGGTGGCGTCGAGGGCGGCGGCCGCTCCGGACACGAGCCGGCTGGCCAGCCCAGGGAGGAGCCCGAGTGTGACGGTGATCCCGGCCAGCAGCACCGCCGGTCCGAGGAACGACCGACCCGGCGGGGCAGGCGCCTCGACGGGGTTGTCGACGAGGGCTGGCCCGAAAGCCCCCCGCAGGAACCGGGCGCTGTAGGCGAAGGTCAGGATCGACCCGACCACGACACCGGCGAGGACCAGCGTGTCCACGGCGCCGACGCCACCGTGCACGAGAGCCTCGTAGGCCGCCTCCTTGGACACGAAGCCGACCAGCAGCGGGATCCCGGCCATCGATGCCGCGGACACCGCCGCCACGGCCATGGCTGGCCGCCAGCCAGGCACGTGACGGAGCTCGTGCAGCCGCCTCAGGTCGCGCGTGTGGGCCTGACGGTCGACGATCCCCACCAGCATGAACAGGGCCGCCTTGAACACGCCGTGGGCGATCAGCAGCGCGCAGCCGGCCAGGGCGGCCTCGGGCAGGCCCACGCCGAGCAGCACGAGCAGGAACCCGAGCTGGCTGATGGTGCCGTAGGCGAGCAGCAGCTTGAGGTCGTGCTGGCGCAGGGCGCGCAACCCACCCAGCAGCATCGTGGCCAGTCCCACCGTCAGCACGATGGGCTGCCACGGCGCCGCGGTGGCGAAGGCCGGAGCGAACCGGGCCACTAGGTAGATGCCGGCCTTCACCATGGTGGCCGAGTGCAGGTAGGCGCTCACCGGGGTGGGGGCGGCCATGGCCCTGGGGAGCCACGAGTGGAACGGCGCCTGCGCGGACTTGGTGCAGGCACCCAGCAGCACGAGCACGAGGGCCACGTCAACCGCCATGCCCGACGGCGGCGCCGCCAGCAGGCCCGAGAGGGAGAAGGTGCTGGCTTCGAGGCCGAGGATCACGAAGCCGCCGAGCATGGCCAGTCCGCCGACGCCGGTGATGAGGATCGCCTGCAGGGCGGCCGCCCGGGCGCTGGCCTTCGCATCGTCGAAGCCGATGAGCAGGTAGGAGGTGATCGAGGTCAGCTCCCAGAAGACGTACAGCCCGAGCAGGTTGTCCGAGAGCACGAGGCCGAGCATCGATCCCGCGAACGCGGTGAGGGTGGCCACGAACCGACCGAGGTCGGGCCGCTCGTCGAAGTAGGCGTAGGCGTAGACGTACACGAGGACGCCGATCCCCGACACCAGGCCGACCATGAGCAGGGAGAAGGCGTCGAGGCGCAGGTCGAGGGCCAGGCCCAGGTCGGGGACCCACCCGACACTGGTCGTGCGAGCGGCCCCATCGAGCACGGACGGAGCGACCGATGCCGCCCACACCGCGGTGGCGAGTGGTGCGACGGCGGCGACGAGGAACGACGAACGGCCTAGCCGGGGGCCCGCGAGGAGCACCACGACGGCCAGCACTGCGTGAAGGAGCAGAAGGAAGGGCAGGATCTCTCCTGGTGGTGGGGCGGCTCAGAGCACGACGCCGACCAGGCTTCCCGGCTCACCAGTCCACGAGCATAGCGGGGCCTTCCTAGGCTTCGACGATGATGCGCACGGCGGTGCCGTTCGTCGTCGGCGTGAAGCGCACGTCGTCGGCGAGGCTTCGCATGAGGGGAATGCCAAGGCCTCGTTCGTGGCGCAGGCGGCCGGGGTCGTCCGCGGCAGGAATGGGGTCGACCGCGTCGGGTTCGAACCCTCCGCCGTGGTCGGTGACGGTGACGGTCACGGCTTCGGCGCTGAGCTCGATGGCAATGTGGATCGGAAGCGACGACCCCTGGGCCCGCTGCCCGTCCACGGCGTTGGCGCACGCCTCGGACACCGCCAAGCGGAGGTCGTCCACGCGCCGGTCGGTGAGGAAGTCCGCGAGGGTGGCGGTGCTCGCCACCACCAGGCGCACGAGCGCGAGGTAGTCGCTGCGCGGCGGGATCGTGAGCTCCACGGTGGCCACGCGCGTCAACGCCCGACGGGCCCTGCCGCGGCGAGCGCGGAGGCCACGCTGAGATCGATCGGCAGGGCCTTGTCGAGACCCGTGATCTCGAAGACGCGAGCGAGCATCTCGCGGGTGGACACGAGGCGAAGGTCGCCGCCGAGCGAGCGAGTGCGCTTGAGCATGCCGATCACGACGCCAAGGCCGGTCGAATCGATGAAGTGCACGTCGTCGAGGTCGAGGATGACGTGGTGATGACCGTCGCTCACGGCTCGCACGAGGTGCTCGCGCAGGCGCGGGGCACTGGCCACGTCGACATCGCCGTGGACACGCACGACAGCCCATCCGTCCCGCTCTTCGAGCACCACGTTCAGGTCCATCACGGTCGAACCTACCGGAGCGCTCGGACCACATCGATGGAACTACACCACTGTGATCTGAGGCGTCGCGGGCGTACGCTTTCGAGGTCTCATGGCCCTCCTCCCGTCCCCGCTCGACGATGTCGTCGACCTCCCGATCGCAGAGGTGCTCGCTCACCTCGCGGAGAGCCGCGATCGTGTGCACCACGAGGCCACGAGGATCGACGGGGAGGCCGCTCCTCCGAGCCGACTCCTGCACGTCGCGGAGGTGCCCGCGCGCTTGGCGCGCTACGCCGATCTGGTCCGCCCGTTGCCCCCTGGGGTGGCCGATCGGATCGGACCGCTCTGGTCGCACCAGGCCGAGGCCATCGACCTCGTGCGCTCCGGACGGTCCGTCGTGATCGCATCTGGCACCGCCTCGGGGAAGTCCCGCTGCTACCAGGTGCCGATGGCGGAGGCCGCGGTCGCTCCGATTCGCCCCGGCACCGGGCTGATCCTCTTCCCCACGAAGGCACTCGCCCACGACCAGCTCCGCGCCCTCACCGCCCTCGGCTTCCCGGGGGTGACTGCCGGTGCCTACGACGGCGACGCCAGCCCCGAGGAGCGCACCTGGATCCGCAAGCACGCGTCGGTGGTCCTCACCAATCCAGAGATGCTCCATTCCGGCTTGCTCCCGCATCACGAACGCTGGGCCAGCTTCCTCGGCCGCCTTCGGTATGTAGTGGTGGACGAGCTCCACACGTTCCGCGGCGTGTTCGGGAGCCACGTGGCCCAGCTGTTGCGCCGACTCCGCCGCCTGGCCGTGCACCACGGGGCCGATCCCGTGTTCATCTGCTGCTCGGCCACGATCGGGGAGCCCCAGCGCTTGGCCTCGGCCCTCACCGGAGTCGACGTCGTGCCGGTCGTCGCTGACGGCTCGCCGCGCGGTCAGCGCACGGTGGCCTTCTGGCAGCCGCCCCTGCTCGACGCAGCTTCGGGGGCACGGGCCTCGGCCCACCGCGAGTCGGCCGCGGTGCTGGCGGGGCTGATCGACAGCGGCCACACGAGCCTTGGCTTTTCCCGGAGCCGGCGGGGTGTGGAGATCGTCGCCGCCGATGTGCGGCGCCGGCTCCCCCGTCGGCTGGCGCGTCGGGTGCGGGCCTACCGGGGCGGCTACCTCGCCGAGGAGCGTCGGGCCATCGAAGATGAGCTCTTCGCGGGGCAGCTTGCGGGCATCGTGGCCACCTCCGCCCTCGAGCTGGGTATCGACGTCGGGGGTATCGACGCGGTGGTCATCGACGGGTTCCCCGGCACGATCGCCTCGTTCTGGCAGCAGGCAGGACGAGCGGGTCGCGCCGGCGGCCAAGCCGCCGCGGTGCTCGTCGCCGGCAACGATCAGCTCGATCAGTGGCTCGCCTCCCACCCTGAGGAGCTGCTCACCCGAGCGCCGGAACCCGCCGTGGTGAACCCGGCCAACCCCTTCGTGCTCGATCCCCACCTGCGCTGCGCCGCCCATGAGCTGCCGCTGTCCCACGCGGATGGTCGGTGGTGGCCCGACGTACTGGACGACGGCATCCGGCGCCTCGTCCATGCCGACGAGCTCACGGTCCGACACCGGGGCCGCCGGCGCGAGCCGATCGCCGTCTGGATGGGTACGGGCTGGCCGTCCCACGGAGTCGGGCTGCGCAACGCGGCCGGTGCTCCGGTTCGCATCATCACGTCCGACGGTGAGCGGGCCGTGGGCGATGTCGACCGAGCGCGGGCGCCCGAGCAAGTGCACCCGGGAGCTTCCTATCTGCACCAGGGCCAGCACTGGCGGGTGACGGAGCTCGACCTCGATGCGGGCCGGGCCCTCG
>Ga0105049_10006728_pt1 | contig 13369 bp, 14 predicted proteins | sample MAT06_FD_78087 | JGI IMG/M metagenome (GOLD analysis project Ga0105049, IMG submission 78087) | Freshwater microbial communities from Lake Fryxell liftoff mats and glacier meltwater in Antarctica - MAT-06 | ecosystem: Environmental > Aquatic > Freshwater > Ice > Liftoff microbial mat | place...
ATCTTCGAGCCAAGTCTGGTACTTCGCCGCGGGAGTCCATTCGCGGTGGGGCGCTTTGTGATGGCACATCACGAAGAAGGGCTTACTCTTGTCACGCGCCTTCAGATACTCAAGCGTGAAATCGCCGATTAGGTCAGTGCAGTAACCCGGGTATTTCTTCCGACCTTTGGCATCGATGAAGACCGGGTCGTTATACAAACCTTGGCCGGGCAGAATACGCCAATAATCGAAGCCCTGGGGATCGGTTTGTAAGTGCCACTTCCCGATCATGGCGGTCTGATAGCCGCGCTCGCGGAGTAGGTGGGCGACATGGATCGTCTTCGGGTCGATGGAGTCGTTGAGCGTCTTGACGCCGTTGATATGGCTGTATTGTCCGGTAAGAATCGCGCCGCGGCTGGGCGTACAGATCGAGTTGGTAACGAAACAATTGGCGAGGCGTACGCCCTCTTTGGCTAGCCGGTCGATATTCGGCGTTTGGTTGATCTTACTGCCGTAGGCCGAGATGGCATGGGCGGCATGGTCATCGGACATGATGAAGATGATATTGGGCGGGCGCTTCGTTTGCGCCATCAAGGGCAGCAGGCTGCCGGCCAGTAGCTCGCGTCGGGTCATGCAGGGTAGTCTACACTGAGGATCAACGTTCATGAAATCTCTGCTCCTTTTTCTTTTCACCAATGCCGCCCCAGGGGCAATGCTTCCGGAACTCGAATCAGCCGCCAAGCAGATGACGCCGGCGGGCATTTTGAAGCACATTGGGGTGCTCGCCTCCGACGACTTTGCCGGCCGTTTTCCGGGGACGCCGGGCGAGAAGAAGTCGGTCGACTATCTCGTCGCCCGCCCTTCGCACCGCTGTCGCCAAGCCCGGCTTCCGCGCCGTGGAACTTCAGCAACTGGGGCTGGGGCCGCACGCGCGACTTCAGAATTGTGGGCATCGGCAACTCCACCTTGGACGCCCTGACGGCCGACGCCGTTCATCAGGGCCGCGTGGTGACCGGCGATACGTTCCCGGAGCAGGGCTTCTACTTTCGCAGCGACCACTTTGAGTTCGCCCGGCTGGGCGTGCCGTCGCTTGAGACAGCGCCCGGCATTGATTATGTGGGGCAGGCGCTCGAGTACGGTCTGCGGAAGTGCGCCGAGTACATCACCAAGGACTACCACCAGGTTTCGGACGTCCCGAAGCCGGATTGGGACCTGAGCGGCGAGGTAGATGACCACGAAGTACTGCTCGAAGTCGGCTACCGGGTGGCCATGGCGACGGACCGGACAGCTTGGAAGCCGAATGCGGTGTGGCGGCCGCGGTAAGTGTACGAAACGAACCCGGGAGTCGTTGATTCTATTGGACCGGGCGATGCATGGCATCGGTAGTCCGAAGCCCCCCGGTTATTTCACTGGGAGCTACAGCAGAAGGTTAGCATGGAAACCCCCAGGCAGATTCGTAAGCGATTGAGTCTATTCAACAAAAGCGCCGTGAACTCCGACTGCCGGAGATCGGAAAGATGAATTCCTAGGTAAGTGCCTTCGACTCATTCGGTTACAGCGAAACCCAGGGATGCGCGTGGATGCCCCCGATCAGGGGGATGTACTATCGTTTTAACGACTTAGGAAATAGAGCTGTTAGCTGTTAGAGCTGTTAGAGCTGGGAACAGTCTGGGAATAGAGCTAGATCTGCTTGCGGCTCGTCAGTCGGCCAGCTTGTCACCGGTTAGGAGTCTTGGCGTCGTACAATCGGAGGGATGCTTCGCCGCGAATTGCTCGCGACCCTTTTCGCCAAAACGACTCCTGCCAAGCCCAATATCCTGGTGATCATGCCGGACCAATGGCGCGGCATCGACCTCGGTTGCGCGGGCAATGCACAGGTGAAGACCCCGAATCTGGACCGGCTGGCGAGCCAGGGGATGCATCTGGTGGAGGCCGTGGCCAATTGCCCGGTTTGCACGCCGGCGCGGGCGTCGCTGTTGACCGGCCGCTATCCGCACTCCGTGGCCTCAGGCGAGCCCGGCGGGATGGCCGCCAATGATCTCACCTTTGACCCCACGCAGCCCACCCTGGCCAAAGCCTTGGCCGCCGCGGGCTACTTTACTGGTTTCATCGGCAAGTGGCACCTCCGTGGCGGCCCGCGGATGCCGGGTTTCGTCCCCCCAGGCGCGGCGCGGCTGGGCTTCGAATGGTGGGCCGGCAACATCTGCAGCCACGCCTACACGAAGCAAACGTACTTCCGGAACGAACCCACGCCGATTCCCATTCCGGGCTACGACTCGATCGGCTGGACCGACCTGGCGCTCGAATTCCTGGGGATCGCGGAGAAGCAGGAAAAGCCCTGGTGTCTGCACCTGTGGTACCCCACGCCGCACGACCCTTATCTGCTTCCTCCCGGCTTCGAAAAAGCGCACGACGCAGCCAAGATCGAGTTGCGCAAGAACTGGGTGGCCGTGCCGCGCAATGGAAGCCGGCAGGACATCGCGGGCTACTATTCGGCAATCGACTGTCTGGACCAGCAGATTGGCCGGGTGCTGGCAAAGCTGCCGCCTAACACTATCGTCGTGTTCCTGTCCGACCACGGGGACATGCTAGGGTCTCAAGGCGTGCTGCTGAAGCGGAAGCCTTGGGAAGAGAGCGTGCGCATTCCGGGAATCATTTCCTGGCCGGGCCGGATCGCACCCGGCGTGAGCCACGTGCCGTTCTCCCATGTCGATGTGGCGCCCACCTTGCTGGGCTTGGCCGGCCTCCCCGCCCTACCCCGGGCGCAGGGCTTTAACTATGCGCCGCACCTGTTAGGGAAACCGCTGGGACGCAAAGCGCTACCAGACCATGCGGTGCTGGTGAGCTACACCAAGACCGAGTCCAACGAGCATGGCCCTTGGCGCGGCATCCGGACGCGCCGTTGGAAGTATGCGCGTTTCGAGGACAAGCCCTGGGTGCTGTATGACCTGGAGCGCGATCCGTTCGAACTGAACAATCTAGCGGCGAGTGCGGAGCATGCCAAGCAGCGAGCCCGGTTCGATCGAATGATCGCGTCGCACATGCGGCGAACGGGCGACACGTGGGTGGAGCGATTTGACGTCCTGCGGCGTCCGGCGGCGAAGACGTAGGCCTTTTAGTCGGGCGAATTGAAGCCGAACGCCCATTTCCAAACGCCGCCATCCTTTACGTAAACGGTGGTGCCGTAAACGGGTGGCGGTTTCTGCCCGCCGCAGTCGCCGTCAACCGTGCCCGTTAATGTAAGGATGCCGACGGTGGGCGTAACGAAGGTCCCGATACCATTCGTGAGAGAAAAGCTCTTGACGTCGCAGGTAGCTCCGGTCCAGTCCTTGATCGCTTCAGCCTTGTTCGCGAAATACGTGCCAAAAATATTGACGAAAGTAATCTCGTTGGCCGTCAGGTTTGCAATCTTCTTGCCGTCCTTGGCCTTCCATACTTCCCAGATAGATTTTTCCGCCGCCATCAAGGCGTCGGTGGCCGGGTCGGGTAAAGTGGCGGCCGGGTCCGGCTGGGGCATTGTGCCGGTTGACGACAGATCTTTCGGTGCGACGATCCGGTTCTCGCCATGAAAGGCGGCCTGCCATTTTTCACCGATTCTGACCCAGAGCGTCGACGCGCGAACGGGGCTGGGCTGTTTTTCGGTCTTGCCGTTGTGGATGCAGGTACCATCCATGGACAACTTATAGCTGAGGATGTAGGCGTCATCGTTGAGCTTTTGTATTTGCGGTTCGGCGAGCGACCAGCCTTCCTTGATGTTGCACTTGATTTCACTCACCATCTTGACGAAATCGGCCTTGCTCATCCGGTGGCCGCCGTTCGTCATCACCACCTTGTCACTCAAAAAGTCCCCAAAAAAATTGGCTTCACCTTTGATGTAAGCTTCGTTCGCCCGCGTTTCCAGGGCAAGCAATGCATCGGAAGTGGGTGCCGCAGCCGGAACAATCGTCGCACTTGAGCGGTTAACGGGCGCGACACAGGAGACGGACACGATTACGACCATGGTCACTACGATGAACTTCAACATGCCACCTGTATTGTAATCCAGGCAGTTGTTGCCCCACCGCTGGCGCGGCGGGCTAGGCGGCTTCGGTGGTGCCCCAGACGCGCTTCACCATCCGGTCGACCTGCTTGTTACGCATCAAGGCCACGCTGCGGGTAAAGGCGCGGATCACCAGGGGCTCGTCGTTGCCCCAGAGCTGTTTGAGGGAGCTCACGACGCCCTCCGGATTCTGGTAGAACACGCGGTCGCTCCAAGTGCGCCAACCAAGGGCATGGCCAGGATCGTCGGAAAGCACGTCGGCCATGTTGCCGAGGATGCGGTAGGTATGGCCATGGTTGTACTGCGGCATGAAGAGCACTTCGCTTTGGCCGTCGCGGACTTCAGCCACGAACTGGTCAAAGGTGCTGGCGTTGGTGAGGTTGAGGCAGGCATTGGGTTCGCGGCCATGACGATCGCCGCCGGAGATCACCGGGCAACCAAGGCTACGACCCAGGTCCACTACGCGCCGGTTTTCTGACCACGGTCGCAGACCGTTCAGCTCGAAGGCATGGAAGAAGCGGCCGCAATCGCCCAGCAGGCGGCCGAGGGCGAACCAATGCTTCTCGAGCCCGACACCCTTTTCGTCCCACAGCGGATGGTTGAAGACGATCAAGGTTTGGGGCGAGGCATGAAACCAGGCGAAGAGTTCGCGGAGTTCCCCTTCGTTCGGCTTGGCGGTGAAGGCTTCCATGGCTCGCATCCATTCGCCAGCGACGGCGGCGGGCATCTGGTGGATGCCGAAGTGAAAGAATGTGCCGCCAAAGGGGACGGTCCACTCGACTGAGATCGGCACACGCTTGTAGGGCTGCAGCACGCGCAGTTGGGTGGGCGCGGCGATGTTGTCATGGTCAGTGAGGGAGACCAGGCCCTGTAGATTCAGGCTTTCCTCGATCTGGCGCTTTTCGAGTTCGTAGGCCGGGGCCGGCGCGAGCGGCGGGGTCCACCAGGCGCGGTTGAAGTCAAGCGTCTGCCCGGCGTTCAACTCACGGTAGCGCGCGGCCTGCCGTTCGATGAAATGCCCCACCAACGGCAGCGGGCCGCAAATTTGAGGGATGAAGCCAAGGCTCTCCTGCGAATGAAGGGTGTGCCCATGTAACGATACGCCCGTGCGGAAGCGACGGGCCACATCGGGTTGCTGCCAGTGGAAGTGAATCGGTGAAAGCTGGGGAGGCTGTAACACGCGCCCAAGGTCTCACCCTGTGTTTACAGAGAGATGAATGCTGGAAGAATAAAACATGAGGAGAACAAATTGTTTCCTGGTACCCCGCCGATGGGGGGACTAGTTTGAGGGCATTTGGGGTCGAAACTAAGAACTTTAACGGGTCAAGAGGAGCGTCGGTCTGCCGACCCCGGCCTGCAAGGAGCTCGCGATCGCTAGACTCGTCCGGCTTGGGTCTTGGTAGCGAATCATCGGGAACTGTTCCAGGATCCATGGATAGTCCTTCGTCTCCTTCAGAAGCACGGGTATCAGCCGTCCTGCAAAGCGAGCCTCGCCGAGCGCATACTGCAATTCAGCCCGGCATTTTTGCGTGGAAGCCCAGGCGGGGGAGAGCAGAACGACCATCGCGTCCGACGCCTGCAGGTGGCTGTCGATCGCCGCAGCCCAATTGTCGCCGGGTAGCATTTGGCTTTCGTGCCAGGCGTGAAAGCCCTGAGACTGGAGAGCCCCGGCGAGATTGCGCGCGACTTTACTATCGGGCTCGGCGTAGCTAAGGAACACGTTCGGCATCTCTACGCATGCCCCGGACGCAGGCGCTCGATCACGGCGCTGACGATGGCTTTTCCCTTGTCATAAGCATCCACATATGCCGACTTCCGCTCCTGCCGGGAGAACGCGTAGCCCGAGCGATACAGCCGCTCGAAGCTTTGGCCCATTACGTAAGTGCCCGCGTAGGCGACGGCGGCCTTGGGGATGAGTCCGCCGCCCAAGGGAATCTTGCCGATCAACTCGCGGGCAATGGCGCGCCAGCCGAAAGCGCCGGCGATGATGGAGGCGATCTCGCCGCGTTGCTCGCTGTAGCCGACGGGACGGTCACTCGCGGCGGCGAGCAGGAACGCGAGGCGGACCTGGTTCGCCGTTAGCACAGCTGTATCCGAAGCGAACTCGCCGATCGCCCAGCCCAGGCCCAGCAGCGGCGCGATGTTAGGCATCGCGGTAGCGACCGAGAAAAGCGCGTTCTCCCGCGCTATAGTGTGGATCGTCCGCCGCGCGACTTCGGTACGGAACGGCGGGAAGTTGCGCGCCAAAGCCAAACCTAGGGGCTCATGAGCGTCGAGCACGGCCTTCACCATTTGCGTAGCCTGTGCGGGGTCGAAGTAGAAGCCCTTGTTGCTGCGCTCGAGCGCGGGGTCGAAGATTTCGATGTCATAGGGGCCCGGAGTCTGCGCGGCCCGGACCACGTTCTTGGCCGCCATCCGGCGTTTGTCGACAGAAAGATTCGCGGGCAGCAGGAAGCGCTCCAACTCGTGGATGAAGCTCTCATTTTCCGCGTGCAAACCAATGCGGAACGGCCGCTCCGCCGACTCCCGCACCGAGCCCGGACTCAGGTTGGTAACGGCCTGCTTCACTTGCGTCAATAAACTCATCTGCACTCCTGCTTCCTCGGCGGAAAGCGACGGACAACGCGCCGCTCCGCGGATGGGACACGCCCACCATCTCCCAGTCTACGACTGGCGAGAAGTAGCGTAACACTGTCGTGTTGGACGGATGAAAGTCAAGCGCGGGTGCAACGAAGTAAAGCAGCGGGTTGGCGTTCGAAAGCGCGCGGCCCGGGAAGTAGCCGCGAGTAGTGAACTCATCGCGGCGGACGTGCCAGTCGACGCGCATCCAGTAGTCGAGGGCTTGCAAGGGAAGCTGAATGTCTTCGCTGGCTTTCAGCTCCATTACCGCAAGCCGGCCGCTGCGTTCGGCGGCAAGCAGATCGATCAGGTCTCGGTCGTTGGCGGCGAAAGCGGGCACTTGGCCGTAAACTGGATTCGTAAGGTGGGGGTTGATCAGCTCAATATGGTGGCGGACCTGGTCCTCCAGGCGCCGCTCGGGGCCGGGATGCAGACGCGGCTTGGCTTCAGTCCAGGGGCTTTCAAGAGCCCGTATCAGATTGCCGTTGTCCAGCAGGTCAACCGGGTCCTCCATGCCGTCGGCGTCGTAGCTGTAGAGGGCGGGCTCAAAACGGGCACGGTCCAGGTAGCGCAGCCGGAGGGCGGTGGTCCGGTGCTGGTCGATGGGCACGAAGATGGCGAGGCCTTCGATGACGGCGCGCTTTTCGTGCCGTCGGCAATAGTCGTGCCAGATGAGGCCAAAGCTAAGCGCGGCGTCGACGTCGGACATCGGTGTCGCCAGGATGGCGGCCCAGGCCGTGTTGCCGCGCCGAACCAGGGCGCGCGGGTAGGCGGGCGAAAGCGTGTGCTGCAAATTGGCGCCCGTGGAAATCTCCGCGATGTTCCAGCCGGGGAAGCGCCGGGCCAAGCTGCGGCGAAGTTGTTCGAGGTACACGGTGCGCACGGCGGTCACTTCGCGGTGGCGCTGGAGCCCGCTATCCCTGTCGACAATTTCGACGGTCTTCGGCTTGCCGAAGAGTGACTGGCACTCAAGACTCAGCCGTCCGCTGCCAGCCCGTCGGTAGGACTTTACCGTATGCGCAATGCTTCGGGTGTCGTTCCAGGCGTGCAGCGCCAGGCTGCCGCGACGTTCGGTGAGTGAGTAAGAATCCCACATCAGCTCGAAAGGCTCCTGCCCCGCCTCAAGGATCGCGGGGCGCTTCAGTTCCCGCAGCAAAGAAAACAATTCGTCAGCCATTGGTAAGTTGGACATAAGGTTCCGTAGAATAGTGGGTTGAGCCTCACCGAAAATCTCATAAATTTTGAAAAAAAGATTTTGCTCGCCTGCGAGCGTGCCGGGCGTCCACGCTCGGAAGTCACCCTGATTGCGGTAAGCAAGGTGTTCCCGGTCAGTTGTCTGATCGAGGCCTACCACGCCGGGGCGCGGGACTTCGGTGAGAATTATGTTCAGGAATTCGAATCGAAGTTCTCAGAAGCAAAAGAGTTACCTGGCGCGCGCTTTCACTTTATCGGCCATTTGCAGTCGAACAAGGCCAAGCGCGCTGCGGAGATATTTCATTGTATTCAAACAGTTGACTCGCTAAAGGTCGCGCAACGGTTGAATGAAGGGCCGCATCCGATAGATGTCTTTCTGGAAGTGAAGCTTTCGGAAGAAGGTTCGAAGGCCGGAATCCACCCGGATGAACTGTCGGAACTGATCCAGGGAGTGCGGCAAATGCCCAATCTGAACCTGCGTGGATTGATGACCATTCCCCCGTGGTCAGAGGATCCGGAAGTGGCACGGCCGTATTTTGTTCGCCTCCGAAACCTGGCCGCAAATCACAACTTGAAGGAATTGTCAATGGGAATGTCACAAGACTTCGAGGTGGCGATCCAGGAGGGTTCCACCATGATTCGGGTCGGCACAGCGATCTTTGGCAAGCGAATCAAGCCGTGAGTTGGCTGGCTCCCACCGGCAATTCCGGCGTGGCGGACTATGCCCGGGTGCTGCATAATGCAACGCCAGACGTCGCCGGCGTCACTGTCTTTCACCTGGGGAACAATCCGCTGCATGGAGACCTTTACCGGCGGCTGCTGAGCCGTCGGGATGCCAAGCGCGTGGTAATTCTCCACGATGCCGTCTTGCATCACTTCCTGCTGGGTAGCCTTTCGCCGAACGAATACGTGGCAGAGTTTATCTACAATTACGGCGAGTGGAATCGGAACTTGGCCCAGAAACTTTGGGCCCGGCGGTCCCATTCCGGGAGCGCTCCGGAGTACTTCGCGTACCCAATGCTGAAGCGGGCGATGGAGGCGGCGGACTTGGTGATCGCGCACAATCCGGCAGCGTCGCGCCTGGCGCGGGAACATGGCGCGCGGCGGGTGGAGTTGCTGCCGCACTTCATCACACAGCCGCCAGAGCCTAGTGCGCAAGCAGTGGCCGAGTGGCGGGCGAAGCAGGGGCTATCGCGCGACAGTTGCCTCTTCGGCGTCTTCGGACATCTGCGCGAATCGAAGCGGATTCCCGCCGTACGGCGGGCATTGGCGAAGCAAACGGGGCCGGTGGCGCTCCTGTTGCAAGGGGAGTGGGGTTCAGCGGCCTTGCGGGAGTCGGTCGATCTACCGACGACAGACCAGAAGGCCTGTCCCACCATGCGGGTGGGACAGGTACCGGAGGCCGAGTTTCAACTGCTCATGGCGGCGACGGACGTGGGCGTGAACTTGCGGTATCCCTCGGCGGGCGAGTCCTCCGGAGTACTGGCGCGGCTGATGGCGCTGGGGAAACCGGCCATGGTCACCCGAGGGGAGGAACTGGCACACTTGCCGGCGGGGATCGTCTGGCCGGTGTCGCCGGGCCCGGGCGAAGGGGAGGAACTGGCGCTGGGGATGGCCTATTTGGCCCAGCACCGGGTCGCGCGGCAAGCGATCGGTTTGGCCGCGCGGGAGTTTGCCCTTGCTGAATGCGCAGTGGAAGTAATCGCCCAACGCCTGGCCCGGCTACTGGCTTCCGTAGATTCCCTCGGCTGAGTTGTCCGCACCTTTTGGCAAGATCGCGCCGAGCAGGCTGATATATTGGTTCTCACCATGGCGCACGACGAACGACGCACTTTCTTGAAATCAGCCGCGGCCACCGCCGCCTTCACCACCAACCTCTTTACCGGCCAAGTGAAAGGCGCCAACGACAAAGTCTCGGCCGCCTTTATTGGCGTCGGCCGTATGGGCTCCGCCAACATGAGCGTGGCCATGCGGCAAGAGAATGTCGAAGTCGCCGCCGTTTGCGACGTCTTTGAGCCTAACCTCGAAGCCGCCGTCGCGCGCAGCCAGGGCAAGGCCAAAGCCGTCCGCGACTTCCGCGAGATCCTCGCCGACAAGTCGATCGACGTGGTCTGCATCGCCACGCCCGACCATTGGCACGCCTACATGGCCGTCGAAGCCTGCAAAGCCGGCAAGGACGTCTACGTCGAAAAGCCGGTCTCGGTCTGCATCGACGAAGGCAAGAAGATGATCGAGGCGGCGCGCAAGTATAAGCGCGTCGTCCAGGCCGGCACCATGCAGCGCTCCGCCGTCCACTTCCAGAAAGCCGTCGACATCGTGAAGAGCGGCGCCCTCGGCAAAGTCACCTTCGTCCGCACCTGGAATACCGGCGTCGCCGCCCCGGCCGGCATCGGCAACCCCGCCGACACCAACGCCCCATCGAACCTCAACTGGGACATGTGGCTCGGCCCCGCCCCAAGCGCGCCTACAACGCCAACCGCTTCGGCGTCGACCAGGAGCAAGTGAACAAGCAGCGCTGGTTCCCGCACTTCCGCTGGTTCTGGGAAACGGCGGGCGGCATGATGACCGACTGGGGCGTGCACTGGCTCGACATCGTGCAGTTCGCTTTCGACGAGCAGATGCCCACTTCCTGCGTCGCCCTGGGCGGCAAGTACTTGATGCAGGACAATCGCGAAACGCCCGACACCCTGCAGGTGACTTACGAATACCCCAACGGCATGATCGCCACTTACGAGAACCGCATGGGCTCTGGACTGGCCAATCCTTATGAGCGCAACGGTGGCATTACGTTCCAGGGCACCAAGGCCACGCTGTATGTCGATCGCTCGCTGTATCGCATCATTCCTGAAGCCAAGAGCGACGTGGAAGCGGTAGAAGTGAAGTCGACGGACTCGGGTAATGACCGGCATTGGAAGAACTTCCTCGAGTGCGTCAAAACGCGCGCCACGCCCATTAGCGACATCGAGCGTTGCCATCGTTCGTCCTCCACCTGCCACCTCGGCAACATCGCCCTGCGCAGCAAAATGCGCGTCGACTGGGACGATGCCAAAGGACTCATCCAGCAAGCCGAAGCCCGCAAGTACCAGATGCGCGAATACCGCAAGCCCTGGAAGCTGGTCGTCTAGCTCATCGCTAGATAAAGACCTCCACCGAGACGCCGAAGCGCTCGGCCAGCACGCGGGCATGGGCTTTGCTGATCTCGCGCTTACCCGCGAGTACCTGCGATGCCACGGCGCGGGAGCCGAAGATCTCCACCAGGTCCACCGGGCGGAGTCCGTTTTGGTCCATCAGGAACTTCAGCACCTCTCGCGGACTCGCCTTCGGAGGCGCCACCGTCCGGTCTTCGTATTCAGTACACAGCAGGGGCAGCAGCGCCTGGACCTCCCGCTCTTCGGCGTCCAGTTCGCGGTCCTCCTGCTGCGCATCCAGGGCTTCGAGTTCGGCGGCCAAGCGGTCAAACTCTTCGTCGCCCTGGATCATCCGGGGATGCTGTTTTTCGTCAAGAACGCTCACTGGTGGGATTCTCCTCGCTGACTCACAGATAGCAGTTAACTAAAGCAATTTTATATACTAATCTTCAAATGAATCGCCGATCCTTGCTTTCCGCTCTGCCCGCCTTCTGGCTGGCCCCAGCCCAATCGCCGAGCCAATCCCCGGCCCTACCTAACCGGCCCAAGGTCCCGGGCACCCTGACGCTCAAGGCCCGCCGCCGCAACAAGGAGCAGATCCTGCAATGGCCGGTCGCCCGCACCGCCATCATCATCTGCGACATGTGGGACGCCCATACTTGCTCGCTCTCCGCGCAGCGAGTCGCGGCCCTGGCCCCGCGCATGAACCAGGTCGTCAGCGCCGCCCGCGGCCATGGCGTCATGATCATCCACGCCCCCAGCGATACCATGAAGTTCTATGAGGGCTCGCCCTATCGCGAGCGGATGCGCCAAGCCCCCACCGCCGCTTCGCCGTTCCCCATCATCAACCGCTGCGCCCGGGTCCCGGCTGAAGAGCGCAACTTCCCCATCGACGACTCCGCCGGCGGTTGCGACGACCCGATCCTGAGGAAAGAGTCCGGCCCGCCCTACCCCTGGACCCGCGAGATTCCCTCCCTCGACATCGTCGGCTTCGACGGCGTGAGCGAAAGCGGGCAGGAGATCTACAATTTCTGCAAGCAAGAGGGCATCGACAAGATCGTGCTGATGGGCGTCCACACTAACATCTGCATCCTGAACCGCGGCTTCGGCGCGCGGCAAATGACCCGCCTCGGCTTCGAAGTCGTCCTCGCCCGCGACCTGACCGACGCCATGTACGATCCCCGCACTCGCCCCTTCGTCAGCCACACGCGCGGCACGGAGTTAGTTATCGAGCACATCGAATCCATGTGGTGCCCGTCGATCCTCAGCGAAGACCTCACCCGCGCCCGCGCCTAGTGGGGCGGGCACCCTTACCCGCGTCCTGGCTTGGCTTGGCCATGCCGGCGCACACTCAAGTCCGTGCGCCGGGCCTTGAAGCCCGGGCGGCCGGACATCGAAAAGCGACACATCAAAACGGGACGGCGGCCAGCGATGTCCCGGATTCGATACCCTCCGGTGGTGAAGCGTGTTCTATTTCACGACAAAGCTCGCAAAACTATGCCCTTCTCAAGCGTCTGCGGAAGATCGTATCCGACGGGGGACTCACCCATGCCGAAGTGCCCGCCGCGCCGGATCGACTTAGTTGCGTAGAACGGAGCACTGATTATCCTCATAGATCCAGCCCTCATCCGGTGTAACATCTCCGTAATGAGCCGGCTCGGCCTCTTCCTCGCCCTCTCCACCACCCTCGCCACCCAGCCCAACGCCTCCGCCGTGGCCAGTGAAGTCGGCGTACGACTTCGAGAGCAAGTCGCGGCGCGGGCCAAGTTTTGTGGGGAATACTGCCTGATCCACGAAGACGACGTCGCCTTCCCGCATCAGGTAGACCACATCATCAGCCGCAAACACGATGGCAAGTCGGTTTTAGGAAACCTGGCTTATGCCTGCATGCTCTGCAATCGACATAAAGGCAGCGACGTCGCAGCCATTGACCCAGCAACGGAAGCAGTGGTTCGGCTGTACCACCCGCGTATTGATCCATGGGCCGATCACTTCAGCCAGAGCTCAGCGATCATTTAGCCATTAACCAAGATCGGGCGCGCCACCATCCGACTGCTCAAGCTCGACACACCGGAACGGGTGTTGGAAAGGGCTATCCTCGGCTCGCCAGACATCCCCGCCGATTAGGGACCTTAGGCAACGAGTCAGGAATGCAGTGAAGTCGTTAGCGAGGAGTCTTCCGCGTATGCCATTATGGCTCTGGAGGCTGCGGACGATGAAGGCTGTCGGGTTCGAGACGACCGTGAACCACGAGGGCCAGATCTCGCTGCCGACGGATTTGGCAGGCAACATTCCGTCGGGAGAGCCAGTGCGCGTTGTCGTGATGGGGGATACCTCATCCGCGGATGAGGTCTGGCGGGAAGCTGGCCGCCGCAAGTTTGAAGAAGCCTATTGCGCCGCCGACGCGGTG
>Ga0105049_10006729_pt1 | contig 13369 bp, 12 predicted proteins | sample MAT06_FD_78087 | JGI IMG/M metagenome (GOLD analysis project Ga0105049, IMG submission 78087) | Freshwater microbial communities from Lake Fryxell liftoff mats and glacier meltwater in Antarctica - MAT-06 | ecosystem: Environmental > Aquatic > Freshwater > Ice > Liftoff microbial mat | place...
CCGACCGGAACTCCGGTGGGCACGTTCGTCGAATTCGTTCGCGCGCGCGCCCGTTGACACTGCAGCTCATGCGCAGGTGCGCGCTCTCGCGCGTGAGTGGTCGGTTTCTTCCGCAGCTCGGCCTGATGCTGGCGTTGATCGTGGGCACTGGCGCGTTCAGGAAGGCGAGCGCGCAAGTGCGCCCGGACACGACCAAGCGCGACACCACGGCAACCAAGCGCGATACCACCAAGCGCAACACGGTTCGCGTCGCGGTGCCGATCCCGGATCCTGTTCGTGACTCTATCCGGCTCGACTCCGCGCGAAAGGCGGTGCCGGTGGGAGCCATACAGCCCCAGTTGCCCAAGCCGGGGTCGCCCGAAGATTCGGTAATGCAAGCGCGCATCATCGCGCGGACCGACAGCATTCGGAAGTTCAAAACAGGCGACACGATACGCGCGCCGATCGCGCGTTTTGAGCGCCCTCCCACATACGAACTCGACGACGAACGACTGCGACTGGATCGAAAGCAGATTCTCTCGTCGGGTTCGGTGAACCTCGCTGATCTGCTCGATCGTGTGCCGGGCATTACATCCTTTCGATCGGGATGGATCGCCGGCCTTCATGCCGTGTCGTACAACGGCGACTTTTCGCGTATTCGTATCTTCGTGGACGGTGTCGAGCTTGACCCCGTCGAAGCGCGCAACGGTGGCGTGCTCGATCTCGCCGACATTCCGTTGTGGACGCTCGACGAGCTGTTGATCGAACGCGCGCCCGGTGAAGTACGCGTCTGGTTGCGCAGCTGGAGCTACACGAAGACCATTCCGTTCACCCGCGCCGACATCTTCACCGGCGACCGGAACACGAACGGATTCCGTGGTCTCTTCGCGCGGCGGTCCAGCAACGGTTTCATTCTGCAGTTGGGCGCGCAGCAGGCCGCCACACAAACCGGAACTGTATCCGCCTTCGGTCCAGCGGGCACGACCAGAAATGCGGGCGATGGCAGCCAGCAGGTCATCAATACGCGCATCGGTTGGTCAAAGCGGCAACTGACGATCGATTTCTACGCCAACGCGTCACAACGCGATCGCGACGCCCAGACGCCGCGCCGGAATTTTGCGCCGCTCCCAGCGTTCAAGGGTTCGCGTCGTGATGCCTACTTGCGCGTCGGATTCGGAGACACGTCGACCGGATTCTGGACGCAGGCGGTCATTGCCGCGGTGGCGACGCGCCTCAATGGCCTCGCGGATACGACAGCGCCATCGGTCGTATCCGATAGCGACAGCGTTGCGGTCGGCAAGCCGGATTCATTGCGCTCGCGGACGCAACAGATCTTTGCAATCGGTTATCGCGGCAAGGGATGGCAGTATTCGTTTGTCGATCGCGTCCGTGCAATCAACGGCCGCTCCCTGCATTCGCCGGTCATTCGCGCGTCGATCGGGTCATCGCGATTGGGCGGCGGGCTCTACGCGGAGCGCCGAGGAGCTGATTCGACCACGCGCATCGACCTGTTCACGCGGGTCGCTCCGCTGAAGTGGCTTGTATTCTCCGTGTCGCAGAGTTTGCGACGACCGTCGGGTGACAGTCTGCGCCCGCCCACATCCACGACCCGGGCCGAAGCCGGCGTGCGACTTGGCACGCTGCTGTTCGGCGGCGGAATCATCCGCGAAGACACGATCGCGTACCTGTCTCCCGTCCTGCTTGCTGCGTCCGGCGCACTGCTCAACGCAGGGCCGGCTACGGGCTTCATGGGCAGCGTGCACGGCCGGCTGTTCAAAGATCTGTATCTCGACGTGCAGGGGATGCGCTGGAATACCGCACAATTCGGTCGGCCACAGCTGAATGTGCGCACCCAGCTCGCACTTATCAGCGATTGGCGCAGCAGGTTTCCCAAAGGTGAGTTCAGCTTCAATGCGCGCCTCACCTACGATCGTCGTGGCTCGGTGCCCTTCTTCTACGGGCTCGGCGCGGACCAGATCGCCGATATCCGGTCGACGGTACAGGCAAATGTGGTCAGTGGTCTGGTGGAGATCCGTATTCAGCGTGCCACGCTGTTCTACGTCTATCGGAACCTGACGGGTGGCGACTACGAGCAGATCCCCGGGCTGACGATGCCGCCGGCCGTGCAGATGTATGGCGTTCGGTGGGAGTTCTTTAATTGACGACGTCGATTGACGACAAACCGCCTTCACGTTTCATTGGCCCCGAATGATCCGTTCGATGACAGGCTTCGGCCAAGCTGATGGACCCGTCGGTGCAGCGCGCGTGAGCGTTGAGGTACGCACGGTCAACCATCGATTCTTTTCGCCAAGTATCAAGTTGCCGGAGGCGTTCAGCCGGTGGGAGACGGACGTGCGTGAGGCAATGCGGCTGAAAGTGAGTCGCGGTCACGTGACGCTGTACGCGCGCGTGGAGCGCGTGCCTGGAGCGTCGGCGGTTATCGACGAGGAGCGGTTTGGTCGCGTGGTCGATCAATTGCGCACGCTGCAGGCCCGATTCCAGCTCGACGGCGGCGTGGATGTCGGCACCGTGTTGCGCATGCCCGATGTGATCGCGACGCCCCGGGGTGACGAGGATATCGGGACGGTTGCCGAATTGATTTTGGTCGTGGACCGCGCGCTGGATGCCTTGGCCGGAACTCGCGCGGAAGAAGGGGAGCGGCTGGCCGGGGTTTTGGTGCAACGGCTCGACGTGGTCGCGGCGTCGCTTGATCGTATCGTGCAGCGTGCGCCGGATCGCATTGTCGCCCAACGCGACCGGCTCAGGGCGTCGGTAGTGAAGCTGACCGAAGGCCTGGCCGTGGACGAACAGCGACTCGCCCAGGAAATCGCGATCCTCGCCGACAAGCTCGATGTGAGCGAGGAGATGGACCGATTCCGCTCCCACATCACGGCATTTCGAACGGCGCTGACGGATCAAGGCGGGGAACCGGTCGGGAAGAAGCTTGGTTTTCTGCTCCAGGAGATGCTCCGCGAGGCCAACACGACGGGAAGCAAGGGAGCTGACGCGGTCATCCTGCACGAGGTGGTCAGTGTGAAAGAGGAACTCGAACGGATCCGCGAACAGGTCGAGAATCTGGAATGAGCCCGTTTCCGGTCATTCTGTCTGCTCCGTCAGGCGGGGGAAAAACGACGATTGCTCGTCGATTGCTGGAGCGGCGGGCTGACGTGGGTTATTCTGTTAGCTGCACCACGCGTGCACCACGCGAAGGCGAGGTCGACGGCCGGGATTATCGATTCCTGTCCGAAGCTGAGTTTGTCGCGGCCCGGGATGCAGGTGAATTCGCCGAATGGGCGCAGGTGCATGGTTACTTTTATGGCACGCTGCGGTCGGAGGTTCAGCGGGTTCTGAACGTCGGGCGGCACGTGCTGATGGACATCGATGTGCAGGGTGCGCGGCAATTTGGTGCTGCGTTTGTTGACACAGTGCTGATCTTTGTGCTACCGCCCTCGGGTGAAGTGCTCAAGGGTCGACTGGCTGGACGAAAAAGCGAGAGTCGCGAGCGGTTGCTCGTGCGCCTGCGCAACGCGCGCGCGGAACTGGGTGAGGTCGGCCGCTATCACTACGTGGTGGTGAACGACGATCTGGAACGTGCCGTGGATCAGGTGAGTGCGATCATCGATGCCGAAGGACTGCGCCACGATCGAGTACACGAACTCGAGGCTCAGGTGGAAGCGCTGATCGCGCAGCTCGAAGAGGAAATCAACGACTTCAGCAAAGGCGACTGACTCATGCAGGTATTCACACCCACGGAAGTGGCCAAGCACTCGGCCAACAAGTATCTCAGCGTGCTCATCGCCGCGAAGTTTGCGCGGGTGCTCAACGAGTTCCCACGCGACCGCTCGTTGAACGAGAAGAAGCTCACCACGCGCGCACTCGAAGAGTTGACGAGCGGCGAGATCGGGTACCGCGTGATGCCCCGCCGTAAAGGCACGTAAGCTCAGGGAGTAGCGGTTTCTTCAGGCGACTCCGTCGCTGCAGGATCCTGCGCCGCGCCGCGACCCCTCGGTCACGGCGCGGCGTCGTTGCCTCTGGCCCCTGTGCGCAGGGGTGGCTTAACCCTACCGACCGCACTCCCCGCTTCGTGCGACCCTTCGATCATCAGCGCATTCTTCTGGGCATCACGGGCGGCATTGCCTCATACAAGGCCGCCTGGCTGGCGCGATTGTTGACGCAGGCCGGCGCCGAAGTCGATGTCGTGATGACGCGCGCAGCGTCCGAGTTTATAGGCGCGGTGACGTTCGAAGCATTGACGGGACGACCGGTACACTCCGCGCTCGTCGCCGCGGGACACGCCCTCGATCACATCAAGCTGGCACGCGCCGCACAGTTGGTGATCGTTGCGCCCGCCACGGCGGACTTTCTCGCCCGCGCCGTGGGTGGACATGCCGACGACCTATTGAGCGCGTGCCTGCTGGCGACGACCGCCCCGGTACTGTTGGTGCCCGCGATGAACGATCGGATGTGGGCGCATGTCGCAGTGCAGCAGAACACCCGTGCAGCGCGAGCAATGGGGTACAACGTGCTCGACCCCGACGATGGTGCGCTCGCAGCCGGTGAAGGGAGCGGCCCGGGTCGCATGCCCGAGCCGGAAACGATCGTTGCCCACGCCGCTCGTCTGCTCGAGCCTGCGTCACCCTTTCGTGGCAAGCGGGTGGTGGTGAGCGCGGGCCCCACGCGCGAGCCGGTTGATCCCGTGCGATTCATCTCCAACCGGTCGTCGGGGAAGATGGGGGTCGAGATCGCGGCAGCGGTGTGGCGACGCGGCGCCGAGGTCACGCTCGTCGCCGGTCCACTCGAAGTGGCGTCGCCGGTGGGCGCTCGCGTCGTGGACGTCGAAACAACCGCTGACATGCGCGACGCCATTGCGACGCTCGTACCTGACACCGACGTGCTGGTCATGGCCGCCGCGCCTGCGGATTTCGCTCCTTCGTCGCCCGCCTCATCAAAGCTCAAGAAAGCCGCGATGCCGGAGTCGCTCACGCTCTCGCCAACACCGGACATACTGCAGAGCACACGGGCATCGCGGCACGCGGGCATGATCGCCGTCGGGTTCGCGCTCGAGACCGGCAACGCGCTGGCCGAAGGGCACCGCAAACTGTTCGACAAGGGACTCGATCTCGTTGTCGTGAACGACGCCACAGAAACAGGCGCGGGCTTTGGCGTTGACACGAATCGCGTCACGCTCGTTCACGCCGATGGACGCGAAGACGTGCTCCCGTTGCTATCCAAGCGCGACGTGGCCGAAGCGATTCTTGATCGCGTGGAGGCGCTGTTGGATGGACGCTAACGATCGCCTCCGTCGCTACCTCGAACAACGTCGTGAAGTTGGCGAGTCGGAGCTGGTACTCGACGCGCTTCCGGTCGAAGACGTGCTGGCAATGCTCGGCGTGAAAAAAGGCAGCGCGTCGCGCGCGCAGCCGCATGGTGAGTCGCGTGGCGAACCCGTTAGCGAAGCGCGCAACGAATCGCGTCCAACCCGACCCGCACCGCCACCCATCGAGTACACGCCGCCGCACGAGAGTCCGCAAGCGCTCGTCCCACAACCACCGCTCGCTGCATCACCGCCACCTGAGCCCGCGGTGCGATTTGACGCGAACGCGCCGAGTGATTGGCGACAGATCCTGGGTGGATTGAGCCCAAATGCGTCGAAGCCGGGTGACGCGCCGGCCTCGCGCCCGGCGACGCCAAGCGCACCCAAGCCTGAGCCGAAGGGTGGCGCGGCGTCGGCGCCGACTGCGCCGTCGAACAGCACAGTCACGACAAACGCCGCAACCAGTGCGCCATTGCCAGCGTGGCTCGAAGCGATCGGGTTGCCCCTCGGCCTGTCGGTGGGGAGCGCGGGTGTCTCGCGTAGCGATGCTGCGTCGGGACTCACGTCGCTCGACGCGATCGCCGAGGCGGTACGCGCGTGTTCAGCGTGTACGTTGCACGCGAGTGCGACCAACGCAGTCCCCGGCGAAGGCGATCCGCACGCCGAGTTTCTGTGCGTGGGCGAAGCGCCGGGTGCAAACGAAGACCAACAGGGGCGCCCGTTCGTTGGCGAAGCAGGGCAACTGTTGACCAAAATTCTTGGTGCGATTCAGTTGGAGCGCGAGCAGGTGTACATCTGCAACGTGCTCAAACATCGGCCTCCGGGAAATCGTGATCCGTTGCCGGAAGAAGTGCACGCCTGTCAGCCGTATTTGTTGCGCCAACTCGAGTTGGTGAAGCCGCGCGTCATTTTGGCACTGGGCCGTTTCGCCGCGCAGACACTCCTGCAAACGACAACCTCGATCGGTCAGTTACGTGGGCAGTTGCACCGCTTTCACGGAATTCCACTCATCGTCACATATCATCCAGCCGCGCTTCTTCGCAACGAATCGTGGAAGCGTCCCACGTGGGAAGATGTCAAACTTGCACGGCGGGTGCTCGACGCGTCGCGGGCCAAAGACCCTCGCAGCGAACCACGCGTTGAAGGCTGATCGATAGTCATGACCAATCTTCCTGTTCCGTCAGCCGCAAACTCACCGGCACCGCGCGACCCATACAAAGAGCGTCGACCGCCCTGGTCGGAAGAAGCTGAACAAGCGGTGTTGGGCGCGATGCTGCTCGATGCAGACGCTGCATTGCGCGCGGCGGAGTTTGTCGACGACACGATGTTTTATCGCGAAGGGCATCGCCGCTTGTTCCGGGCAATGTTCTCGATCACCGAACGTGGTGGTGCCGTCGATCCGCTGACGCTGGCCGATGAACTTGAACGCCGCGCTGAGCTTGAAGGCGCGGGCGGTCGTGAGTATCTCGCGTTCCTGCTGGACGCCGTGCCGACCGTCGCGAACGTTGAGTATCACGCGCGCATCGTGCGCGAAAAGGCGCTGCTGCGTCGGCTGATCGAGGTGTCGACCGAAATCGTTGGCGAAGCCTTCGAAGGACGCACGACGGCAAGCGAACTGCTCGATCTGGCCGAGTCGCGCATCTTCTCGCTCGGTCAGTCGAAGGAGCGAAGCGGATTTTCGCGAATTAAGGAGCTCCTCTGGCCGGCGATGGAAAAGCTGGAGAAGCTCGCCCAGCACGAGTCGGCAATTACCGGTGTGCCGACCGGTTTCCACGATCTCGACAACATGACATCGGGATTCCAGCCCGCAGACTTGGTGATCGTGGCCGCCCGTCCCTCCATGGGCAAGACAGCGTTTACGCTCAACATCGCGCAACATGCGGCGATCACGGCCAAAACCGGTGTCGCATTCTTCTCGCTCGAAATGAGCAAAGAGTCACTGGTGCAGCGTATGCTCGCCAGCGAAGCCCTGATCGACGCACAGGCGCTGCGTAAAGGTGGTAGGGCGCTCGATGAATCGATGCCACGTTTGGCGCAGGCCGCTGGTATCCTGAGCCATGCCCCAATCTTCATCGACGACACGCCCGGCATCACGCTGCTCGAAATGCGTGCCAAAGCCCGCCGCCTCAAGGCCGATCACGATATCGGCCTCATCATGGTCGACTACCTGCAGCTCATGAGCGGCCCAGCCAACTCTGAGAATCGACAGCAAGAGGTGTCGCAGATTTCGCGCGGCCTCAAAGGCTTGGCGAAAGAACTCGGCGTTCCGGTCATCGCACTCTCGCAGCTGTCACGTGCTCCGGAACAACGCACGGGCGACGACAAAGGGCGGCCCCAGCTGTCCGACCTGCGCGAATCGGGGGCCATCGAACAGGACGCCGATGTCATCATGTTCATTTTCCGCCAGGAAGTGTACGCCGAACGCGACGAAACCGGCCGTCTGAAAGACCCGACGCTCGAAGGGAAAGCCGAAATCATCATCGGCAAACAGCGTAACGGTCCGATCGGGAACGTCCGTCTGTTTTTCCACAAGCAGTACACGCGCTTCGACAACTTTTCCAACCGTCAACCGTCTGGCGATTCGTTCGGTCCGCCAAGTGGACCGAAGTTGGTGAAGGGCGGCTACGACGACGGCCCGCCCTACTGATGGCGAAGGCACGCACGGTCTACCGGTGCACTGATTGCGGCGCTGAATCACCCAAGTGGGCCGGGCGGTGCGAAAGCTGCAGCGCATGGAATACACTCGCGGAAGAACCCGTCTCCACCGTCGTCACCAGCAAACGCACCGCCGCGCGCGCCGTGGGCGGGCACGCCGGCAAAACCGTGCAACTGGGCCGAGTCACCGGCGCCGAGACCCATCGCTGGCGTACGGGGCTCAATGAGTTCGACTTCGTGCTGGGCGGCGGCATCGTCCCCGGAAGCATGGTGCTCGTTGGCGGCGAGCCTGGCATCGGCAAGAGCACGCTTCTCCTGCAAGTCGCCGCGCGCCTTGAAGCGGCAGGGCGCAGCACCCTCTACGTCTCGGGCGAAGAATCGGCACTGCAGGTGAAACTGCGCGCCGACCGGCTCGCCGAAGATGCCTCGAGCGTTGCGCTCCTCACCGAAACGTCCCTCGAAACGATCCTGGCGACGGCCGCGCAAGTCAGCGCGAACGGCAAGCGCATCGATGCGCTCATCGTCGATTCCATTCAGACTGTTCACACCGAACTGCTCGAAGGCGCGCCCGGAAACGTGGGCCAAGTGCGCGAATGCGCTGCACGCCTGATGCGCTTTGCAAAAGAATCGGGCACGACGGTCTTCGTGATCGGGCACGTGACAAAGGGCGGCGGCATCGCGGGGCCGAAAACTCTTGAACACATCGTCGACACGGTCCTCTACTTCGAAGGGGACGGCACCCTCGATCATCGCGTCCTCCGCGCCACTAAAAATCGGTTCGGCTCGGTCGATGAAATCGGCGTCTTTCGCATGGTCCCGACAGGACTTCTGCCCGTCGAGAACCCATCGGCGCTCTTCGTCGGCGATCGACGTGATGTCGCCAGCGGCAGCGCAGTTTGTGCACTCATGGAAGGTACGCGACCGGTACTCGTTGAAGTGCAGGCGCTCGCCGCGCGCGCAGGGTTCGGAACACCACAACGCGTTGCCTCCGGCATCGACTCGCGACGACTCGCACTCCTGCTCGCGGTGCTCGACAAACGCGGCGGATTCTCCTGCGCCCAACTCGACGTCTTCTGCAACATCGTCGGCGGCATGCGCGTTCAGGAACCGGCCGTCGACCTCGCGATCTGCGCCGCACTGGCCTCCAGTGTCGTCGACCAACCCCTCCCGCCCCACGCGATCTTCCTCGGCGAAGTCGGACTCGGCGGTGAAGTCCGACCCATCTCGCAGGTTGAACGACGGCTCGCCGAAGCGGCCAAGCTGGGTATGACGCAGGCGTTCCTCTCCGATCGGGCCGTGCCGCGTCGGGTGCCCGGCGACATCGAAGTCATTGGCGTGCGTACGTTGCAAGACGTGCTCCAACGAACGGTCGGCAAAGGCGCTGCCAAGGCCTCGAAGCATGTACACGATGAACCAGTGAGCGCGACGTGAGCGACGAACAAGTGGCGGCGCCGAGGCGGGTGATTCCTCCGCCGGTGGTATCTTCGCGCGGGGAGGAGCAGTCGCGCGGTGACGATGGCGTCGTGCGCGACGTTGGCGTGGTGATCGTTGCCGGTGGTTCGGGCCAGCGCATGGGCGGTGGCGAGATCAAACAGTTCCGCTGGGTTTCCGGAAAGCCCGCACTGTTGCACAGCGTGCAGGCGTTCATGGCGCGCCCCGACGTCGCACTCGTTGTCGTCGTGCTGCCCAAAGCGTATGCCGCAGATCCGCCACCTTGGCTCTTTCAGTGCGACGTCGATCGACTGCTGGTGTCCACTGGTGGCAGCGAGCGCCACGAGAGTGTCGTCAACGGACTTGAGGACTTGCCCGAAGAAGTCGTCATCGCCGTGGTGCATGATGCGGCGCGTCCGCTGGTGACCGATGCTACGATTGATCGCGTGATTGCCGAAGCACGCAAAGGACACGGGGCCATCGCCGCACTCCCGGTCGTCGACACGCTCAAGGAAGTCGATGCCGACGGACGCATCGTGCGCACCGTCGACCGGACAAACCTCTGGCGCGCGCAGACGCCTCAGGCGTTCCCGCGGCTGATGCTCGAACAGGCGCACATCGCAGCACGACGCGATGGCATCGGCGCGACAGACGATGCAGCACTACTCGAACGACTCGGACTTCCGGTCGTGGTGGTGCGGGGTAGTGAGCGCGGACTCAAGATCACCGAAGAAGCAGATTTTGCACGCGCAGACGCGCTCAGTCTGTTGCAGGACTGAGCGAGCCATGAGGCTCGCATCGCTCACGACACCGTTCTGGTCTCCGGCTGAAGTCGACGGCGCCCTGCGCGAGATCATCGCGCACCTCGCCAACAAGAGGGTGCTCGCGTACCCCACAGAAACCGTGTATGGCTTTGGGACGGCGGTCGATCACGAGTCGGTCGAGGCGCTCGTGCAGATGAAGGGACGGCCGCCGCGCAAACCGTTCCTGATGCTCATTGGCGATCCGTCACAGCTCGCCCGACTCGATCTCCATTTGCCGACGTACGCTGCGCATCTGTCGGCCCGCTTCTGGCCTGGCCCGCTCACGCTTGTCCTTCCCGGGGGCGACCACCGCGTCCCCGAACGACTGCGCGGCCCCGAAGGCGGCGTCGCTGTGCGCTGGACACCACACGCCGGGTTGCAGCGACTCCTCGCGGCCTATGGCGAGCCAATCACGAGTACGAGCGCCAATCGTCCCGGGGTACCGCCTGCGATGACCGTTGCTGAAATTGTTGATCAGTGGCCGGACGCGATTCATCGCGGGTTGCTTCACGTGCTCGATGGCGGTCGACTGTCTCCATCGCCGCCATCAACGGTGGTCGACTGCACCGGTCGACGCCCGCGGGTGATCCGGCCCGGTGTACTCTCCGCTGCCGTGCTGCGCGAGTGCGTGCCCACATTGGTTGGCGACACCTGAGACGGACATAGGCTGCCGATGCGACTGCTCTTCGTTTGCACAGGGAACACCTGTCGCAGTCCCCTTGCCGAAGGGATTGCCAGACGTCTCATCGCCGATCGTCGGCTCACCGACCTTGAGGTGAGCAGCTCGGGGACGAGCGCGTGGCCCGATGCGCCGGCCTCCGACGGCTCGCTGCTCGTAGCACTCGAACATGAAATCGACCTAGGCGATCATCGCGCGCGTCAGCTCTCGCCCGAAATCGTCTTGAATGCCGATCTCATTCTGGCGATGGGCCCTCACCACCTCGATCGTGTCGAAGCACTCGGCGGCTCCGATCGGAGCTGGTTGCTCACGGCCTATGCAAGCAGTAGCCGAACCGGTCGCGCCGTGAGCGATCCGTTCGGCGGGGATCTCGATGTCTATCGCGCCACGTTTGCAGAGCTCCTCACGGAGATCGGTGCGATCCTCGACCGGGTGGAAGCCGAACGTTCTCGGCCGACCAACCTGAATTGACCCACGCCCTTCGGCGCGCCGCTACGCCATGCTGACGCCGCCCATCATCCGCGCTCGACAGCATCCGGCAGCCCTTGAGATCATCGGCCAGCCGGTGGCGCAGTCGCTCTCACCGGTAATGCAGGGCGCGGCGCTTGTGGCCGCGGGACTGCCGGTTCGCTACGGCCGACGGGACGTCGCTCCCGATGACGTGCGCGCCGTACTCGACGAGCTACGCCGGACTCGGGTGGGCGGCAACGTGACGATGCCGCACAAAGCGGCGGTGTTCGCTGAATGCAGTGTCAGGTCGTCGCTTGCTTCGCGGATCGGGGCGGTCAATACGTTTTGGTTCGACGACGAAGTACTGTCCGGTCATAACACGGATGTCGCGGGTTCGCTCGCCACGATACGCGCCCTCTGTCCCGATGGTTTGCACGGAAAATCGGCCACGCTTATCGGCGCCGGCGGTTCCGCTGCTGCGGTGCTCGTTGCGCTCGAAATGTCTGGCTGTCAAGACATTCGCCTCTGGACGCGTACGGCTGACCGGGCGCGTGATACCGCCGAGCGCGTTGGCGTTAGTGTGCAAGTATCAGACAGTGCGAGCGCGGCGGTTGACGGCGCCGCGATCGTGATCAACGCCAGCCCACTGGGCATGCACGACGAGGCAATGCCGGTGGATCCGCACGTGCTCAGCGACAGCGCGGCTGCCTTTGATCTCGTCTATCGTGAAGGCGAGACCGCGTGGGTGCGTGCTTGTCGGGCGCGAGGACTTCGCGCCGAAGACGGGCTGCGTATGCTGGTGGAGCAGGGGGCGGAATCGTTCCGCGTCTGGTTCGATACCGAGCCGTCTCTGGCTGCCATGTGGAGCGCTCTCGAGCAGCGTCCCTGGATGCAAACGCAATGACGAACATGTCGCGCGACAGGCTGAGCAAGAGCATGGCGCGCAACGCCGGCATTCTCGCGCACGGGCTGGCCGAATTTTTGTTCCCTGCCGCATGCGCCGTCTGTCGCGAACGACACACTCCGAATCACGACGGAATCGTCTGCGCGTCGTGCCTCGCGCGCCTGGTGCCGATGCCAACACCCGCGTGCGATCGGTGCGGGCATCCGCGCCTCTCCATGTACATACCCCTTCCGGAGAGCGCCGGGTCGGTGGGATCGCGCGGGGCGAATCCGCTTCCCCCGTGCCGGTGGTGCACTCGCCTGCCTCCGTTCGTGCGCGCCGTCCGATCGGTATGCCGTATGGATGTCGGGACGGGAAGCGCCCTCGTGCATGCGCTCAAGTACGGCGGCTGGCCTGCGGTTGCAGAGCCAATGGCAGAGCGAATGGCGCGCCTTGCGTTCCCAGCCGACGTTGTGGCGGAGCGTACCGCCCTGCTCCCGTTGCCACTCGCACCCACCCGCGAGCGTGAGCGTGGCTACAATCAAGCGGAGCGGTTGGCGACCGCACTTTCGGCGAGGTGGCGCGTTCCTGTGTGGCGAACCGTGCTGCGCCGCACCCGCGACACGCAATCGCAAGTCCGGTTGACACCGTCCGAGAGGGCGAGCAACGTTTCCCGTGCGTTCGCAACGAGTGCAGACTCCTGCCAACTGCTCCGTGGCGCACATGTGGTGCTCGTGGATGACGTCATCACTACTGCGGCGTCGCTGAATGCCGCTGCACAGGCGCTCACCGACGGTGGCGCACGCATCATCAGCTATGTGACGTTCGGAAGGGCGCCGGATCCAGGCGACCGTTCCGATTTCGACTTCGACCCCGACCGGGACTGATAAGAATGGCCATTCGCGTAGGCATCAACGGCTTCGGCCGCATCGGCCGTCAGGTGCTTCGTGCTGCAAAGCAGCAGGGCGTTGCGGACATCGACTTTGTCGGCATCAACGACCTCACCGACACCGCAACGCTCGCCCACCTGTTCAAGTACGATTCGGTGCACGGCCAGTACAAAGGCGACGTGTCGCACGACGCGGAAAGCATCACCATCGACGGTGATCGCATCCGCATCATCGCCGAGCGTGAACCGTCCAAGCTGCCGTGGAAGGAACTTGGTGTCGATATCG
>Ga0105049_10006730_pt1 | contig 13368 bp, 8 predicted proteins | sample MAT06_FD_78087 | JGI IMG/M metagenome (GOLD analysis project Ga0105049, IMG submission 78087) | Freshwater microbial communities from Lake Fryxell liftoff mats and glacier meltwater in Antarctica - MAT-06 | ecosystem: Environmental > Aquatic > Freshwater > Ice > Liftoff microbial mat | place...
ACGTAAGTCCTTTAATTTCGTGCTCGGAGCGATTCGGCATTGGACTTACGTCGATTCGCCTCACGCAATAATTGAGTTAACCACCTCACTGGTATGGTTTTAATACTCAGACAGGCTCCTAGGGTTCAAATCCCTAAGGCGGCTTTCATCTCAGCACCACAAGGGATTTACCTTGCGGCGGTTTCTTTCGATGACCCGGTTGAAGGCCCAATTGCCGTCAGGCGATCCTGAACGCGGTCGAAGGTGAACTCACCGCCACCGGGTAGAGAGTTCCCGGAGCAACGGGAGTAGAGCGGTCAGGGCCGCAAGGATCTGCGGGTCCGCATCACCTAGCAGGGCGTTCACTTCTTCCTGAATGTCCCGAGGCTGAGTCGGCGGTGACAAGAGAAAGATTCTCGTCACGTTCAGGGCTTCGGCCAACCTCGCGACGAGATCAATTCCCTCAATTCTTCCGACAACCAACCCATCATACAATCACAAATCCCACGTTTCGGAACCGGCGGGTTTGCGCTTGGAGCGGGGTTTCGGGGCGGCTTCGGTGATTGTGGCGGTGCGGCGCGGCTTGCGGACGATGGGCAGTTCTTCGTCGCCGGTGAGGAGTGCGATAGCTTCGGGAATGTCATCGTCGCGGCGGGGGCCGGTGCCTTCGCCCTTCGCCCGCAGCACGAGTTTGATGGCCACTTCGGAGAACGGGAAGTTGTCGCGCAGGTACTTCGTCAGGTAGCGGATGTAGCTGTCCTCGAACAACTCGGGGCCGTTGGTGAACAGCACGATGGTCGGCGGTTGGATGCCGATTTGCGTGGCGTAGAAGACCTTCGGTTGCTTGCTTCCCCGCATAGGTGGCGGTGCGGCTTCGATGGCCGCACGCACGGCGCGGTTCAGGTCGCCCGTGGTCACCCGCGTCGCAGCCTGCTTGTGCAGTTGCACCGCGAGTTGCAACAACCGCAACACGTTCTTACCGCTCTTCGCCGTGATGAACGCGATTGGCACATGGTCCAGCATGGGGAACATTTTGCGGACGTAGTCGGCCATCTTCTCGGTCGGCATCGCCAGCTTCACCAAGTCCCACTTATTCACCACGAAGATGGCGGGCTTGTTCTCGATGACGATGTACTCGGCGAGTTGCTTGTCCACGCGGCTAATGCGGTGGCGGGCGTCAAAGAAGTGCATCACGACATCGGCGCGGCGGATGGACCGCTGCGCCCGATGGAGGCTGTAGAACTCCACGCTGTTGGTGAGCGAGGTATTCTTGCGAATGCCGGCCGTGTCCATCGCCACGAACGCCTTGCCGTCGCGCTCGAAACGCACATCAATGCTGTCCCGCGTGGTCCCCGGCACCTCGGAAACGATGACCCGCTCGGCCTCGGCCAGGCTATTGATGAAGGTGCTTTTCCCAACGTTTCGCCGGCCCACGATGGCTAGCATCAACGCGACTTCGCCGGGCGGAAGTTCGCCGTCATCTTTGGGCAACTTCGCAATGATCGCGTCGAAAAGCTCGCCCTTGCCGAGCTTCTGGTCGGCGCTCACGATGACCGGTTCGCCGTAGCCGAGTTTGAAGAACTCGCCGGCTTGTTGGCCGAGTTTTTCCGTGTCGGCCTTGTTTGCCACCAGCACCACGGGCTTGTGAATCGCACGCAACCGCTTGGAAACGTCGTCATCGAGTGGAACGATGCCTTCGCGCACATCCACGACGAAGACTACTACGGCGGCGGTATCGATGGCGATTTGAATCTGTCGCTCGACGTCTGCCGTCAGGTCGTCCACATCGACGATGCCGATGCCGCCCGTGTCCATCAGTTCAAAATAGCGTTCATCGGACTCGACGACGGTGGAGACACGGTCGCGGGTGACGCCAGCCGTGGGGTCAACAATGCTGATCCGCCGACCGGCGAGCCAGTTAAATAGCGACGACTTGCCGACATTCGGCCGGCCAACAATCGCAACGATAGGGAGAGACATAGGTGTTTAACGTTCCAAGTTTAACGTTTAACGTTGCAAGTTTAACGTTTAACGTTCAGTTTCGTTTAGGCAACAGGTGCTGAGTTCAACGCCTACACATTGTGCAAGCAATTCTTCAACGTTTAACGTTTAATGTTCGGATCGGTTTACGCTGCCCGCCATCAAGTAACGCCTACACATTCCGGAAGCCTGTCTTAACGTTAAACGTTAAACGTGGAACGTTACCACAACGTGTATCCGCCGTCCACGACGAGCGTGGTGCCGGTGATGTAGCTGCTGGCGTCGCTGGCGAGGAAGATCGCGGCGGGGCCGAGTTCGTCGGGTTCGCCCATGCGGTTCATGGGGATGTGATCGACGAACGCTGCCTGGAAGTCTGGCTTCTCGGCGAACCACTTTTTGTTCGGGTCCGTGAGGAACACACCCGGCGCGATCGCGTTCACGCGGACGCCACGGTCAGCCCAGTCGGCGGCGAGCGCTCGCGTTAGCGCAGCGAGTGCGGCCTTGGCGGTCTCGTAGTGTCGGCCACGGATGCCCTTAATGGCCAGCGGTCCGGCGATGCTGGTCACGTTGATGATCGAACCCCGGCGGCGTTCCAGCATTGGCTTGCCGATCTTCTGACAGCACACCAGAGCGCTGGTGAGGTTCAGATCGACGAGCTTTTGCCAGTCCGCGATGGGGATGTCTTCGGTCGGTATATCCATGCGACGGCCACCGACGTTGTTCACGAGAATGTCGATGGGCTTACCGATGCCGAGAACTTCGTCGCACGCGGCCGCAGCGCCTTCGGGAGTGCTGACATCGCCTTGAAGCACGCCAACCCAGCGGCCGAGGCGGGCGAGTTCTTGCGCCGCCTGTTCGAGAGCGGGTTCGTCGCGGCCGACCAACACGAGGTCAGCGCCAGCCTCGGCGAGAGCCTGTGCCATCGCGCGACCCAGCCCACGGCTTCCGCCGGTAATCAGGGCCGTGCGGCCATTCAGGAGGAAGCGTTGGAGAATGCTCATTAGCCCGCCCGCCGAGAACCCGTACATCTTCGCAACGGGTATTGTAGCGGCGGGGGCACGATGTGGGAATGCGACGCGGAGCGTTAGTGCTTGTTAACTTCACCCGCCAGGCAAAACTTCGACTCGGGTAATCTCGATGGGGCATGCGCTGCGGCCCATGAAGAGACGGCCAGAAGTGAACGCGCCGCGGACCACGAACACGGTCCATTCGTCGCGGCCGGGGTGGACCCATGTCACGACGGCGGAGCGTTTGAGTTCGCCCGTATCTGGGTCGGTCCATTCGAGGTGGAAGCGTTCCCAAGCGGTCCGCACCGGGGCGCGGAACCACACCCGCACCGCGAGCAGGTCTTGCTTCCCTTCCCCTATGGGCAGCGTGAAAGCCGTGCAGTTCCGAGCGAGTTCCGCGAAGTCCGGCGTGTTCTCCGCCGCAAACTTGACAGGGATTACCGCTCCCGTGTACGGCCCAGGCACGCCTTCCAGCAGTGGGAAGTGATTCTGCCAGAGCACACGCCAGCCACGCGGGGTGAACACCCACATTCCGACGTTCCGGGCGGCGAGTAAGTCGATGGGGAGTTTGTTCTTCACATCAATGCGGAGCGAATGGTAGGTCGATTGCTGAACGCCGGCGAAGCCGTTGCCGTGGTAAGCGTTCGCGCCGGTCATTACAGCGCCCGCGCAAAGTACGCCGACGACCCACAGAACATTCCGGCGAACCGGGCGGACGTAGCGTGCTATGCTCAGAGCCATCACCACCGGGCCAATCGCGCTGAACGCCGCGAACCGGCTGCACCACCCACTATCGCGACCGTGGCCCACCGCCAGCGCGAACGCTGCAACACCCGCGAGCAGGGCGAGCAAGCCACCCGCAATGGGTCGCTCTTCTCGCTTGCGGACAAACACTACGAGCAGCGCTAACGCCGTGAGCGATTCCGCGATCAGCAGGCCCAACCCGAGGCCGGGCAATTCTGTCAGCCCGACGGGGCCGACACCCATCCCAAAGACCTGAATCGCCACCCGCACCGATTCCGTGAGTCTGTTATGCACTTCCGTGGTCGGCGAGAACACGACGGCTTCCAACACGGACCAGAGAAGGTATCCGGCGACACCAAGGCCCAGCAGACCCGTGAAGGCACTGCGTAGCGTCAGGCCCGTTTCACGAAGCCCCGACACAAACCGCCATAACACCCAGCATCCGAGCGGAGCGGCGAAGACAAGCCCTTGACCGCCACCCAGCGCGATTGGGACCAAGAGGAGCGCTCCGAGGAACGCCGCTTTCGCCGGGCGGAGCGAGTCCGAGTGCGCGACTACGAGCGAGAAGAGCGCGAGGTGCAGCACGGTAAGCGTGAAGACTAGTTGGTAGCCCATCAGCACGTTTTCGGTGTGGCCCAGGTGCAGCATGAGCAGCGGAAACATGACATCGCTGAGATGCGTTGAACCACGCAGTTTGCGAGCCGCCAAGATCAGCACGGCTGCCGTCAGCGCGAGGAACACGACCGTCGCCCACATCCCGGCGCGGAAGTCCATACCCGTGACCCAAAGCAAGCCAAGAAAAATCGCACGGCCCAGGATGAAGCGGTGTTCGCAGTGCCGCTCGAAGAGCCACGACAGCTTGTCTTCCCACCCCGAATAGAAGAGCGGCACGAACGCCCATTCGTCCGTCACCGGCAAGTTGTGCCCACGTTTGGACACGAACACGGCGAGCCACGCGGCCATGCCGAGCCACGCGAGCCACACGGCTCGGGCGGCCCACTCGCGCGCGGGGGTCGGCACTGCGGCAGCTTCAGCAGTTCCACGGCTCCGCAACCAGGAGAACAGACTTCGGAGTGCGAACATGGAGTCTCCGCGCGGAATTGCATTGACTCGGCGTGATACGTGATGTGCGCGAAAACCTCAAGTCGAACTTTCACCTCAACGCGGCTCTGCGATTCGCAGAATTTTTATGTTGACACGTCCGGTTTCTACTCTCACCCGCAAATTTCACGCAGCCCGAACAGCCAATCGTGGCCGCGCCGTTAGCCCAGGTTAGCGCGTCGTATCCACTACTAACAATCGCGCCAACCCATCATCCGGATTGTCGGGGGTTGAGGGAATTTTGGCGGAACCGAGCAATGTGCGTGATCTAGGGTTTGGCACGAAAAGACACCCAGCCCAACCGCGAGAAACCGCATCATGCTCGGCAAAGCCCGCCTTTCCCTGGAAGCCCTGGAAGTCCGCGATTGCCCGGCGACGGCGATCTTGGCGAACGGCGTCCTGAGCGTGATCGGCACCCAGGGAAGCGACAACATTCATGTCATGCGGTCGGGCAACTATGTTGGTGTTAATAACCAGTGGTTCGCCGCCAGCAGCATAAATCGCGTCGTCATCTCTGCACTCAATGGCAACGACACGATCCGCGACGACTCGAACTTCTCCGCCACGATCTACGGCGGCCTTGGCAACGACACGATCTACGGTGGCCGCGGGCACGACACAATCTACGGTGGTGCCGGGAACGACAACGTCGTCGGCGGCCGCGGCAACGATGTGATCTTCGGCGGTGGCGGCAACGACACCCTCACTGGCGGTCTCGGTAACAACAACGTCGTTCAAGGAAGTCCGACAGCCGGCAAGGCGAACAGCGCCATCGAATCGCAGATTATCAGTCTGGTGAACCAGTACCGCGCCTCCTACGGGTTGCCACCGCTGAAAGTGAACTTCCAGTTGAACGTCGCCGCCGACATGCACTCGGCCGACATGGCGGCTCTTGGCAAGATGGAACACGACCTCTACGGCACCACGCGACCGAAAGTATCGGATCGCCTCGACGCCGTGGGTTACGACAACTGGTCAAACTCGATCAGTTGGGGTGAGAACATCGCCTACGGGCAGCGCAGCGCCAGCGAAGTGATGACCGCCTGGATGAACTCGGCCGGCCACCGGGCGAACATCCTGAACACCGGTTACACCGAGATCGGCGTCAGCGTGCGAGCCGATGCCAACGGCACCCTGTGGTTCACCCAGGCGTTCGGCCACGTCTCCTGAGTTGAGTGGAGAGTGACCCCGACAAGCCAAGCTCTTGAAGAACCCCCGACAAGCCAAGCTCTTGAAGAACCCCCGGCAAGCCGGGGGCTATATGGCAACTGTGTCGTGTAGCCCCCGGCTTGTCGGGGGGATTTCCCTTCGGCCCAACCCATCGTTTCAGTTCGCGCAGTTCCCGTGAACAGTTTATCCAACGCAGTTCCCACTCTCGCCCAGAACGCAGACTCCACCCAGTTTTGCGACTCAGCGTGGCCGGTATCGCGGCTTGGTTCCATTGTGCGGCTCAACCGACCTTGCACTTCACAGTCCGTGTTCGCAGCAATTAAAATCGGGCTAGATTTCCCTGGATGGAAGGTTATAGTCCCATATCTTCAATTCTTACCTGCCCACTCGCACGGGACGCGAACATTGCAAACACCCCACACCCGCCTCGGAGTCGAGACACTGGAAGTCCGCGACTGCCCCGCCACTGCCGCGAACTTATTCAACGGCGTGATGACGGTTGTGGGATCGGATGGAGCCGACAACATCACTGTCGTCCGCTCGGGGGATTGGATCGGAGTCGATAATCAGTGGTTCGCCACCGCGAATGTCCGCAGGTTGGTCATCACGGCTGGCGGTGGCGACGACACGATCCGCGACGAAACCGGGTTGGGAGCCATCATCTACGGCGGAAGTGGGAACGACACGATCTATGGCGGTCGCGGTGCGGACATCATCTACGGTGGTCAAGGCGACGATGTCATCTACGGTGACCGCGGCCCGGACACGATCTACGGCGGTGCCGGCAACAACACCATCAATGGCGGTGCCGGCAACAACGCCATCCAATACGGCAGCCCTGCACTCCAAAGCGGCAATTCGGGCATCGAAGCTCAAATCATCAAGTTGGTCAACAATTACCGCGCCTCCAACGGACTTCCGCCGCTGACCGTCAACACTCAACTGAACACTGCCGCCGATCTCCACTCGGCCGACATGGCCGGCATCAGTAACGCTTACGGCCCCTGGCGAGGCATGCAGCACACACTCTTCGGCACGACCCGTCCGCTCATCACGGATCGACTTGACAGCGTCGGTTACGACGATTGGTCGCGTTCGTTCGCTTACGGCGAGAACATCGCCTTCGGTTACAACAACGCTCAGGACGTGGTTACGGGTTGGATCAACTCGCCTGAACACCGCGCGAATATCCTCAACGCCTCGTACACCGACACCGGCGTCAGCGTCCGTTCCGACGCCGCTGGCCGCTTGTTCTTCACGCAGGATTTCGGGCATCTCTCATAAGTAATGAGGAAGACAAGACATTGATGTGCGTTCCGTTTAGCGTAGTCCTCAGCGGGGACGGTGGGCATCGCTGCTCGTCCCCGCGGGGGACTACGCTAAACGGAACGCATTTTACTCATCACTCATCGCTTATCACTGCTCCGAATCACTCCAGGACTGACTCGATTACCCGTCCGTGAACGTCGGTCAGGCGGCGTTCGATTCCGTTGTGGTAATACGAGAGCCGCTCGTGGTTCAGTCCCAGGATGTGCAACACGGTGGCGTGTAAGTCGTAGATCGTGGTGATGTTCTCACTGGCCTGGTAACCGAAATCGTCCGTCGCGCCGTGGCTGAACGCTCGCTTCACCCCGGCACCACTGAGCCACACGGTGAAGCCTTTCGGGTTGTGATCGCGGCCGCTCGCGCCCTTCTGGAACGTCGGCATCCGCCCAAACTCCGTGACCCACACCACGAGCGTATCCTTCAGTAATCCCGTTCGCTTGAGGTCGGTGAGCAGCGCGGCGCACGGCTGATCGAAGATCGGGCCGTGGATGTCGTACTGCGTCTTCAGGGACTTGTGGCCGTCCCAGTTGCCCACACCTTCGCCCATTGCATACGACCCGTTGAACAACTGCACGAACCGCACCCCTCGCTCAAGCAGACGCCGGGCGAGCAAACAGTTGCGCGCGAATCCCGCTTTTGTTTTGTTCGCGTCGCCGGTGCCATAGAGTTCGTGCGTTGCCTTGGGTTCCTTGGAGAGGTCGGCGACCTCGGCAGCGCGGAGTTGCATCTTCGCGGCGAGTTCGTAACTGGCGATGCGGGCCGCGAGTTCGGAGTCGCCGGGGCGGGTCTTGGCGTGTTCGTCGTTGAGAAGTTTCAGGAAGTCGCGGGTGTCGGTGTCGGCTTTCTCGCTGATGGCGGCGGGGCGGGCGAGGTTCGCAATGGGCTTGTCGGCGGTAAATGCGGTGCCCTGGAACACGGCAGGAAGGAACGCGCTGCCCCAGTTGTTCGGGCCAACTTGCGGAACGCCACGCGGGTCGGGGATGGCAACGAACGCGGGTAAGTCCTTGCACTCGCTGCCCAGCGCGTAGCTCACCCACGCCCCGCAACTCGGGAACCCATCCAGGGTGAAGCCCGTACTCATCTGGTTCTCGGCGGGGCCGTGCGTGTTGCTCTTCGCGGTCATGGAGTGGATGAAGCACATGTCGTCGGCATGTTCGGCGAGTTTGGGGAGCAACTCGGACATCATCTTGCCGCTTTCACCGCGTTTCTTGAACTCCCACAACGGCTTGACGAGGTTCCCCTGTTCGCCCTGGAACGTGACGAGTTTCTCGGAACCGGGCAACGGCTTCCCGTGCTGCTTCACGAGTTCCGGTTTGTAATCGAACGTATCGACGTGGCTCACGGCACCCGAGCAGAAGATCGTGAGGACACGCTTCGCCTTCGCCGCGTGGTGTGGTTTCCGCGGCGCAAGCGGTGCGTCCGACTTGATCTCGGGGCGAATCGGCGGAAGGCTCTCGTCGGCGAGCAAGCCTTGCTCCGCGAGCAGCGCAGCCAAGGCGATGCCACCCAACCCCGTGCTGGCTTGCGTGAGGAAGTGGCGACGATCCAACAGGAACGGAGAGCGGGTGGGCATTGTGGTGGAACCTCTCTTCGTGCGGTGTTGCGGGCGTTCGGCGTCAATCCACGAAGACGAACTCGTTCGCGTTGAGCATGGCCCTGCACAGCGCGGCCAAGCCGTGTTCGCGGACCAACTTCTCGCCGGCGGCGAGTTCCTTTTCCGTCGGCCCTCGCTGAAACACGATGCGGAAGGCTTGCTTTACCTGGGCTGCGGCGACCGTGCCCGCGTCCTTCTCGACACGAGCCGCGAGGTAGCCGGCTTGCTGCAACACGAACGTGCTGTTGAGCAAGTTAAGTGATTGTAGCGGTGTGGTACTCGCCGTGCGTTTCGGGGTGATCTGGCCACCGTCTGGGCAGTCGAACACGCCGAACGTGTCGTCGAGTTGCATGCGGGGCTTCTGCTGGTAGATCATGCGGCGGAACTCGGCCGGGCCGAAGCTCTTCTTCGGCGTGTAAACCTTCACATAGTTGGTGTTCGGCTCGAACAGGTCGAAGCCTGGGCCACCCACACTGATGTCGAGTTTCCCGCTCACGAACAGGATGGAATCGCGGAGCGACTCGGCTTCGATTCGCCGGGGTGGGTAGCGCCACAACAGCCGGGATTGGGCGTCCTTGGCGAGGCCGGTTGCCGTGGAATTCGACGATTGCTTGTAAGTCGCGGACAGCACGATCATTCGGTGCAAGTGCTTCAACGACCAGCCGTGTTCGACGAAGTCCGTGGCGAGCCAATCGAGCAGTTCGGGGTGGGTGGGCTTGCCACCGTTGCGGCCGAAGTCGCTGGGCGTATCGACGATTCCCGTGCCGAAATGATGCTGCCAGAGGCGGTTCACGATCACGCGGGAGGTCAGCGGGTTCTCGTTCGAGGCGATCCACTCCGCGAGGGCCGCACGGCGTTGCGGGTCGGTCGCGTTCTCGGGGATCACGAACTTCGCGCCAATCTCGGTGAGAACGCCGGGTCCGACGGCTTCCTTCTTTTGTGTCGCGTCGCCACGGTGAAGCCGGAATGTCGGTTCGGGGGTCGTGAGCCGCCCAGCGTATGCGGTGCGGGAACCATCCAAAGCGGCGAGGCGAAGGCGAACTGCGTCGGCTTGCTTCCCTAAAGTCACCCACGCCGCGCGATCTGCACCCTTCAGGGCGGGCGGAATCACGGTTGGCGTTTTGGCGTCGGCTTTCGGGTCGAACGGCAAGCGATCATCGGACGACGCAACCACGGACCACGCCGTGCCGTCAAGCGAAACATCGATCCGATAGCGAGTGGCAAGGCGATCACCGAACTTCCCTTCGCGGTCGCGGCCCCACACGATGCGATCAATCTCCCGCGCGTCGGCGAACTCGACTTCAATACGGCCGCGAGCGACCGTGTTCGATATCCAACTGCGACCGTTGCCGTACTTGCCATCAATCAAGTGAACCAATCGGTGGAGGTCCGACATTGGGTAATCGCCCGCCGACTTGGCCTTGGCTCCGGCCGATGCGAGCGCGACGTTCATGGGCTTCTCGCCAGCCGTGAACACTTCCAGTTCATCCAGGCACGGCTCAAGGTTGTTCGTCTCGAAGATCACAAAGCGGACGTATTTTGCCTTGACGCGGGCGAAGCGTTCGGTGTTCTGCTTAGCGTTCACCGGCGGGCGACGGGCTTCCGTCGCGGCGGGGTCGGCGTTCGGTTCGAGCGCCGCGAGTTGCATTTCAATCGCGGCCAATTCGGCGCGAACTTTGGCGATCTCGTCGGCCTTGCCGGGTTCCGTGCGAATGAAGCGGTCGCCGTGCTGCACGCCGGCGAACACGGCTTTGAAGCGGTAGTAATCGACCTGCGGGACGGGGTCGAACTTGTGGGCGTGGCAGCGGGCACAACCGACCGTAAGGCCGAGGAACGCCGAACCCGTGGTGGCGACCATATCGTGCAGTTCGTCAGCCCGCTGTTGCAAGGTTAACGTGATATCGGGGCTTTTGACCTCATCCCACGCACCAGCGACGAGGAAGCCCGTGGCCGCGTCGGCACCCAGTGAATCACCGGCAATTTGTTCTTTCACGAAGCGGTCGAAAGGCTTGTCGGCGTTCAGGCTGTTGATGACCCAATCGCGGTAGTGGTAGGCGTTGCGGCGGGGTTGGTTGGTCTCGAAGCCGTTGCTCTCGGCGAAGCGCACGGCGTCCAGCCAGTGCCGCGCCCAGCGTTCGCCGTATTGCGGGCTGGCGAGGTACGTTTCGACCAACTTGGAATACGCTTCGTTGGACTTATCGGCGACGAACGCTTCGACTTCCTCGGCTGTAGGTGGCAAGCCCAGCAGGTCGAACTTGAGCCTGCGAATGAGCGTGCGGCGATCCGCTGCGGGACTGAGTGACAACCCATTGTCACCGAGTTTGGCGAGGATGAACGCATCGAGCGGCGTGAGGGGGAAGGGGGGTGCCACCGCTAGTTTCGGTATCGCAGGCTTCTTGACGGGTTGAAACGACCAGTGGAGAGCCGGGTCGGCCGGCTTCTCGGCTTTGGGAGTCTCGGCGAATGTGTCCGAAACCGAAGCGAACCCGACTGCAACGGCCAAGATAAAATGGGACAATGCGGGCACTGCGAATCCTCAGCAAGATTCTTGCGCAAAATAAGACCCAGGCAAGCCGGGTCTGAAATGGCCAACTGTTTCATATAGTCCCCGGCTTGCCGGGGGTCCAGACACACGCAACATTCTTACTTCGCCTCGATCAGCTTGATGGCCTCAGCGGCGTGTTTGCGGACGTTGGCCTGTGGGGCCTTCTCGGCGAGTTCCTTCAGTAGCGGCAGGGCTTCCTTCGCATCCGAGCCAATGTTCCCCAAGGTATCGGCGGCTTCCATTTGGAAGAAAGGCGTTTTCGACAGAAGCATGACCAGTAGTTCGGGGATGAACGGCTTGGCCTTCGCACCGAGGTCGCTCAGGCGGTCAACGATGTCGTAAGCTGCTTCGCCATTGGTGGCGAGTTGCGTTCGCATCCACTCGCGGGCGGCCTTGCTCGACTCGGGGTCGATGTTCACAGCCGCAATTGCGAATTCGGTGCGTTCGTAATCGTCCTTGGTGGACTACATCAACTCGAGCAACACGGGGACGGCCGACTTCGCTCCCGCGCCAATCCGGGTCAGTGCGGCTGCGGGAACTGCCTTCTGGACGGCGGCCTTCGCGTCCGGCCCAATACTGACGAGGATATCGGCGATTTGGTCACTCCGCACATCCTTCACCCCAAGCAACTTGATGAGGTCGGGCACGGCGGACTTGGCCTTCGCGCCGGCCCGCACCAACGCAGCAACCGCCGGGTAGTGTTTCGCGGAGTCCTTGTCACTGAGAGCAGCGACCCAGGCGGCGACAGCCTCGGGGGTGGCAACCTCGGCTGGCGCAGGGGCGACTTCAATCGCCCGAACCGCCCGGGAACGCGGAACTCGTCGCCAACAGGAAAAGGAGCGTGGTCATCGCAGTCCTCGGACATGGGAGTGGCGTGCAACACTATGATGGTATTCGAGAGACGAGCGAAAACTTGCGAGGCTAACCGGCAGGCGTTACACGAACGTTACGAGAGCGATACTTCTCGCGGCTGGAACTGAGGTATTTTGAATGCGTTTTCGTTTAGCGCTGCCCCAAGGGGACAAACCTCCAATTGTCTGCCCCCGCGGCGGCTCCGCCAAACGAACAACACGAAGGATCGGATCGATCATGCCGAGAGGGTGAGTGCTGCCGGGTCGGGCGAGTCAATCCGGAAGACGTTCTCGCGTTTTCCACCAACACCGCCCCGGAACCGCGCGTATCATGTAGTGTTGGATACTATGTGTCCATCCCTTCGTTTCCGTACCGAACCTCGCCCTGAGCAGGCCGCCATGCCGAATGAGAATATTGCTCGCGCGTCAAGCCGGCTGAACGTCGAACTCCTGGAAGGCCGCACGCTTCCGGCCTCGTTCGGCGCAACGACGGGCTTATCCATCGCTCTCGGCGATGTCGTTCCTAGCTCGGGAGCTAATGAGTACGTCACTGGCACTGGCCCTGGGCGGCAGGCGCTCGTCCGCGTCTGGTCGGGCGACGGCACCGTTCTTCTGTTTTCGCTCAACCCATTCAGGCAGTTTTCCGGCGGCGTCAATGTAGCCATCGGCGACATCAACAATGATGGCCTACGAGAACTGATCGTTTCGACTGCGGCAGGCACGACTGGCCAAGTGAAAGTGTACAATTTCAACAACGGCGGAATCCAACGCGTCGCCGCATTCACCCCCTTCGGGCCGAACTACAGCGGTGGCGTCGATCTCGCGGTGGGGGACGTGACGGGTTCACGCCAACAGGAAATCATCGTGGGCATGCAGTCCGGAGGATCGTCGGTCAAAGCGTTCTCTTACGACGCCACCAACAACCCCACCTTCTTCCAGGTTCGTGGATTCCAGGCTTTCGGGCCATCGTACACCGGCGGAGTCGCCGTCGCCTCCGCGAACACGGATATCACCGCGAACTCGATGGGCAACCCGTACAACTTCAACTACTCTGAGGTGATCGTCGGCAAG
>Ga0105049_10006738_pt1 | contig 13363 bp, 6 predicted proteins | sample MAT06_FD_78087 | JGI IMG/M metagenome (GOLD analysis project Ga0105049, IMG submission 78087) | Freshwater microbial communities from Lake Fryxell liftoff mats and glacier meltwater in Antarctica - MAT-06 | ecosystem: Environmental > Aquatic > Freshwater > Ice > Liftoff microbial mat | place...
CGGTGAGCGATCTCACGCCGCTACAGAGGCTCGCTGGCTTGCAGACGCTCTACCTCTACGGCTGCACGGCGGTGAGCGATCTCACGCCGCTCCAGAGGCTCGCTGGCTTGCAGACGCTCTACCTCTACGGCTGCACGGCGGTGAGCGAGGAGGCGCTGGCGGCGCTGAAGGGAGCCTTGCCCGGCTGCGAGGTCAGGCGGTGAAGCGCATGGCGCGAGGCTCAAGGAGGAGGGGCGCCCTCGCCCCGTGGATGAAACTCGGGGCGGGGGCGCCCCTGCTCCTTGGGGGCTGGAGTGGAACGCAGGTGGGGGCTCGCGGGTCCCGGGCGGTGGATGTCTGGCGCGGCACGATGGAGCGTGGCTCCAGGATGGGACGATTTGCGGGAGACAAAAATATTTTCCGTGATTGCATGCGGATGCTTGACGAAGGGGCCGCGCCGTCTAGAAATCCCCGACTCCTTTTCCGCCCCCGAAAAAGTGGAAGGGGAGCGGGGTGGCCACTACGGTCGCTCGCTTCCGAGGTGGGGGGATTTTTCCGCAGGGAAAAGCCCGGCGCTGCGCTCGCTGATTCCAACGGTGTTCGCAGCCGCGCACCCGCTTTCAGTCGTATCGCAGCACAACCACATGAAGACACAGGGAAAACCAAATCAGGGACTACCGGAAAAGCAGGGCCTCTACGATCCACAGTTTGAGCATGATGCATGCGGGGTGGGTTTCGTGGTCCACATGAAGGGCAGGAAATCGCACGACATCGTGCAGCAGGGTCTGACGATCCTGCTCAATCTCGATCACCGCGGTGCCGTCGGTTGTGAAACGAATACCGGCGATGGCGCGGGCATCCTCATGCAGGTGCCGCACAAGTTTTTGCAGAAGGCGGCGGCGGCCCTCGGGTTCCAGCTCCCGGCGCCGGGCAAGTTTGGCGTCGGCAATTTTTTCACCTCCCCGGATGCGGCGGAGCGGGCCAGGAGCGCGGCCATCTTTGAGCGGGTCGTGGCGGAGGAAGGTCAGCGATTCCTCGGCTGGCGCGATGTGCCGACGGATCACTCCATGATCGGCAATACCGCCCGGGCTTCGGAGCCCTTTATGCGCCAGGCCTTCATCGGTCACGGGGCGACGGTCGGGGACGATCTGGCTTTCGAGCGCAAGCTCTATGTCATCCGCAAGCGGGCCCATGCGGCCATTCGGGGTGCGGGTGTGGATCACTTCTGGTATGCGCCGAGCCTTTCGAGCCGGACGATCGTTTATAAAGGAATGCTCATGCCGGTGCAGGTCGCGCAGTATTTCCTCGATCTTCAGGACCCGGACATGGAGTCGGCGTTGGCGCTGGTGCACTCGCGTTTTTCCACGAATACCTTCCCGAGCTGGGAGCGATCGCATCCGTATCGCTACATCGCGCACAACGGCGAAATCAACACGCTGCGCGGCAACATCAACTGGATGCGCGCGCGGGAGTCGCTGCTCGCCAGCCCGCTTTTCGGCGAAGACATTAAGAAGATCCTGCCGATCGTGAATACCAATGGGTCGGACTCGGCGATGTTTGACAACGTGCTGGAGCTCCTCGTCATGGGTGGGCGTTCGCTGCCGCATGCGATGATGATGATGATCCCCGAGCCATGGGTCGGCCACGAGTCGATGAGCGATGCGCGCAAGGCCTTTTACGAATACCACTCCTGCCTCATGGAGCCTTGGGATGGGCCGGCGTCGGTCGCCTTCACCGATGGCACGATGATGGGTGCCACGCTCGATCGCAATGGGCTCCGGCCCTCACGCTACTACGTGACCAAGGACGATCTCGTGATCATGGCTTCGGAAGCGGGCGTGCTCCCGATCGCGCCCGAGCGCATCGCGCACAAGGGCCGGCTTCAGCCGGGGCGGATGTTCCTCGTGAACATGGAGGAAGGGCGCATCGTCGGGGACGACGAAATCAAGGATGCGATCGCCGCGGAGCAACCGTATCGCCAGTGGATCGACACCCACATGGTCGATCTCGCTTCGGTCAAGGAACCCGCCGAGGCGGTGCCGCCGTCGCACGCCGAGTTGCTGAAGATTCAGCAGGCGTTTGGCTACAGCTTTGAAGATCTGCGCATCCTCATGGCGCCGATGGCGCGCGATGGCGTCGAGGCGATCGGCTCCATGGGTACGGATACTCCGCTCGCCGTGCTCTCGGATAAGTCGAAGCTCCTCTACGATTACTTCAAGCAACTCTTCGCGCAGGTCACCAACCCGCCGATCGACTGTATCCGCGAGGAGATCATTACTTCTTCCGAGACGACCATCGGCCCGGAGCGGAATCTTTTGCAGCCGGAACCGGAGAGCTGTCATCTCATCGAGCTGAAGACTCCCATCTTGAGTAACGAAGAGCTCTTGAAGCTGCGGCATGTGGCGGAGGGTGAATTTAAGTCGGTGACCATCCCGACGCTCTTCAACCCCAAGCTCGGGGTGCAAGGCCTGGAGGCCGCGCTCGACGAAGTCTTTGCGCAGGCCAGTCGCTCGATCAAGGCGGGCGTCAATATCATCATCCTCTCGGATCGCGGGGTGAATAAGGAGAGCGCGGGGATCCCTGCGCTGCTCGCCGTCTCGGGCCTGCATCACCACCTCATCCGCGAAGGCACGCGCACTCGGGTCGGTCTGGTGCTGGAAAGTGGCGAGCCGCGCGAGGTGCATCACTTCTCCCTGCTCATCGGCTTCGGCTGCGGGGCGATCAATCCCTATCTCGCCTTCGAAACTCTGGACGACATGATCCGGCAGGGTCTGCTCGTAAAGATCGACCACAAGACCGCGTGCAAAAACTACATCAAGAGCGCGACCAAGGGCGTGATCAAGGTCGCGTCGAAGATCGGCATCTCGACCATGCAGAGTTATCGCGGGGCGCAGATCTTTGAAGCGGTGGGGCTCAATCAAGTGCTGGTGGACAGGTATTTCACCTGGACCGCGACGCGCCTCGAAGGCGCCGATCTCGCGGTCATCGCCCGGGAGACCATCGCGCGGCACAGCCATGCCTTCCCCGACCGGCAGGTGAATGGTCACACCCTCGAAGTCGGCGGCGAATATCAGTGGCGCAAAGAAGGCGAAGCGCACCTTTTCAGCCCGCAGACGATCCACACGTTGCAGAAAGCCGTCCGCACCGGCAATTACTCCACCTTCAAGCAATACTCCGCGCTCGTGAACGAGCAGGGTAAGCAACACTACACCCTGCGCGGCATGCTCGACTTCAAGGGCGGCACCCCCGTGCCCATCGAAGAAGTGGAGACGGTCGAAGAAATCATGAAGCGCTTCAAGACCGGCGCCATGAGCTACGGCTCCATCTCCAGCGAAGCGCACGAAGCCATGGCCATCGCGATGAATCGCATCGGTGGCAAGTCGAATACCGGCGAGGGTGGCGAAGATCCCGCGCGTTACACCTGGACCAATGAACGCGGCGACTCGAAAAACTCCGCCATCAAGCAAGTCGCGAGCGGACGTTTCGGCGTCACCAGCCTCTATCTTACTCAGGCGAAGGAATTGCAGATCAAGATGGCGCAGGGTGCAAAGCCCGGCGAAGGCGGGCAGCTTCCCGGCGCCAAGGTGTATCCGTGGATCGCCAAGGTGCGGCACTCCACGCCCGGCGTGGGACTGATCTCGCCGCCGCCGCATCACGACATCTATTCCATCGAAGATCTCGCGGAACTCATCCACGACCTCAAGAACGCGAACCGCGAGGCGCGCATCAGCGTGAAGCTCGTCTCGGAAGTGGGCGTGGGCACCATCGCCGCCGGCGTGGCCAAGGCGCACTCCGATGTCGTGCTCATCTCGGGCTTCGACGGCGGCACCGGCGCCTCACCGCAGACCTCCATCAAACACGCGGGCCTGCCGTGGGAACTCGGCCTCGCCGAAACTCACCAGACCCTCGTCCTCAATAACCTCCGCTCCCGCATCGTCGTCGAAGCGGACGGCCAGATGAAGACTGGGCGCGACGTGATCGTCGCGGCGTTGCTCGGCGCCGAGGAATTCGGTTTCGCCACCGCGCCGCTCGTCACCCTCGGGTGCATCATGATGCGCGTCTGCCATCTCAATACCTGCCCCGTCGGCGTCGCGACGCAGGACCCCGTGCTGCGCAAAAACTTCACCGGCGACCCCGATCACACCGTGAACTTCATGAAGTTCATCGCCCAGGAAGTGCGCGAATTCATGGCCCAACTCGGCTTCCGAAAACTAACTGACATGGTCGGCCGCGCCGACATGCTCGAGGCCAAGAAGGCCATCGATCATTACAAAGCCAAGGGTCTGGATTTCTCCAAGATCCTCTACCAGCCGCCGATGGGTCCCGAAGTCGGCCGCTACGCCCAGCAGACCCAGGATCACGGTCTGGATAAGTCCCTCGACATCACCAAGCTCCTCGACCACTGCAAACCCGCCATCGAGCGCGGCGAGAAAGTCACCGGTCGCTTCCCGATCATCAACGTCAACCGCGTCGTCGGCACCATTCTCGGCAACGAGATCACCAAGCGCCACTGGGACGGCCTCCCCGAAGACACCGTGCATCTGCATTTCGACGGCAGCGCCGGACAAAGCTTTGGCGCCTTCATCCCGCCGGGCGTGACCCTCGAACTCGAAGGGGATGCCAACGACTACGTCGGCAAAGGCATGAGCGGCGGTAAGATCATCGTCTATCCGAACGCGGCATCCACCTTCGCCGCCGAGGAAAACATCATCGCCGGCAACGTCGCCCTCTACGGCGCCACCCGCGGCGAACTCTATCTGCGCGGCATGGCCGGCGAACGTTTTGCCGTGCGCAACTCCGGCGTCGATGCCGTCGTCGAAGGAGTAGGGGACCACGGCTGCGAATACATGACTGGCGGAAAGGTCGTCATCCTCGGCCTCACTGGCCGCAACTTCGCCGCGGGCATGAGCGGCGGCGTCGCCTACGTGCTCGACGAAGCCGGCGACTTCGCCACGCGCTGCAACCAGCAGATGGTCGGCCTGGAAAAAGTCGAAGACGCGGAGGAAATCGCCGCCCTCGAAGCGATGATCCAGAAGCACCGGACCTACACCCAGAGCAAGCAAGCCGCCCGGGTCCTCGCGCTGTGGGAACAGATGCTGCCGAAGTTTGTGAAAGTGATGCCGAAAGACTACAAACGCGTCTTGGGCGCCCTCAAGAAAGCCCAGCAAGATGGCCTGAGCGGCGACGACGCCTTGAACGCGGCCTTTGAAGCCAACGCCCGCGATGTCGCCCGCATCGGTGGGAGCTAGTCGCACATTGGGGTTCACAAACGCATCGAAACAGTAAAGACTCCGCCTCCAAAAAATGGGAAAACCAACGGGCTTCATCGACTATCTCCGCGAAATACCGGCTGATCGTTCACCACTCGAACGCACCCGGGACTGGGGTGAATTTCATCTGCACATGCCGGAGGAAAAGCTGCGCACCCAAGGGGCGCGGTGCATGGATTGCGGCATCCCCTTTTGCCACACCGGCACGCTGATTGGCGGCATGGCGAGCGGATGCCCGATCAATAATCTGATCCCGGAATGGAACGACCTCGTCTATCGCGGGCTTTGGAAAGAAGCGCTCGAACGGCTCCACAAGACGAACAACTTCCCTGAGTTCACCGGGCGCGTGTGTCCGGCGCCGTGTGAAGGCTCGTGCGTGCTCGCCATCAATGCGCCGCCGGTGACGATCAAGAACATCGAGGCGTCGATCATCGACAAGGGGTGGGAAGAGGGTTGGGTGACGCCGATCGTGCCGGAAAAGCGCACCGGGAAGAATGTGGCGGTGATCGGTAGCGGGCCGGCGGGCCTTTGCGCGGCGGCGCAACTCAACCGGGCGGGGCACTCCGTGACCGTGTATGAACGTGAGGATCGGCCGGGCGGGCTGCTGATGTACGGCATTCCGAACATGAAGCTCGATAAGGAACAGGTCGTCCTGCGCCGCATCGACGTCATGAAAGCGGAGGGAATCCAGTTTGTCTGCGGCACGGAGGTCGGGAGCGACCTGCCTGCGGAGAAGCTGATGCAGGACAATGACGCGATCGTCGTCGCGACGGGGGCCACGAAGCCGCGGGATCTTCCGATCGAAGGACGTGCGCTCAAGGGCATCCATTTCGCCATGGATTTCCTGACCGCGAATACCAAGTCGATCCTCGACCGCCACAAGAACGGCAACTACATCACGGCCGAAAGAAAGGATGTCGTGATCATCGGCGGTGGCGATACCGGGACGGATTGCGTCGGCACTTCCATGCGCCACGGCTGTAAGAGTCTGGTACAACTGGAGATCATGCCGAAGCCGCCGCAGGATCGCGCGAAGGATAACCCATGGCCCGAATGGCCGAAGGTGTACAAGATGGACTACGGCCAGGAAGAGGCCGCGGCGAAGTTTGGCGACGATCCGCGCGTCTATGCGACCACGGCGACGACGTTTGAGGGCGACGAAAATGGGAACGTCAAGGCCGTCCACGTCGTGCAAGTGGCTTGGGAGCGGAATGACAAGGGGCAGTTCATCCCGAAGAACGTCCCCGGCACGGAGAAAGTGCTGCCGGCGCAGATCGTCCTGCTGGCAATGGGCTTTCTCGGACCGGAGCAGCCGCTGCTCGACGCCCTCGGCGTCGAGCGCGATGCGCGGAGCAATGTGCAGGCGGAGTTTGAGAAGTACACCACGAGCATCCCGAAGGTCTTTGCCGCCGGGGATTGCCGTCGCGGACAGAGTCTCGTCGTCTGGGCCTTCAATGAAGGCCGCGGGGCCGCGCGCGAGTGCGATCGCTTCTTGATGGGGCACACGGATTTGCCGTGATGTGACTAAGCTCGCGTGCATTCGCGGGTGGAGTTGTCGTCCTCGCGCCTGACGGCGCGCTAAAGCCGAGTGGCGTGCAATTCTGCGCTGCGGGGGATGATTTCCTTAATCGCTCGTTTTTTCCCCATTATGCGTTCCCCGCTCGTCGCTCTCGCCCTCGCGCTCTCACCCGCGCTTCTCGCCCAAACTGCCCCACCGGTGGTCACCGGCCAGTTCCAGCGGATTCAACTCACGGATGAGTTCTGGGCGGAGGGCGCGCATTTCGGAGACTTTAACAAGGACGGCACTTTGGACGTGGTGTGCGGCAATTTCTGGTTTGCCGGCCCGACCTTCAAAGAGCGCCACGAATACTATCGGGTGGAGAAGAGCTTCACGGTGAAGCAGGCGGATGGGACCGAAAAGACCATCCAAGGCTACAAGGGTGCGCTCTCGAGCGAGAACGACTATTCGCGGAACTTCCTGACCTACACCCACGACTTCAACGCGGACGGCTGGATCGACATTCTGGTGCTCGGGTTTCCCGGCGCGGAGTCGTGGTGGTTTGAGAACCCACAGGGCAAGGGTGGGCTGTGGCCGCAGCATGTGGCGATCGACTTTACCGAGAATGAATCCCCGACCTTCACCGACCTCACGGGCGATGGCCGGCCTGAGATCGTCTGTGGGTCGCAAGGCTACCTCGGGTATGCCGAGTACGATCCGAAGAATCCGCAGGCCAAGTTCACGTGGCATAGCGTGTCGCCGCTCGTCATGGGCCCGGGCAAGGGCGGCAAACCGGCGCCGGTTTATTTCAAGTTCACGCATGGGCTCGGAGTGGGTGACGTGAATGGCGACGGCCGTCCCGACTTCCTCGAAAAGACCGGATGGTGGGAGCAGCCTGCTTCGCTCGTTGGCGATCCGGTGTGGCAGAAGCACGAAGCGCTCTTTGGCACGCGCGGCGGAGCGCAGATGTTTGTCTATGATGTGAATGCGGATGGCCTGAACGACGTAATCACCAGTCTCGACGGGCACGGTTATGGCATCGCGTGGTTCCAGCAGACGCGTGAGGGCGGCGCCGAAGGCTGGACCAAACACATGATCGTCGGGGAAACGGCCGGGGAGAATCCGCAGGGGATCGTCTTCTCGCAGCCGCATGCGATGGATCTCGTGGATATGGACGGCGACGGGGTGAAGGATCTGGTGACGGGCAAACGCTTCTGGGCGCACGGTCCAAGCGGGGACGCGGATCCGATGGGCACTCCAGTCTTGTATTGGTTCCGGCTCACGCGCGCCGACGGGCGGGTGACGTGGCCGGCGACGCTGATCGACGACGCAAGCGGTGTCGGCACGCAAGTGATTGCGGGAGATTTGAATGCGGACGGTCGCCCCGATGTCGTCGTAGGGAATAAACGCGGGGCGTTTGTATTTTTACAGAAATAGTTGCTGGTGAGTATCTTACGGTGGCGTGGAAATTCGTCCTACGGCGAATTTTACGGTATTCCTACACGGCGGAAGATTTTATCTTGCGAGGTGATTGGGTGCCTTTAATCTGACGCCTCTTTGCGCGGCGACGACTGATCGAGAACGTCGGGGAGCACCCGCTTCTGCCGCCAGCCGCCGTATTGCAAAGCCGCCAGCCATGCGCACCCCCCATACCCATCCCGCTGTCGTTTCCTTAAAACCGCACCTCCCCACCGATCGTCAAAGTGTTCCGAAAAACTGGAGTGAAGAGAGCCATCGGGTTCACCAGCACGAGACCACTTTGGGCATCATGCAGGGTGCTGCGGGCGAGCCTTCGGTGTTTCATAAAAATCCTGATCGTCCGCTCGATCACGGCATCGCGAGTGTGGGTGCCCGCGCTGAACGGGAGGAGAGCCCGGGGCTCGCGTTTGTGCCGGTTTCGGAGGGGGTGACCCCGGAATTGACGTCGGCGAAGGAGCGCCGGCTGAATCGGAAGATGGGTCTCATCCGGAGATCCGGATTGTTCGGGACAGACACGAAAGGCGCCCGGATCACGCGCGCCGCGACCGTCGAGGATCTGCGCGAAGCCTACAAGCTCGTTCACCGGGTGTACCTCGGGACCGGCTTCATTTCCAAGGAGGACGCGGCGATGCGGATTCGGATGTTCGAGACCTCCAAAAACACGGCGACGTTTGTGGCGAAGGTGAGCGATCGGGTGGTCGGAGTCTTGAGCATCGTGCAGGACACCGAAGAGTTTGGGCTGCCTACCGACCAAGTGTATGGCGATGAGTTGCAAATCCTTCGGAGCAAAGGCTTGAGGGTTGTCGAGGTTACGAATCAAGCGGTCGAAAAGGAGTTTCGCCAGAGCGCGGTGCCGACGGAGCTTATGCGATGCGCACTGGCTCACAGTATCGAGGGCGGATTTGGGTTTGGCGTCGCCGCGGTCAGTCCCAGTCACAATACCTTTTACGAGTTGCTCGGCTTCCGCCAAATCGGGAGCGAGCGCAACTACTCGGACAAGCTTGATGATCCGGTCGTGCTTTTGCAGATCGATCTCGCGCAGCATCGGGAAGTGGTCTGGCCCGAGGATCCCGTCGAGCGTTTCATGCATGCCTATCTCACGGCGGAGAATCCCTACTTTCTCTATGTGGCTGCGTGGGAAAATGTCGCGCGCGAGCGGTTCCGCGATCCGGGTTTGCTCCGGGAGTTGTTTGTCGAGACGCGTGATTTCCTGGGCGAGTGTACCGAGGAGCAGATTCGGGCGGTGCATCAGCACTGGGGTGGGGATCTTTTCGCCGCGGTCGCAGGTTCACGTTTTGCGGCGATGCTGCCTCCGATCCGGCCGGTTCTCGACGAAATCGGCGCCTCGCGCGAGGGCGTCTTCAGTTTGCACCACGCCCACTCCGGGGATGAGGACTCGCTGGCGCACCGGATGGAAATGGCGACCGCGTGGGGTCGGAGCGTGGAACACAGTCTGCCGGCCGACAAATTGCAGCCGACGAAGTCGCCGCATCGCGAGGTGGCTCCCGTGGTCGGTGAGCCTGCGCCACGTTCGACGGGCTTTTGGGTGCCCAGGACGAACTTCAATGTGCGGCAAATGCTCAGCAATATCGCCGAGTTCCTGCGCCAGTCGGGTCGCCACCCCACACCGGGTCATAGCTGACGGCTGCCCTCAGGTCGTTCAGTCCAGAAAAGCCACGCGTGGATGGTCGCGGAGGTGCTCGGAGATGGCGCGGAGAAAGACCTCGCCGAACTCATGGAGCTTCCGTGCGCCTACGCCAGAGATGCCGCGAAGAGTGTCCGCCGTCGTGGGGTAATCGCGCGCCATCTGCCGCAGCGTGACGTCGCCGAAGATCACGTACGCCGGCACGTTCCGTTCGTCGGCCAGGTCGCGCCGGATCTGCCGCAGCGTCTCGAAGAGCGCTTCGTCGCACGCGATCTCGCCAGCGCGGCTGGAGCGGGCGCGGCTCGGGGTGCGCGTCGCTTCCTCGACCCGCGCCGGTTCCGGCCGGGTAATGGCAATGGGCTCTCGACTGCGCAAGGCGGCGAGCCCGGCTTCGGTGAGTTCCATGGTCGGAAACTCCCCCTCAGCCGGGCGGAGGTACCCGAGTCGCATCAGTTCACGACCGATCGCCTGCCATTGCGGACGGGTGTACTCGCGGCCGATGCCGTAGGTGGAAAGCTGTTCGTGCCGCCATTTGCGGATGCGCTCGGTATCGGCGCCCGTGAGGACTTCGATGAGATGCCCGAGGCCGAAGCTGGCGCGGCGCGAATGGGACGCCTCGCGGGCCCGCCAGACGCACGAGAGCAGCTTTTGCGCGGCCACCGTGCCGTCCACCGTTTCGCGCGGGTTCAGGCAATTGTCGCACGCGCCGCAATTCTCCATGGGCCAGGTTTCGCCAAAATAAGAAAGCAGCGCGGTGCGCCGGCAGGTCGCGAGTTCCGCGTAGTGGACCATCCCATCGAGTTGCTGGCGGGCGTGGCGGCGTTCTTCGGGATCGGACTTTTCGTCGATGAAGCCGATCTGCTTTGCGACGTCGCCGGCACTGAAGAGGAGCAGGCACTCGGCCGGCAGGCCATCGCGCCCCGCGCGCCCCGTCTCCTGGTAGTAGCCCTCGATGTTTTTGGGCAGATCGTAGTGGACCACGAAGCGGACGTTCGGCTTGTTGATGCCCATGCCAAAGGCGATCGTCGCGCACACGACACGCACTTTATCCCGCAAAAAATCCTCCTGATTTCGCGCGCGCGCTTCCGCCTCCAGTCCGGCGTGATACGGCGCGGCCGGGAGACCTTCGCCGCGCAGCCGTTCGGCCACGCTCTCCGCGGTCTTGCGGCTCTGGCAGTACACGATGCCCGCTTCCCGTCGCCGCTCGCGGAGAAAGGCCAGCAGTTGATCGAACGGCCCCGCCTTGGCGGCCACCCGGTAGGTGAGGTTGGGGCGATTGAAGCTCGCCACGTAGATCCCGGCCTCCTGCAGCCGGAGCTGGCGGACGATGTCGGCTCGCACGCGCTCGGTGGCGGTGGCCGTGAGGGCGATGAGCGGCACGCCGGGGAGGTGATCGCGGAGGGTCGCGAGTTGCCGGTAGTCGGGTCGGAAATCGTGCCCCCACTCGCTGATGCAATGGGCTTCGTCGATCGCGATTTGCTGCACGTTCCAGGCGCGCAGGTTTTCGAGAAAGCCGGGGAGCATCAGCCGCTCGGGTGCGGAGTAGAGCAGCTTGTATTGCCCCTGCCACAGGCCGTGCAGACGCGCTCGCGCGCTGGCGGCGTCGAGCGTGGAGTTCAGAAACGTGGCCGCGACTCCGCTCGCCGTGAGTTGATCCACCTGATCTTTCATCAGCGCGATGAGCGGCGAGACCACCACGGTGAGGCCCGCGCGCAGCACCGCCGGGAGTTGAAAGCAGAGCGACTTGCCGCCGCCCGTCGGCAGCAGGGCAAAGACATCGCGCCCGGCCAGCGCGTCGCGGATGATCTCCTCCTGCAGCGGGCGGAAGGAATCGTAGCCGAAGACAGTCTTGAGCGTGGCGAGGAGTTCGGGCAACGGGTGGCGGGATGAAAAGGGGACGCGGGACCGCGGGCGATGCTCCACAGAGCGCTCGCGCGACCCGATGTTCTATCCGCCCCGCACGGGCGGCGGGACGAGGACACTCTGCATCCCTGCGGCCGTCGCCGCGGCGATGCCGGTCACGGTGTCTTCAAAGACCAGGCAGCGCTCCGGCGCGACGCCGAGCCGCAGCGCGGCTTCGAGAAAAGGGTCCGGTGCCGGTTTGCCCCGGCGATAGTCCTCGGCGGTCACGATCGCCGAGAAGAGATCCATGATGCCGAGCGCGCGCAGGGTGGTCGTGACGATCCGGCGATGTCCGCCCGAGGCGACGGCCAGCGGCTTCACCCCGTGATACTGCCGCGCGAGGGCGACCACCGGCTCGATCGCCGCGACCTCCGAGCTGAGTGCGAGAAACTTCGCCTCCTTGCGATTCACCGTGTCCTCCACGGGCAGCGCGAGGCCGTGACGTTCGTTGAGGATTTCCACCACGCGGGAGGTCTTCACGCCGCCGAGTTCGTAAAACATCGCCTCCGGGAATTTCTCCGCGTCCGCTCCGAGGGCAAACTGCCACGCCTTGTAGTGCGTGGGCATGGTATCGGCGAGGGTGCCGTCGCAGTCGAAGATAAAGGCGGCGAATTCGCCGGGCGGCAGGATGAGCGCGGGAAAGCGCAGAGAAGTGGATTGCACGGGGCTAGAGCGAAATCGGAACCGGGCGAATGCCAAGCCTAAAACCCTGCCCGCCGGACCGGGCGACGCGGAATTTCCGATTTCTCTGTTCCTCCCGGCGTACTAATCTGCTTTTTGCTTTCCTCACCACGCGGCGCACCACGGCGCCGCGCACCTTCCCCTTCCCGTTTATGGCTGACATCAAATTCCACTGTCCGGAGTGCCGGCAGAAAATCGCGATCGACGCGGCCGGCGCTGGCCTGCAGATCGACTGCCCGAGCTGTCGCAGCGGCCTCATCATCCCCGCCACGGCCGAAGCGCCCGTGCAAGTCACCGTCCGGCGCAAGCTCGCGGTGCTGGCCGGCTCCGCGGACGATCTCTACGCCAAGGTCGAGCAGGCCCAGCAGGGCCTCGCCAAAGCCAACGAGGAAGCGGCACGGCTGCGCGTGGACTTTACCGCGCTCCAGGCCGAACTCGCCGCGGCCACGAGTGAACGTGACGCCTTGCGGCAGGCGCGCGCCGAAGCGGCCCGCCTCCGGAGCGAAGACGAAGCGCTGAAGGCCGAGCTCGAAAAGTTGCGGAAAGAACGCGACGAATCCGCGAAGAAGCCCGCCCTGCCGCCACCGCCGAAAGCCCTCTCGAAAGGACCGCCGCCCGAACTGGAGAAGCTGCGCGCCGAGCTGGCCGCCCTGACCCAGGAGCGCGATGCCCTCAAGGCCGAATCGGCGGCGAAACTCGCCGAGGCCGTGGAGCGGCTCGAAAAGCGGAATCAGAACGTCGAAGAAATGCGGGCCAAACTGGCCGGCCCCAATCCGCTCCAGTCACAACTCGAGGCCGCGCGCAACGAGGGGGGAAAAGTTCAGGCCCAACTTGCGGAGGCGCGCAAGGAAGCCGAGGCCTCCGTTGCGGAGCGCGAGGAACTGAAGAAGAAACTTGCCGCGCCGAACC
>Ga0105049_10006740_pt1 | contig 13363 bp, 9 predicted proteins | sample MAT06_FD_78087 | JGI IMG/M metagenome (GOLD analysis project Ga0105049, IMG submission 78087) | Freshwater microbial communities from Lake Fryxell liftoff mats and glacier meltwater in Antarctica - MAT-06 | ecosystem: Environmental > Aquatic > Freshwater > Ice > Liftoff microbial mat | place...
AAGATGCTAGAAACCTCGATCGATATGCTGACAGTGGTAATTATCGGCAATCAAAGCAGTTCCCGTCATGGCGATTGGCTGATTACACCTAGGGGTTATCTTGGTGGTGTCTGATTTGCCCAAGGACATAGACTTTAAATAGTTCTGTAGACTACAGGCAAAGGGCTTAAGCCCCTTGTTCTAGGAGAAAATCTTAGGGATGCACCGTACCATCGGGAAGAATAGCCCCTTGGAGGTCAGCCCCGGTTATTCTGGCGGCACTGCGATTTATCCCCGTTTTTGCCCCCGTGAGGTCAGCGCCCCGGAGGTCAGCACCGCTTAGATCCGCTGCCACGAGATTTGCCGATCGCAGATTGGCTCCCCGGAGACTAGCTTGAAACAGGTTCGCCCGGAATAAATTTGCCTCCTCTAGATTTGCCCCCGTTAAATTCGTGCGGTGCATGAAAACATCACTCAAATTTGCCTTCTGGAAATTAGCATTACTGAGATTGTAGTTAGAAAAATCTCGCTCTGATAGATCAGATTCCTGAAAATCTCGCCCACTCAGGTCTGGATGAATCGGCTTTTTGGACTGGGCAGCTCGATAGGTTGAGGCTGGGGGTGCTTGGTAACTTCGATCGCTTGGGGATGAAGACGAAGATGATGATGATTTTCCTGTAGATTCAGAATTTGTTCGGGATGTGGGGGGTGGTGATTGAGCAGCAGAGTAGTAGCTCCGGGCTGCTTGGGGAGGAGATTGGTAACTACGAGAGGAAGATTGGGCAGAAGAGGCAGGAGGAGGGCTGGAGTAACTGGAGGACTGGGCAGTTCTAGCATTTGAGGAGTTGGTCTTGGCTCTAGAGTAGCGATCCTCTTTCTCAGCCTCTCGACTAGATTCTCTGCTGGCTTTACGACTAGCTTCTCTCTCAGCCTTGTCTCTGGTGGCATAGCGACTAGATTCTCGCCCAGATTCTTGTCCAGACTCTCGACTAGCATAGCGACTAGTCTCTCGACCACTATCTCTAGCAGAACTACGACTAGACTCTCTACGAGAACCCTTAACCGTATCCTTAGCAGAACGAAGTTGATCGCGGGCGTGATTAATTTCTTTAATCTTTTCTTGGGCTTTTTTGTGGAGACGTTCGTTGTCTTGGGGGATGCGATCGGGATGCCAAACGAATACCAAGTCTTTATAGGCTTGATTGACCTCCTCTAGGGAAGCTCCCGGCTCTATCCCCAGCACTCTGTAGTAATGACTTAGATCTTTCATGGGATCTCCACCAAGGAACCTTAGATGCAGGGGAATGGGTATCCTGCGTTAACATCCTATCTTGACACTCTCAGGTCTAAAGTGCCTAAGATTCTTGGTTCACCGAAACCACTTAATCTAGATTCCTTGCGTTTTCTAAACCAGAGGTGGGATTCTCCCCAAGCTACTTCGGGTATGCCCTACCCTAGTTGCATTTCTGCAAGTTCTTTTTTAGTTGAAGCTAAAGCCTCAAAATACTGTTTACCTAGTCCCTGAAAACCTTTTACCTATTACCAGGAGGAAACTAGAACAATGTAATAGAACCCGATAGATTCACTTGTCAAGGTACAGTGTCTGCGGTGTAGGCAGCAATGGGGTTTTTAAACAGGTTGATTACCCTTCCTGATATAGGCAATATTATCCCTAAAATACTAAGTTATGGCAAGAGAAAATAGAAATTGTAGTTGGCATGAAAGAGATACAAACCCCACGAGGGGTCACGGCGATGCCCTATGCTTGTCGTTGGCGTAGCCTCTCATGGTTGACACTCTCAGGTCTAAAGACACAGAGATTCTTCCTTCAACGATACAACTTGCTCAGGCAGGATAAAAAATCCTAGAAATAATCTAAGAAATACCTGTTAACTACATAACTTATATCTAGATAATCTATAGTCAAATAAATATTAATTTAATTTTAGAGGTCGGCTGTGAAGGGGAAGTTTGATTACGATTTGGTGATTATTGGGGCTGGGGTCGGTGGTCATGGGGCTGCCCTGCACGCAGTAAGTTGTGGGCTGAAAACAGCCATCATTGAAGCGGCAGAGATGGGGGGAACCTGCGTGAATCGGGGTTGTATTCCTTCCAAGGCCCTCTTGGCAGCTTCAGGGCGAGTACGGGACTTGCGGAATGCTGAACACCTGAAGGCTCTGGGGATCAACGTCGGGGCGGTGGATTTTGACCGGGGAGCGATCGCCGACCATGCCAACAATATGGTGACAAAACTCCGGGGCGACCTCACCAATAGCCTCAAACGTCTGGGCGTAGATATTATCCAAGGCTGGGGCAAAGTAGCTGGGAAGCAAAAGGTCAGTGTTAAAACCGATAAACTAGAGCGATCGATCAGCGCCAAAGATATCATGATCTCCACAGGCTCTATTCCTTGGGTTCCTCCGGGGATCACTGTCGATGGCAAGACCGTATTTACCAGTGATGATGCGGTGAAATTAGACTGGTTGCCCAACTGGATCGCCATTATCGGCAGTGGTTACATTGGCTTAGAATTTTCCGATATTTACACCGCCCTGGGTTGCGAGATCACTATGATTGAGGCGTTGGATAACCTGATGCCGGGCTTTGATCCAGATATTGCCAAACTTGCCCAACGAGTCCTGATTGCTCCTAGGGATATTGAAACCCATGTGGGGGTGTTGGCGCAGAAGGTGACTCCGGGCAGCCCTGTGGTGATCGAACTGGCAGATATGAAAACTAAGGAAGTCATTGATATTATCGAAGTTGATGCTTGCTTGGTTGCCACGGGGAGAATTCCGGCTACCAAAAATCTCGGCTTAGAATCCGTAGGCGTGGAACCCGATCGACGGGGCTTTCTAACGGTGAATGACAAAATGGAAGTCTTGGTCAAGGATCGGCCTGTCCCCCATCTGTGGGCGATCGGTGATGCTACTGGCAAAATGATGCTAGCTCATGCGGCTTCGGCTCAGGGAGTTGTGGCGGTGGAAAATATCTGTGGGCGGAGTCGAGAAGTGGATTATCGGAGTATTCCGGCGGCAGCGTTTACCCATCCCGAAATTAGCTATGTGGGTTTAAGCGAACCTGCGGCTCAGGAGTTGGCAACCAAGGAAGGCTTTACGATCAAAACGGTAAAGACCTACTTCAAGGGTAATTCTAAGGCGATCGCTGAGGGAGAAACCGATGGTTTGGCAAAGATCATCTATCGGCAAGATACCGGAGAATTATTAGGGGTACATATTTTTGGCATCCATGCTTCCGACCTGATCCAAGAAGCTGCCAATGCGATCGCCAACCGTCAATCTGTCCACACCCTCGCCTTTGTTGTCCATGCTCACCCCACCCTCTCGGAGGTACTAGATGAAGCATACAAACGTGCTGCCGTTGCTTAGATGTAGCTGAGGCAAGTAGTTAGAAGTTATCAATATCCCCGTGACTTCTAGCTAGACCTACTAACCATTAACCAGATATTAATCCCAATTCTTCCCTGTTGATCCCCAATATCACACCCCAGATATTAGTTAGACTAGAGAAGCTAGTGACAAACCAAAAATCTAGATACAATTTGGAAAACCTCCAGCAACCCCATAGAAATCTGGATCAATCCTTAAAGCATCCAAAAAATCCCCAAAATCAACTTAACACTCCCTTCTTACCTCCCTGGGCCTCCCCCATACCTCCTCTAATTCTTTACCTCCCTGTATCTCCTTCGCCCAATGACCAACTCCCCTCCTCCCAAAACCCTCCTCCATCAACTAACTCGCTTTGTCGGTTCAGCCCTAAAGCTCAAGCCGAATACCCGTGTGCCGGAACTGTGGGTACAGGAATCAGGAGCTAGTCGAGCCACCATTTATCCTCTGCTGGGCGATCGCCATGTCCTTGGGCGTAGTTCTCAAAACTGTGATCTGGTAGTAGCTAGCCCGGTAGTTAGTCAAGTACATTTATCCCTGAATCGAGATAGTACATATAAGCGCACCTTCCGACTCCGGGACGAAGAATCTACCAATGGGGTTTATCTGGGCAAACGGCGGATTAATAACTTTCCCCTCCGCCATGGAGATACTTTGACCCTTGGGCCGCCTGAACTTTTGCAAGCTGTCCGGCTCCGTTATGTCTTTCCGCCCCCTTGGTACGTTTTGGCATGGCGGTATTTTCTCTACGGCATGGGTAGTATTGTGGCTCTCTTGGTGGTAGTGGTCACGATCGAGGCAAGTAAATTTCCGATTCGTCCCCTGCCTGCCGGAGTCCAAGGACCTGTGATCATCTACTCCCGTGATGGACAGACCCCTCTACGTCCCCTCGAAACCCAAGCCCATCAAGAAATGCGGAGCCTGAGTGAATATTCGCCCTACCTGCCCCAAGCCGTCATTGCCTCGGAAGATAGCCGTTTCTATTGGCATTTTGGAGTAGACCCCCTAGGGATTGTCCGAGCTTTGGTGACAAATTTCCAGCAAGGAGAACTCGTGGAAGGTGCTAGTACTCTCTCCCAGCAATTAGCCCGGAGTTTATTTCCAGAAACCGTAGGCAGGGAAGACACGGCGGGGCGGAAATGGCGAGAAGCAGTCGTGGCTATGAAATTGGAGACTTTCTATAGTAAGAATCAACTGCTGTTGACTTATCTAAACAAGGTCTATCTAGGCTTGGGAAATTACGGCTTTGAAGATGCTTCCCGATTTTATTTTGATAAACCAGCAAAGGATTTAGGTATTGGCGAAGCTGCTGCTCTTGTCGCTATTCTTCCGGCTCCCAATAGTTATAACCCTCTCCGGGACTATGAGACTACAGTGCAACTGCGCGATCGAGTAATTAATCGGATGGCAAGTCTGGGCATGATCAGTGATGAAGAGGCAACCCGGGCCCGGCGATCAAGAATTGAGATTAGCCCCAAAGCACGGGAAGCCCTATCCCAAATTAAAGCACCTTATTTTTATAGTTACATTTTTGAGGAATTACGGCGGGTTTTGGGGGAAGAGTTGGCAAAGGAGGGAAATTTTATTGTGGAATCTACAGTGGATTTGACCGCCCAGATCAGCGCAGAAACAGCCCTCAAAAATCTGGTTGCCCAAGCGGGGGATAGTTTGCAAATTTCTCAAGGAGCGATCGCTACCCTGAATACTAGTAATGGGGATATCCTTGCCCTAGTCGGCGGCGTGGATTACCTAGAAACCCAGTTCGATCGAGCCACCCAAGCCCAACGCCAACCGGGATCAACCTTTAAGGTGTTTGCCTACCTTGCTGCCCTAGAGCAGGGAATTTCCCCAGCTACTACCTATGCCTGTAGTTCCCTCACTTGGGCTGGACAAAGCTATCGGGGGTGCGATCGCTCGAGCGGCAGCGTGAATATGTATCGCGGAATGGCTCAATCAGAAAATGCCGTAGCCCTTCGTATTGCTCAGGAAGCTGGTTTAGATAACGTGATCCAAATTGCCAAAAAAATGGGGATTACCTCTGAGTTGCGATCGACTCCCGGCTTGATTTTGGGTGAGAGTGAAGTGAATTTACTTGAGATGACCTCTGCCGTTGGGAGCTTGGCAAATCAAGGGGTCTGGAATCGGGGGCATGGCATCCACCGAATTATTGATAGTGGTGACTGTCAAGACCGGAACAATCCCCAAACCTGCCGAGTGATCTACGATTATGAGCAGCAGTCAAACCGGAATATTTCTGTAGTTACTCCCCAAGTAGCTGAAACTATGACTCAGTTATTACAAGGGGTGATCCAGAGTGGCACGGGGGGTGGGGCGGCGATCGGCATCGATGAGGCGGGAAAAACTGGCACAACCAACGACAATGTAGACCTGTGGTTCATTGGCTATAGTGAGCAAATGCAAAAGGCTACGGGGGTATGGCTAGGGAATGATGATAACAGCCCCACCCGTGGCAGTAGCGGGATTGCTGCCCAGTTGTGGGGAAACTACATGGCTCAGTTACGAAGTTAAGCTCAAAGGTTGATTAACAGTGATATATTTTCTAACAATCACTAACAAATGCTAATTTATGCTAACATTAATATATGGCATATATACAACTCAGAAAAGCGGTCGAATTTTTGGGTTTGCATCCTAATACATTAAGAAAGTATGCAGATGAAGGCAAAATCAAAAGTATCAAAAACGCGGCTGGACAAAGACTGTATGACGTTGAATCATTCCAACAAGAATCAGCTAAGTCTGCCACTATTTGTTACTGCCGAGTCAGTTCAGCCAAGCAAAAAGACGATCTTGCAAGACAAGTCGAGTTTATGCGAGAGCAGTATCCAGAATCAGAAATTATCCAAGATATCGGATCTGGACTCAACTTCAAAAGGAAAGGACTGCAAGCCCTACTGGCCAGACTTATGCGAGGAGATAAGCTCCAAATTGTTACTGCCTGTCGAGACAGATTGTGTCGATTCGGATTTGAAATATTCGAGTTCATGGTGCAGCAAAACGGTGGAGCAATCTTGGTTCTCTCAAATCCTGTCCACTGTCCAGAGACCGAACTCACAGCCGATCTTCTTACCATCCTTCACGTCTTCTCATGTAGAATGCCCGGACTCGGAAGTTATAGCAAGAAAATCAAGGAAGATCCGACTATTCCTAAGCCCTGAACAAAAAGCATTGCTTAAACAGTGGTTTGGAGTAAGTCGATTTGTTTACAACGCAACGATTAAATATTTGCAGCAGGCAGATACGAAAGCGAATTGGATGGCTATCAAGACTGGAATATTACATGATTTGCCTGAATGGTCTAAATCAGTACCATTTCAGATTAAATCTATTGGTATTAAAGACGCTTGCCTTGCTGTTAAAGCTGCAAAAAAAGGATTTGGCAAAGATGGACAAATCCGCAAATGTAAATTTCGTAGTCGTAAAGACACAAAGCAATCTCTGTTTATCCCCAAATCGGCTATTAAAGATTGCGGAATTTATCACACAATACTGGGTCAATCAAAGCTGAAAGAGGCCTTACCCAAAGGTTTTAGTGATGGTCGATTAACACTTGCTTATGGCGAGTATTATTTGGTTGTCTCTGAGAAAGTGCAACCATCAAAGCCTGACAACCAAGGGCGGATGGTGGCCTTAGACCCCGGTGTTCGTACGTTCATGACATTTCTCTCCGAAGATTCTTTTGGCTGGCTGGGTAATGACTCTAACTTGTTCATTCAGAAGCTTTGCTTTAAGTTGGATAAGTTAGTTTCTAAAATATCAAAAGCTCCATGTCAGCAAAAAAGAAGGCTTAAACAAGCTGCTTCTAGACTACGTTGCAAGATTAAAAATCTAGTAAAAGAATTGCATCACAAGGTCGCAAAGTTTTTAGTTGACAACTTTGACGTGATTCTTCTACCAACGTTTGAAACTTCCCAGATGGTTTCTAAGTCCCGACGTAAGCTGAGAGATAAATCTGTGAGGCAAATGCTTACTCTCAGTCATTTTGAATTTAAGAACTTTCTAAAATGGAAGGCTTGGGAGTCATCAAAGACTGTGATTGAGTGTAATGAAGCCTACACATCTAAAACTGTGTCATGGACTGGCGAAATTATTAAAAATCTTGGTGGTGCGAGAACAATCAAATCTCAATCCACTGGGTTAAAAATGAACCGAGATATAAATGGTGCGCGAGGAATCTTTCTTCGTGCATTGGTTGATACGCCTTGGTTGAGAGAGTATCTCGACTTATGTGTTTGTTAGTAAATATTAGCAAAAAAGTATCGGTTAGCTAATATCAAATCCGGTTATAGAAGTAGGAACGAAAGGCTTGCGCCCAAAGGATTTAAGCTAGGTAAAATCAAAGTCCCGTTTCCGAGATCGGCCAATTTTGCCGGGGGGGAAAGGATTGCTCAGTGTGTAACATCGAATCACCGGGGACGATCGGACGATAAATTCTCACAGCCATACCAAAACCAGCCCCAGAAATTCCGGCGATCGCTCCAGTGAATACCAATAGCTTGAGAATAGAAAAAGACTTCATCTGCGAATTTTGGAGATTGGGCGATGTTCTAGTATTTAATAATCTAGATGCTCTGGTGATCCCTGATGCTTCGGTGGAGTTTTTAACTGAGTTTATGGAGTTTCTAGAATTCTGAGATTTTTTTGCGTGCTGAGAATTTTTAGAATTTTTAGCTTGTTTAGAAACCATTGCTCCTAGATCATATTCCCCAGAAGAAATGGGTTTATCCGGTAAAAGTGCTAACCAAGATTTCAGATCCGGCGATCGCCACTCTGCCCCCTGAAGACCGAAGTGAAAAATAGCCAGACCTAATCTGGGATCGATGCCAGCTAATTCAGCAGGAGGATAGGGACGGTGAACTCTGGCGATCGCTGGAGATTTCCCGATAAAAAGGCTGTAACAAGTGGCAGCAAGGGCGTAGATATCATCCTTGGGGCTGGGGTGAAAATCCTGCGAATAGTGTTCTGGGGAAGCGTAGCCAGCAAGGAGTAAATTGGCATAGGTTTGATGAATACCAAGGGTAAAGTTGCACACAATCCCCACATCGGTCAGGACTAGCTCCTCTGTGCCTTGACGACAAATAATATTCTCTGGACGAACATCGCAATGGATCAGACCTCGATCGTGCATTTGTGCTAGGGCTGCCCCGATCTGCTTGGCATAATTCACCACCTGCTCTGGACTAAATCGGGCTCCAGATTTTTGTAATTCCCCCAAGGTCTGCCCCGGTACAGAGATCATTACCAAGAATGGCAGATCATTTTCTTCAAAACAATCAATCACCTGGGCTAGATGGGGATGTTCACACTGTCGGAGTAACTCCCCCATCTGCATAAATTTGCTCTTAAAAGCTGGATAGTCCTCGTGGGATTGGAGAGCAGGGGCAAGGGTTTTGATTATTACCTTCTTGCCTTCGGGCTGGGCGATCGCTCTATAGGTAGTCCCAAAAATGCCTACGCCTAACTGTGATTCTAGGATGTATTTACCGTTGCTTAGAGTTGCGATCGCCATTGTTTAAGAAGTTATATTTAATTTGTTTTTTACGTATTTTCTGGTTTTTCAGATATTTTCTAAGTGATATCTAACCTAGTAATATCTAAACCAATTTATTAGCTACTTTCTAAGCTAATTCCCAGCCCATTTTGTCGAGGAAAATAAGTTTCCAGAAAATCTACTGCACTGGGTTGATCCGTGACTAAGCCATCTAAGGTAGCAGCAAGGAGAGCCTCAAGGATGATTTTATACTGCTTGCCCGGTAGGTAGCCCAAACTTTGTAGGGCTTTGCCATTGAGGGGCGATCGAACTTCACTCCAAATAGTTATATATTCCCAGATATACCGCCGCCAAACAGAAGAACTCCTTCTAGCCATCAATAATAGCAAGGAAGTATCATAACATCTTAATATTTCTACAACCTTACTAACAGCCAACTTAGCTACAACTGGGGACGAATCTAAAAATAACTCTGTTGACAACTTTGGCTCGATCGCCCCAAGCACCTTTTCAGCCTGAGCTAGGGTTTCGAGTCTGCGGATACTATCATTGGGGAGTTGTAAATTTTGGGCAACCCAGCCCCTCTCTGAGGAAGGTAAAGCAGCAATAATTAGCTCTAGACGGAGCAGCCAGTCTGGGGGCAGAGTAGCAAGAGATTTGGGGAATTGATTTGGTTGATTGAGTAGATTGTCTTGATTGAGTAGATTGTCTTGATTGAGTAGATTGCCTTGATCCTGTTGCTTATTGCGTTGATCCTGCTGATGAAGTTTGCGGTGCTGAACCAATTTGAGGAGTCGATCGAGCAACCGCACCTGTCGCCAGAGATGGGGATCAAATTCTAACTCTGGGTGTAAACATTTCCACGCCCCTAAATTACCTAGTAACTTTACCGCTTTTTGACTGTAGGCAGCTTGCAGGAGATATTTAATTTCATTTTTTAGGCGATTTTGTAATGCTGGGGCTTTCGGATAGGTGCGGAGGATCCGATCGTAAATACCGCTATTAATACTGCGATATATCTGCGCCTCAGTTTCTGGTTCAAGGGTAAACCCCAAGCGCACCGCAAACCGCACCGCTCGATAAATCCGAGTGGGATCATCAATAAAACTATCACCATGGAGAACCCGCACCTGTTTGTTTAATAAATCTTGCCATCCCCCAAAAAAATCTAAGACTGGGGACAAACTTGGGGTTAACCTAAGAGCTAAGGTATTGATCGTAAAATCTCGACGGTAGAGGTCTTGATAAATAGAACTTGTTTCGACTTGGGGATTCGCCGCAGGATACGCGTAGGATTCAGTTCTAGCGGTGGCCATATCGATTTCTAGGGAGCCAAAAATTGGGTCTTGATCCCAGACAATAGCCGCAGTCTGAAAATCCCCGTGGACTTCTAAACGAGCTTCGGGATGAAGTTCCTGTAAGGCTTGCGCTACTTCTACCCCTGTTCCTGCCCTTGGAGTTTGATGGTAACTATCGATAACTAAATCAATATCGGTAAAATTTGGAGATTGAAGCAGAATATCCCCTGCCAAGTTTTGGGATGTCAAGTTTTGGGATATTAAATTTTGGGATGTTAAATTTTGAGAGCCTAAATTTTGGGATGCCAAATTTCGAGAAAAATAGAGTAAATCTCGGACAACTCCCCCCACAAGGTAAAGATGCCAACCTTTTTGGGCTACGATCGCCGCCATTTCAGCGAGGATCGATCGTACCTCTAGGGTCAGCAAACTCAAATCCGGCTGGGGAGCTACAGACATAGACTAAAATTCCAACTCCAGAAAATCTTGCTCAGGCTGCCGATTAATGGCTTTTTTGAGGAGGCTTTGATAGGATTGATCGCTGACAATATACGCCCCAAAGCGTTCTAGATGGGGGTTATTCATCTGGGTATCAAAGAGGACAAACTGCTGACGGCGGAGGTGTTCCACTAGCTTTACCATAGCAACCTTAGAGCCTTCAGGAATACGATAAAACATCGACTCTCCAATAAAAGCCCCGTTGATGACAATCCCTAAAATTCCCCCCGCCAGTTCATCTCCCCGCCAAGTTTCAAAACTGTGAGCATAGCCCGCTCGGTGGAGATCATAATAAATTTTCTTGAGAGTTGGGGAAATCCATGTACTTGGTCGATCGCTACACCCTTCCACTACGGCAGGAAAATCTTGATCGATCGCCACCCGAAACCATTCTTGATTCAAGGCTCGTTGGAGAGATTTGGGATAGCGAAAGCGTCGATCGAGGGGCATTAAAGCTCGTTGATTACTAGAGTACCAGCCCAAATTGTCACCATTTTCATCAGACATCAGAAAATAGCCCTGAGCGTAGCCATCGATAATTGCCCCGACATCAAAATTTATCCCCATGAGTTAACAGTTCCTAGGGTTTGATCTGGTGAACCAGTTGCTCCATGAATTGAGCAATTTTGGCTTGCTTCTCTGGAGAATTAGTTTCTAGGTAAACTCGCATCAGGGGTTCTGTTCCCGATGGACGGAGTAATACCCAACTGCCATCTTCTAGATAGAGCTTAATGCCGTCTTTGCGCCCGACTTCCTTGATTTTGATATCGGCGATCGAGCTAATCGGTGAATTATCAAAGTATTTAAGGATTGCTGCCTTATGAGCCTCTTCTAGGTGCAGGTCGAGACGCTGGTTAAACAAAGGGCCTCCGGCTTCGGCGATCGCTTCGGCGACCAATTGGCTCAAGGGCTTACCTTCGTAGGCAATCAATTCTGCCACCAACATATCAGCAAGAATACCGTCTTTTTCGGGAATATGCCCCACAATGCTCAAGCCGCCGGATTCTTCCCCACCAATTAAGACGGTGGTTTCCCGCATTTTCTCCCCGATATACTTAAAGCCCACGGCAGTTTCGTAGATAGTCAAGCCATACTTGATCGCCAGATTATCTAGTAAATGAGTGGTGGCAACGGTACGGACGATCGCCCCAGTCTTACCTTTATTTTTCAACAAGTGGCGGGCTAACAGCAATAATACAGTGTTGGGAGTCAGGACATTACCTAGTTCATCAACGATGCCGAAGCGATCGCTATCCCCATCAGTCGCCAAACCCAAATCTGCTTGATCTTTCTGGACTGCGGCTACCAATTCCTGTAACTGCTCGCCCTTGGGTTCTGGCATCCCGCCCCCAAACAATACATCCCGGTAGGCATGGAGAGTTTCTAGCTCACAACCAGCATCCTTGAGGATAGTATCTAGGTAGCCCCTAGAGGTGGAATAGAGGGCATCGTACTTCACCCGGAGTCCCGCACTACGAATCCGGTCAATATCTAATAAAGTGTAGATAAATTTGAGATAGTCTGGCTTGGGATCAAAAGAAGAAATCTGGTCAGGATATTTTCCAGAGACGATCGCATCACTAGCTTTAGAGATATTTGCCACGATCGTATCAGTGATTTCTGGGGTGGCTGGCCCAGCATAGTCGGGGATGTATTTGATTCCGCAGTAGGGAGCCGGGTTGTGACTAGCAGTAAACATTAAGGCTCCGGCAGAGTTGAGATGCTTGGCGCTGTAGGCAATTACAGGAGTTGGACAATCTCGATCGACAATCTTCACCGTCCAGCCCAATTCTGCCAACACTTCCGCCGCAGTTTGAGCAAATTCATCTGCCAAAAACCTTGTGTCGTAGGCAATCAACACTGGACGATCTTGACTATAGGCGGTGGCTAGGTAAGCAGCGATCGCCCTCGTTACCTTCCGCACATTAGCAAAAGTAAAGTCATGGGCAATAAGACCCCGCCAGCCATCGGTACCGAATTTAATTTCTTGAGAACTCACTGCACTCATAACTATTCCACTCACAGCTTAATTTCTCTGTCAAGTTTACCAACAAAATCAGCCCTTAAATTGGTAAATTCATGACGAACACCAAGAAATGATCTAGCCTTGGTTAATGTTGGGTGGGAATCTCTAAAATAAATTCTGTGCCATGGCCGGGAATCGAGGTACAGCTAATTTTGCCGCCATGCTTCTCGACAATAGTTGAGTGGGCGATCGCCAGCCCCAAGCCAGTACCTTTACCAACGGGCTTTGTCGTGAAAAATGGATCAAAAATCTTCCCCTGAATATTATCTGGAATCCCCACACCGTTATCAGCCACACTGATTAATATTTTTTTGGTACTAATCTTCGTTGCCCCCGCCTTCACTCCCACTCCAGTAATTGTTTGCGTTTCTAGATTTGTTTCTGAACCCATAATTGCACCTGTTTCAGCCAATACATCTTCTTCTAGATGAGTTCTGATCCAGATAAATGGTGGTTCTTTGGGAGAAGTAACAGCTTCTAAGGCATCCAGAGAATTCACAATTAGGTTCATTAATACTTGGTTCAACTGCCCCGGAAAGCATTCTACTAAGGGCAGAGTCTCGTACTCCTTAATCACCGAAATATCTGGCATATCTGGTTTTCCCTTCAGGCGATGTTGCAAAATCATTAAAGTACTTTCAAT
>Ga0105049_10006741_pt1 | contig 13362 bp, 11 predicted proteins | sample MAT06_FD_78087 | JGI IMG/M metagenome (GOLD analysis project Ga0105049, IMG submission 78087) | Freshwater microbial communities from Lake Fryxell liftoff mats and glacier meltwater in Antarctica - MAT-06 | ecosystem: Environmental > Aquatic > Freshwater > Ice > Liftoff microbial mat | place...
AAGGCGTCTTGCTCATCAGACTCAGTCTGGCTTCCTGACGACCTGTCCGACGCACTCGCCCCCGTCATCCAGATCATCCCGCTTCAGCAACTTGCCTGCGGATTGTCCGTGTTGCGGGGGCTCAATCCGGATGCACCTCGGGGCCTTGCCAAGGTCACACACACGCTCTAAGGAAGTCCAGTGGTCCGCTGCATTGATGCTCGTTATCGGTGTTGACGGATTCGTTGAAGTAGACGGCACCCTGCGAACCAGCCTACGGTCGAACAGCAGCGGACTGCTCGGTCGCCGCTGACGCTGCCGTGGAGCAACTCCAACGGATCATGCGGCCGTGGCGGCAACTCAACTCTTCCACCCAACGCTCAGTCACGCAGGCTGCGCGGGCAGCGGTCCGCGAGGCCATGGTGGCCGACTTGCGTTGAGTCATTCGGGTCGGTGTCCAGGTGAGGGTTAAAGCTACGGCCCACACCTGGACACCGACGCGCAGTGTGTTCAGTTCCACATGTTCACGTCATGACCGCGTCAGGCAAGCAGCAGCAACCCGTCATAGAGCAACGCCTTGGCGGCGGGGGCTCAACAGGGCGTGCCGGTCTTGAGGAGATCACCCTCAGGGTTAATCGCCCGGGGATTGTTGGACGACCTGCCCCGACCTACGCATTCGTGCACGCCCAGGGCCACACTTCGACAAACTCCGGGGAATTTCCGGGGCATTGGGGTCTAAAATCCGAGACAGGCTCGAACGCGAAGACCCAATAGTCATTGCGCTGCAACACTTTTCAACGGAGCCGCCTCGGAGATTCGAACTCCGGACCTACGCATTACGAGTTCCGCGGCATGCGGGTCGGATGTCCTAGTTTGGACTGGTTCCCAGGCGGCCCGAGTGTCAGGGCGTGCCGTGGGGTGTCACATGGTTCGGTGCAGTACGTGCATATAGCAGTGCAAGCAGGTCCGAGTCGATTCGGACCAGGACCTACACACTCCCGCCGCGGGCACCATTCGCTTCAACTGTGGCTGGGCCTGTAACACGGTCAGTTGACTGGATCGGTCACGCAACCTGATCGGCCGGCAAGGTCAAATGCCCAATACGGGGATGGCCCGACGCCCTTGACGGCACTGTTGCATTAAGGCGACACACGAGCCTTCAGGGCACCGCGGAGCGAGATTTCGTGTTCGATATGGGCCTGTAAGTGGCATTTGCGTAGCAGGGATCCCCCCGTCGCAGCAGCCCGCCGCGCCCGGTTCGCGCTCAATGCAACAGTGCCCTGGGCGGTCACATCGACGTGGTGTCCGCCGGGGGCGAAGGACCGCGACGAGCACATCCGGCGGGAGGTTTTCGTGGTTGCGCCGGCAGCTCGGGGGCGAGGCAGCGCAGTGACGCTGCTGCCGTTATTCCATTCGCGGACCCAGTCGCTGGTGCTCCCACACCTGACGGTGTTTCAGCGATGAGCTCGCGCGGGAGTAAGCCTGAGGTGGCCCTTTCTCATGGTGCTACCCGCCGCACCCGCGGGGCGGCGGCACCTGCAGCGACCTTCTTGGTCGACGGACCGCGTAGTGGGCGTTGGAGTGGCCGCGTAGTCAGGCTTGTTTGAGCGAGGTGACGGCTTTGATGATCAGTACGAACCTATGAAGGCGGCGACCGCAGCTACGGCCCGGATCTTGTGTGCGCTCAGCCAGTTCGACCAGACCTGCACGCGGCGTGCTGTGGCGTCGGGTGCCACCGGTTAGCCGATGATGGGCGCCTCGACCACCAGATGGCGTGTGTGGTTGCCGTCTACTCCGGTTGTGTGTACCAGCGATCGCCTGCCTTGACGGGATCCAGGTAGTACGGGGTGGGCAGCCCGGCCTTGCGCATCGCCACGCCCGTGATGATCTCGATCAGGCACCGGTTCGCGACCAGTGCCGTCGTGTAGCCGGGGTCGACCAAGGGATTCATCTCGACGATCTCGGCACCGACGATCCCGACCTCGTGCGCGAGCCTGCGCAGCATCGGGAACACCTCGCGCGGCGTGAGCCCTGCCGGTTCGGGAGTGCCCGTGCCCGGTGCGAACGCCGGGTCCAAGACATCCATGTCGAACGAGATGTAAAGGTGTTCGGCGCCGGCCGCTAGCGCTTGGTCGATGGCTGTGTCCATCACGCGTTCGAATCCGTATCGCTCGACCTCGGCCATGAAGTGCGTCTTCATGCCCTGCTCCTGCATCCAGTTGTGGGTGGCCTGGTCGGGATAGAAGCCGCGCAGTCCGACCTGGACGAAGTTGCTGCCCGGGATGTGCTCGTCGGCAATGAGCCGGCGAATGGGGCTGCCGTGGCTGGCTAGGTGCCCGAAAAAGGAATTCGACGCATCTGCATGCGCGTCGAAATGAACGACACCGACCTTGCCCGGGCCGTAGACATCCGACATGGCCGCGATATTCGGCCAGGCGATCGAATGGTCCCCACCGATGAGGATGGGCAGGGTCCCAGCCTCGACGATCTCACGCACGAACTGGCGGATCATTGGGACGCTGTTGTCCATGCTCAACGGGTCGACTGGCGCGTCGCCGTAGTCGACGACGTTCAGGAGTTCGAACGGGTCGATGTCCACATGCTGATGCCTGAACGACATCGGTGAGTACGCGAGCAGCGCGCCGCCAGCACGAATGGCGGTCGGTCCTTGGGCAGCGCCCCTCATTCCTAACGACATGTCGCAGGGGATGCCCGCGATCGCGATGTCCGCCTCGGCCGCGACCAGGTCCTCCGGGGTGATGCAGATGGGCGCTCCGAAGAAGGTGCGGATGCCGGTTCCAACCCCCGAGAATAGGTAGCGGTGCACGTTGTACGCGCCCGGCTCTCGCTTCATGTCACCCTCGGTCGGGCGCGGGGTCTTCCACCCCTCTGCGAGGGCGCGGGCATAGAGCTCGGACTCGTTGTCGGCCATTGGCAAAGGCTACTGTCCCAACTCACCCGGTCTCGTGTGAGACCCCACACGACCCGACCTCGATCCCCGTCGAAATCCGATCCTCATCAAGGACCTCCGGGCGTTCACTGCATCCATCCTGCACGACTCCGGTGCCACCGACCTCGAGGCATCGGCGATGCTCAGGCATCGTGACACCCGCACCACCGAGCGCTACTACGCACGCGCGATGAGCGAGAAGGCCCACGACCCCGACCGCGCCAACCTGCGCACCCAAACCCACCTCACCCTGTCGGCCCGCATCGAGTCACTGTGGACCATCTGGTCCGCGAAGTACCCGTCTGCGGCCGTCTACGTCACGACTGCCTTCTCCAGGACGTAGAGCCAGGCACGAACCGGATTGCCACCAAGCCAGCGGTGAGGTGCTTCGCGCCGCGACCGATGTGAGTCTCGCGAGTGCCGTCTGCCGGTCAACTCCCGTCAGGCGGACGTATCCGCAGATGCGCAGTTCCGGCAGGATCACCGAATTTCCGTGAGGCAGCCCATCACACGCCGCATGTTCGTTGCCTGATCTTCATGCACTACTTCGAGTTTCAATCAGTGCATGTAGCGCGGATTCGCGTGAGCCGTCTGCTCGCCATTGGTACACGTAGTGCAAGCATTCAGTGCATACGGCTCTCTAATGTATACAAAACGGACGCACTCAAAGAGGCCATTCTGGCCTGCAAAGTCTTGGTATCAAAAGACTTTCGCGTGGAGCCCCCTCGGATGTGGTGTTTCTCTGAGGGTATTCCTCCAATGTCACCCTTCAGCCGCCAGCGGCTTACCTTGGGGACCGTCACCGGGTCGTAGGTCATCGATTAAGCGATATTTCCGCTCAGGGCCGAGAGCGCAGCGGCAGCAGATAGAAGACCTTCATGATCTTGACTTGCATGGTCGTAAACAGCCCGCATGATGGATTCGTCGTTGCCATGCCAGGCGGCAACGATTCGATCAGGGACACCTGACGATCTCATCATTGTCACCGAAGTGTGGCGTGCTTCACGCAGAATCACATTACGAGTGATGCCAACCGCGACGAAAAGTCGCTTCCACTCGTCAGATAGCCGCTCGGGTCGAACTGGAAGGCCTTTACTATTGAGAAAAACGAAGCCATCACCGCTGATTGCGACGATTCCAAACTCACTTATGACATTTGTACGCCAACTCCTTAGCGACCTTTCCATTTCTTCACTTAGAGGGAGAACACGATTAACCAGGCGAGTCTTCGGCGGAGTTGTTTTGCCATTTCCATCCGTTCTGCCAGGGAATCAGCAGGACCGGTGACGGCTCCGAGTTGGGGAACGGCTCCACAGCACCAGGGAGCTTCACTGCCCTACCTGCCGGGAGTAATAACGATTGCAAGTAGGTCGGAATCTTTGTCTTTCGTTACCAGTATCGGAGTCCCGGGTAGGCCGCTAGCGACCGTGATGGGTGTCAGTGTGCTATTGCCGTTGCCGACAACGTAGGCGGTCTGCCCGTCGGGGGTAAAGGCGATCCAATGAGGCTGGGATTTCGCGGCGAGTGGGATGACCGGCCCCACCGTCACTGGCGTAGTCGTGAGATCGATGGGCGTGATCGCGTCGACCTGTGGCGAACTCCCGGCAATGGCCACATAGGCGGTGTTGCCATTGGGGGCAATCTCCATCTCGATGGGCGGACCGGAGAGTTGAATCGCTGTGCCGACAGTGCTGGTCATTACATTGATGGGCGTAATGGAGCCACTGCCCTTGTTGACCACATACGCAGTACTGCCATCCTTGGTGATGGCTACCCAGTTGGGATTGAGTCCCACCTTGATCGAGGGCAACACCCGCCCAGTGGCGCCACCATCAGTGACCTGGATCGGAGTCACGGTGCTGCCAGCTGCGTCCGTCGTGCCCCAGTTGGCCACGTAGCAAGTCCGCCCGTCCGGTGTGAAGGCGACCGTGTTGGGCCCTGCATGGGGTACAGCGAACGTTTGCCCTACTTTTCCAGTGGCCAAGTTGACGGTGGAAATCGTTTGGCCTTTGTAGTTCGCCACCCATGCCCACTGTTCGTTGGTTTGGGGAACGAAGGCAATCGCGACCGGCTCGGAGCCCACTGTGATCGGCGCTCCCACCTCTCCTGAGGACAAGTCAATGCGCGTGACAGAGTTGGTACCCTCGTTCGTCACATACCCCGTCTTCCCGTCCGAGGTGATCACCATGTCATTGGTCCCGGTTCCTTGGCCAATCTGAATGGGGGTGCTGGGCACGCCGTCGGTGAGGTTAATCGGGATGACCGTGCCCATTCCGAGGCGCTTCCCATTGTCCTCCGCGTTCGTCACGTACGCTGTTAGACTGCCGGTGCTCGTAACGCTGGATGTTGTACCTGTGCAACCTTGAACCACCAGTAGGCAGGGCACCACGGCCGCCGCGAAAGCCAGCCGTCTGATTTTGGCCGACGGAACACGGTCGCATGCACCAATCTGCGGCATGCGGAAATGTAACATGGCACCGTTGCGTTAGCAATCATGGGATTAAGGAGTCCTGAAAAACAACCCAACGGTGTTGGTTTCGTTATTCACGCGCACGCAATAGTGGTTACACCAGGCTCCAAGTTGACGGAAAGAAAATCGGCGCCCACCGATTCTCATTTGCCGCCTTTAACGGTGACATTCCAGCCCTATGGAAATTGACCACAAGTGCCGCGGCAGAGGTTGCGTTAACCCCGAACATTTATAATTAGTTACCCGGCGAGAAAATTTGAAACGCCGAGACGACGTCACCTCGACGCAATTCAGTTCCGATGACCTTTTCGTCAGAATTAAATCCCGAGTCACGGAAACACCTGATGGCTGTTGGACGTGGACTGGTGTACTAGTTAGAGGCTCTGGGGTCATAAGCGTTGGCGGGAAAACGCGTTATGTCCACCGAACGCTCTATGAAATAGTTAACGGAGAAATCCCAGAAAACTATGACTTAGACCACCTCTGTCGCACCTCCACGTGCGTGAACCCGGCACACCTTGAACCGGTCACCCGTTCGGAAAACGTTGCCCGAATGCTCAACAAGCAGCCACGCGAAAGATGTAGACGCGGTCAAAAATACGACGTAGTTGGCCGCACGTCGACTGGAAGTTGCGTTGCGTGTTGGGAAGAAAACAACAATAAAAAATACGAGCTTCCACGTAGGCAACTAGACCCTTCACTTTGCTTCAACGGTCATGATCTGGCTGAAGTCGGTAGGTATAAATCTGGGCGATGCCGCGCATGTCAGGCTGAAATAGATACGGCTAGAGGCCAACGAAGCAATGCGACGATTGAACGATATTGCGACCAAGGACATGACATGGCGACCGCTGGAAAACACGGTAGCACTTGCCAAACATGTTGGGATGAAGGTTGGTGCTCAAATGGATATGACATGAACAAGGTTGGCCGGACGCCTAAAGGGGCGTGCGTTGAGTGCCGAAAGATTCGGAGTCGCACCTATGCGGAGTCACGTGAAGGTTCGTGCTCCAACGATCACGACTTGGCCATCGTTGGGGTTAACCCAACGAACGGCGAATGCCGCCAATTTGCACGGGACTACATGGCAGCCAAGATGGGTTACACAAGAACTCAAGAAGATATGGACTATGTGTGCATCAACGGTCACCCGTGGACTGATGAAGGGACAAGGTTTTTCAAGAGGACACGCAACGGTCAAGTCATTGAGGAGAAGGTCTGCAGGGAATGCGCCAATAAAAGTAATCGTGAACATAGCGCTCATCTGCAAGGAACTGTCTAAGGCAAATATGGGATTTGTACGCCCTGCTCGATCTGTATTTTCATCGGCATAAGCACAGCAGGTGGCGATACCAGTCTGGGTTTTACGGCCGCTCAGAGTGCCACGAAAAGTATCACAAGACACGGGAGAACGGTAGAAGTCTAACGACAGACATGACGCTGGGATTCAATTTTTTTGCAATGAATGAAGTGTGATGTGTTCTCCTGACAGAGGGGAGATGAGACTATGTCTTGTCTCGGGACATGCTTATGGCATGTCTCGGGTGATGCTTATATTTTTTCGTTTATGAATGTATAGCCTTTTGGCATTCCTCCTTTTCTGGGTTGATGGTGAGTTCGCGGAGTATTTCTCCGGTTTCGATGTTGATCACCGTTACGTCGAGGTTGTTGATGAGCATTTTGATTCGGGTTCCTGCGAGTTCTGTTCCGCGTCCGATGTCGTGGAATCGTCCGGCTCCTCGCAGGGTGACTTTCCCGTTGGTTCAGACTTTGTCATTGCGTAGTCGCCAGTGGTCTTTGTTGGTTTTGCTGGGTGTGGGGTGTCGCGTGCTGCGGTAGTGAGCGGTGGTTGCGCTGAGTGTTGTAGTAGTGCTGGAATTCGTTGAGTAGTTGTTGGAGTTCTGTGATGGTGGCTGGTCGTGGTCGGGCGTTGAGCCATCGTTTGAGTGTTTGGTTCGGGCGCCCGTTTCTTTGCCCGATTCCCAGGATCGCGAGGTGACGTTAGAAGGCATTGGGCCCTCCGAGGAAATGAGTGGTGAACACTAAACCGTTATCCGTCAACGTATATGCGGGTATGCCGCGTTCTGTGATGGCGTGGGTGAATGTGTCGAGCACGGTTGTTCCAGTGATGCGAGTATGGACGGTGCAGTGCAGGGCGTAGCGGGCATGATCATCAAGCCAACTGATAATTTCAGTGTCGGTCCCATTGGCCAGCGGGTAGTAGGTGAAATCTGATTGCCAGCATTCATTGGGTAGGTCCGCTTCGAATCGTCGGTAACTGCGGCGGGGTCGTTTGGTCCAGCCATGTCCACAGCCGAAAAAGATGGCCGCGTCGAGGCTCTTGCGCACATCTGAGGCCAGCTCGCTCGAGGCGTGATCGTTCGTCAGCAGATTGATGGCGCCAGCGCTTGCCGCCCACTCCCACATGGGAAACGATCCTCCCTCCACGACTGCGAGCGAGAACCCGCGAGCGAGGTCCAGGGCCATTCGCAGTGATCGCCCAACGTTTGCCAAACGCAACACCGCCATTCAACCCATCGCAAGCGCGTCGCCCGCTCTACTGAGTCGTCCTCTCCCACGTACCGAGTCCCTGATGGTCGAAGAACTCCAACGTCAGCGAACTGATGGAATCGCCTGTGCGCGAGAACGTGGCAGATGAGAGCGAACCGGTGGGGGCGTTTTCGCCGGTCGGCACGAACGAGAAGGTGTCGCCAGTCCAAGGGTCGAGTCCGACAGTGTAGGCGCCGTCGGGACCGAGAGCCGCGACCAGACCGCCGTCTTGTTCGCTGATGGTGAGTGTGCCGAAATACTCGTTGGTGTAGTTGCCCACGTAGGTCGACGGGCTGCTCGCAGATGTGGCGCCTGACGGCGCGGCTTCGCCCACGAGATCGCCGACGGGCTTGTAGAACGCGCCCAGCGCAGCGTTGTAGTCGGTCACCCAGTCGCGGGTGATGAGCCCGTACTGCACAAGGTCGAGGAACTCCGCGTTCACCGCTTCGGGAACTCCTTGCGGGCCGGCATTCGTCAAGGTCACGATGCCGAGGTCCAGGCTTGGGACCAGCTGGAAGTTCGTCGCTGCTCCGAGCACGAACGCTCCGGAGTGGCTGATCGAGGTGCGACCGCCCACTTGAGTTCCGACGTTGAATCCGAAGCCGTACATGCTTGTTCGAGCGGTGGGCGACACCGGATGGCCGCTGATCATCTCGCCTGTAGTCGCCGCGGTCAGGGCGACAGGGTCGATGTAGTCCTGCCCGTTGAGTCGGCCTTGAGCCAGGATGACGTTCATCCATTTCCCGAGATCGATCACGTTCGAGGACACGCCACCGGCGGGTGACTGAGGGTCGGGATCGCGGTCGTAACGGGGAACGAACTGGCCGTCGACGAGGGCGTGGATGGTTGCCCGGTTGTCTTGAGCTAGGAAGTCCGCGTATCGAGAACTTGATGAGGTCATGCCAATCGGCTTGAACACGAGTTGGTCGACAGCGTCTTCCCAGTTCATCCCAAGCGCGGCTGCGGCGGCTTCGGCGCCGACAGTGAGGCCGTAATTCGAGTACTGGTAGTTCGAGCGGAACGGCGATAGCGGTTGTAGGTCAAGATGGTCAAGGATGTAACCTCGGTCGTATCCAATATCCTCCAGGTCGTCGCCCGCGCCTTGCGCCAGGCCCGAGCGATGCGAGAAGTAGTCGCCGACGGTTGCATTCTTCGTGACATAGGGGTCGGACAGCGCAAAGTCGGGCAGGTCCGTGATCACGGCAGTGGTCCACGAGATCACCCCCTCGGTGATGGCCTTGGCCACCGCCGTTGCCGAGATTGATTTCGACAGCGACGCAATCTGGAAGACGGTCTGAGCATCGACCTTCTCTTCGGCGGGGCTGTCGATGCCCATGACCTTCACGCCGAAGCCGTCGCTGTAGATGATCTCGCCCCGGTGAACGACCGCGACCGCGAGGCCAGGGATGCCAACCTGATCCATGGCTGCCTTCACGAGTTCGGGAAGCTGTGCGACGGCGTTCTCGACAGCTCGGTTTATGTCGGCGTCAGTTGAGCCCTCGGAGAGCGCGACTACGTCCTCACCCGGATTGGGATGCGTATCCACGTTGATTGTGCGCGCAGCATCGGGAACTGCCGTGCAGCCGGCGGTGATCGCCGTCAAGGCCAGCGCGCCAGCAAGGACCGCTGCACGACGGAACAAGGGTGTACGCACGGAGAACTCCTTCGGCTGAGCGGTCACGTCCTGTGAGGTGGTGTACGACCCGGTCTTCGAGTGATCCTCGTTGGTGATGTTAGGCGCTGAGTGCTTCCAGCGCGGTGGGGACCTCCTTTGCAGGGTTGTCGGTGTCGCCGTCGATGATGCTCACGCGGGCCTTCGCGAGGCCCGCGCCGCGATCGATCATCCCTGCGTCCCCTTGGATTCCAGCGATCGTGGACCTGTGCATCGACGGAGAGGCTGGTGCCATCACCGCTCAACTGCTGCGTGACCTGCAACTCGGCGCGATCGAGCAGTTGCTCAACGGGCCCGAGTGCCGCAAAGCACTTGATGCTGGCTTCGATGCGCAGGCTGGCGCCGATCTTCGCCCGGATATTGCGCTCTCCCACTTTCAGGGGCTCAAGCGAAGCAGTCGAACAAGCCCCAAGAAGCGCGAGAGACCCACGCGCAAGGTCGAGGCCGCGAACGGGAGGCCGCGGCTGGCACGTCCCACGACCGGTCGGCTGACAGACGAATTCTTGCAACGAGTGTCCGAGTTCTACCTCGATGCACTTGCACGCGGAGAACGGCCGATCATCACCATCGAACGCTGGGCAGGAGTACCACGTAATACAGCCTCCAAGTGGTTTTGGAGGGCCCAGACAGAGGGCTGCCTCGCAAAGGAGCCGACCAAGCCGAGAAACGAAGGAAGCAGATGAGTACTGGCAGACGTGCCAACAAGGAGGACTCGATCTACGAGTCTCCAAAATGTTCAGGCAAATGGCACGTCCGATTTAATGCAGGCGAGGACCCGACGGGAAAGCCGATCAGGGTTCATCGCCGGGCCCGCAATAAGACTGAGGCGACCAGAGTCTTGAACGAGCCCAAGCGCGAGTACCGGGAGAGCGGCGCTGTGGCCAAGAAGTCACGACTCACGGTCAGTGCTGTCCTTGAGGACTGGTTTACAAACGTGGCATCGAAGACGAGCAAGGCCAGCACGCAGGAGACCAATCGCGGCTACATCGACAAACGCATCGCGCCGGTTCTCGGCTCGATCCTCGTTGATCGTCTGACCGTCCACGTCCTGGACAAAGCCTACGCAGCCTCGTTAAGCGATCACATACGACCGCTGTCCCCGAGCACCGTGCGGAAGCTTCACGCGATCCTTAGTTCAGCGTTTAGCGCTGGGGTGAAGCGGGAAACGATCACCAAAGACGTCACCAAGCACGTGACGCCTATAGCACCGGCCTCGTTCCACGAAGATCCACTGTCGATCCCCGAAACCAAAGCGATCCTCGCCGAGGCACGCAAGGGCTCGCAATATGCGCGGTTGCTAGTCGCTCTGATGCTCGGCCTTCGCCAGGGTGAGTGCCTCGGACTCCGGTGGAAGAATGTGCGCACCGATCGCGAGTACATCACCGTGAGTGAATCTCTTGGTCGACGCAAATGGAAGCATGGATGCTCGCCTGACTGCCACTTACCTGCCGCGCGCTGCCCGGCTCGGTACGGCGGCGGACTCGTGACCTCCACGCCAAAGAGCGGCAAGAGTCGAGATGTCGCGATCAGCGCCAGCGTCGCAATCGCCCTAGAGGACCTGCGTGCAAGCCAGGGCGTCGCACGTGCTCTCGCGGGAAGCGACTGGGTCGAGGGGGGATTATTCGTCTTCACGAATGAGTTCGGCCAACCATTTGATCCAAAGGTGGACTACGTCGCGTGGAAGGACCTCCGCAAAGCCGCGGGAGTCAGGGAGACACGACTGCACAACGCGCGCCACACCGCGGGAACCATCATGGGTAGCCTCGGCATCTCGCTGCGAGAGGTCCAGGAGACGTTCGGGCACTCGTCATCAAAAATCACGGAGCGATACGTGCATACACAAGCGGAGGGCCTTAGGCAGGCAGCGCGGAAGATGGACGAGGCGCTCGTCGATCAGGCATTTGAAAGCCCAATTTCCGAGGCAACTGAGACCACAATTGAGACCAGTCATGGCCTCATCACGTTCGGAGGCACCCCAGAGGGTCCAAGTCCCTCACAAAATGAGAGCCGCCTCGGAGATTCGAACTCCGGACCTACGCATTACGAGTGCGTTGCTCTACCCCTGAGCTAAGGCGGCCTGCCCAATTGGGCTTGCCAAGGTTACTTGGTGGGGTTGAAACCTCGAAGGCGGAGGCTGTTGGTAACAACAAAGACGCTGGAGAAGGCCATCGCAGCGCCAGCGATTATTGGGTTGAGGAGTCCCACCATGGCCAGTGGTATCGCTGCGACGTTGTAGGCGAAGGCCCAAAACAGGTTCCCTTTGATTGTGCTCAGGGTCTTACGAGCGAGTTCGATACCTGTAGCTGCACTTGTCAGGTTGCTGTTTATCAGTGTGATGTCACTTGCCTCAATGGCGACGTCGGTACCGGACCCCATGGACATGCCAAGGTCGGCCTGGACGAGCGCGGCAGCGTCATTGACGCCGTCGCCTACCATCGCAACAACGTTACCCTCTGATTGGAGTTGGGCGATAATTCTCACTTTGTCTTCGGGCATAACCCCCGCGAAGACGCGGTCAATTCCCACTTCTTTAGCGACCTGCTCGGCTGCACTTTGATTATCACCTGAAATCAGTACTGGCGTGAGTCCAAGTGCCTTGAATCGTGAGATCGCGCTTGTGGAGTCGGCCTTGATGGTGTCAGAAACGGAGATCAGGCCACGCACTTCACCGTCCCAGGCAACCGCAATGACCGTGTGACCGCGATTTTGATGGTCTAGTACCCAGTCTGCGTCGCTGTCCAGCGCCCACTCTTGCATGAGCCAATCAGGGTTTCCGATTGTTGCGGCTTTGCCGTCAATCAATCCTTGGACACCGCGTCCTTGGGTTGAGGAGAAGTCAGCGGGTGTTACAAGTTTGACCCGCTCTTTGGCATACATGGAGATCGCTTTGGCAATCGGGTGTTCGCTGGAGTTTTCCAGGGAACCAGCGACAATTAAAAACTCATTTTCATTCACATTGGGTGACAGTTGGACTTGCTGAACCGACATTTTTCCACTCGTGATGGTGCCGGTTTTGTCTAAGGCGATTGTGTCGACCCGCTTGGTTGATTCAAGAATTTGCGGTCCACGAATCAGAACACCCAACTGCGCGCCGCGCCCGGTCCCCACGAGGAGAGCGGTGGGTGTGGCTAAACCAAGTGCGCAGGGGCAAGCGATTATCAGTACGGCAACTGCGGCGGTGAACGCAAAACTTGATCCCGCTCCAGCAATGAGCCAACCCAGCAAAGTTGCAACCGCTAGGAGGATCACGATGGGAACAAAAATAGCTGAGACCCGGTCGGCTAAGCGCTGAATCGGGGCTTTGCCGGTCTGAGCTTTTTCCACCAAGTCCGCGATTCGCGCTAGGGCCGTGTCTGCGCCAATAGCGGTTGCTTCAATCACCAGCCGGCCACTCGCATTGAGTGTCGCGCCAATCACCGTGTCGCCCACGGTTACTTCGACTGGGATCGACTCTCCAGTGATCATGCTTTCGTCCACAGCTGAAGCGCCTTCAACTACTTTCCCATCTGTTGCAATTCGCTCCCCAGGCCGAACAACAAAAAGGTCACCCAATTGCAACATGCCAATCGGGATTTGCTTCTCTACACCGTCCGTAACAACTGAAACGGTTTTGGCGCCGAGGTTCAGGAGCGCCGTTAAAGCGGCGCTGCTTCGCGATTTCGCGCGTGCTTCGAAATAGCGGCCGAGCAGGATGAACACGGTTACCGCTGACGCGACTTCAAGGTAGATCTCGCTGGTTCC